>JABLTO010196092.1_pt1 | contig 28256 bp, 29 predicted proteins | sample 7160091 | NCBI WGS metagenome assembly JABLTO01 (sample SAMN14651225, study PRJNA627086) | human gut metagenome | isolation source: feces | host: Homo sapiens
GCAGCGGCCGGAACGCCGGAGCCTTCGGCCCCGGCCGGCGCCTTCATAAGATCCCCATTAGTAGGCACATACTACGCGGCGCCGGGAGAAGGCAGCGAGCCATACGTCACAGCAGGCAGCAGCGTTAAAAAAGGCGAAACAGTCTGCATAGTAGAAGCAATGAAGATGATGAACGAAGTAGTTGCCCCATGCAACTGCATCATAGAAGAAGTCCTCAAGGAAAACGCAACAGCAGCAGGCTTTGACGAACCGCTCTTCAGGATAAGGGAGATATAGCCCATGTTCAGGAAGATACTGATAGCCAACCGCGGCGAGATCGCGCTTCGCATCATACGCACATGCATGGAAATGAATATAGACACTGTAGCGGTGTATTCGACAGCCGACGCTGACGCACTTCACGCAAAGCTTGCGACAGAAGCCATCTGCATAGGCCCTGAGCGCTCATCAGACAGCTATCTGAACATGAACGCCATCATAGCAGCCGCAGAAGCGACAGGCTGTGACGCGATACATCCGGGATACGGATTCCTGAGCGAAAACGCAGATTTCGCAGACCTCTGCGAGGAAAACGGCATAACATTCATAGGACCTTCAGGCGATATAATAAGAAAGCTCGGAGACAAGTCAGCTGCCAGGCAGCTGATGATGCAGGCAGGAGTTCCCGTTGTTCCGGGTTCTAAAGGCGCCCTTGCGAGTGTTGAAGAGGGCATGGCTCTTGCAGATGAGATAGGATATCCTGTACTCATAAAAGCAAGCGCAGGCGGCGGCGGCCGAGGCATGCGCCGCGTCTTCGACCCGAAGGATTTCAGGCGCATGTATGAAGAAGCAGGCTCGGAAGCTGAAGCGTGTTTCGGAAACGGAGAGCTCTATCTTGAAAAGCTCGTTCTCGAACCGAAGCACATAGAGTTCCAGATACTTGCAGATAATAAAGGAAATGTAATACATCTCGGTGAGCGCGACTGCTCAATACAGCGCCGCAACCAGAAGCTCATAGAAGAAACGCCGTCAAGAGCGCTTACGCCTGAGCTGCGCGAGAAAATGGGCGCGGCTGCGGTAAAAGCAGCAGAGGCCGGCGGTTACAGGAGCGCAGGTACTGTGGAGTTCGTCCTTGGAAAGGACGGCGGTTTCTATTTCATTGAAATGAATACGCGCATCCAGGTCGAGCATCCTATAACAGAAATAATAACAGGAACAGATATAGTAAGAGAACAGATAAGGATCGCTGCAGGTCTTACGCTTGAAGCGACGCAGGACGACATTAAGTTCGAAGGCCATGCGATAGAGTGCCGCATAAACGCCGAAGATCCGGCAAACGGCTTCAGACCATGCCCGGGCAAGGTAGAATTTATACATCTGCCGGGTGGCCACGGAGTACGCGTAGACACAGCCCTTTACAATAACTGCGAGATAAGCCCGTACTACGATTCGCTTGCGGCAAAGATCATAACATTCGGAAAGACACGCCTCGAGGCGATACGCATTATGCGCCGCGCGCTTGAGGAACTCATGATAGACGGCATAACGACAAACGAATCATTATCGTACCTGATACTCCATGACCCAGAGTTCATGAGAGGCGAATACGACACAGGATTTATCGACGGAAAGCTTGATTCATTTGTAAAATGGAACAAGATCTACGATGAGATCCTCGACAGGGAGAACTGATAATATATGGATATTTTTGAGAGCAGAAGAAAAAAATTCTCATTAATGAAAAATATACGCCGTGACACGCGCCTGCGCGTGACGAGCGAAGACGATGCTGAAAAGGTATTCGATACATGCCCGCGGTGCAGTGAGATAATACCACACGCAGTCATGAAGGAAAACCTTTACGTATGCCCTAACTGCGGATATCACGCAAAGGCAGGTGCCGGAGAACGCATCGACATGATAGCAGACGCAGGCACATTTAAAGAATTCAACGCTAAAATGACCGCAAATGACGTACTTCATTTCCCGGGATATGCAAAGGAACTGAAAAACGCAAAAAAAGCAAGCGGACTCAATGAAGCGTTCATATACGGAACGCTCAGGATATGCGGCTCGCCGGCCGTTGCAGGCGTCCTCGACAGCCGCTTCATAATGGGCAGCATGGGTACTGCAGTAGGCGAAAAAGTAACGCTCGCCACAGAGCTCGCAGATAAGAAAAACCTCCCGCTCATAATATTCGCAGCAAGCGGCGGCGCCCGTATGCACGAAGGCACAGTAAGCCTTATGCAGATGGCAAAAACAAGCGCCGCTATACGCAGATTCAGCGATAACGGAGGTCTGTTCATATCATACCTGACAGACCCTACGACAGGCGGCGTAACAGCAAGCTTCGCGTCACTCGGCGACATAATAATAGCCGAACCGGGCGCGCTCATTGGCTTCGCGGGTCCGCGCGTCATAGAGCAGACCATAGGAAAAAAGCTGCCTGAAGGATTCCAGCGCAGCGAATTCTTAATGGAACACGGCTTCATAGATATGATAGTTGAACGCTCAGCTATGCGCGATACGCTGTCAAAGCTGCTCAAGCTTCACGAAAGGGGGCGTCAGAATGGCTGATATAAATTCAAAGCTCAAGGCATCTGAGCGCGTATCCATCGCGCGCGACCCTCGCCGCCCAAAGACTATGGACTATATAGAGAATATGTTTACAGATTTCATTGAAATGAAGGGTGACAGACTTTTCGGAGAAGACGAGAGCATAGTCGGCGGCATAGGACGTTTTCACGGGCTGCCGGTTACAGTCATAGGACAGCGCAAGGGCAGGACTACAGAAGAAAACATGAGATACAACTTCGGCATGCCTCAGCCGGAAGGCTATCGTAAGTCACAGCGTCTTGCAAAGCAGGCTGAAAAATTCGGCAGGCCGATAATATGCTTCATAGATACGCCGGGAGCATACCCGGGGATGGAAGCCGAAGAAAGAGGCCAGGGTCAGGCTATAGCCGAGAACATAGCCCTTTTCAGCACACTGCAGGTACCTGTAATATCAGTTGTGATAGGCGAAGGCGGAAGCGGCGGAGCGCTGGCGCTCGGAGTTGCGGATAAAGTATTTATGCTGGAAAATTCCATTTATGCGATACTTTCCCCTGAAGGCTTTGCTTCCATACTGTGGCGCGATTCATCACGAAGCGACGAAGCATGCGAGGTAATGAAGCTCACAGCCCCTGACCTTTACGAGCTCGGCGTTATAGACGGCATAGTAAAGGAACCTGTGGGCGGAGCCCACGTCAACCCGATGCAGACTATTCATGCGCTTGACTGGGAGATAAAGTCAGCGCTGGAAGAACTCATGAAGAAAAATCCAAAGACGCTCGTTCAGAAGCGATATGAAAAATTCCGCAGAATGGGCAATATGAAAGGCTGACATTTATGGAAAGATTTAACGGAATAGCTGTGATCTCCACAGGAAGCGCAGTCGGTTCACATACCGCAGACAACGAAGAGATAGCCGCAGCAGCCGGGACTACAGACGAATGGATCGTGGAACGCACGGGCATACACCGGAGACACTACTGCGCAGAGGGTGAAACAACGACTACGCTTGCAGTAAGCGCAGCAAGACAGGCGCTTGAGCGTTCAGGTCTTGAGCCTGAGAAAATAGGCCTCTGCGTAGTAGCCACGATGACGCCTGAATTCGCAACACCGTCAACAGCATGCATCGTTCAGTCACAGCTCGGTCTGAGAGAGGACATAGCGTCATACGATATAAACGCAGCATGCTCGGGATTCCTGTATGCACTCGACAACGTACGCGCGCAGATGTACATGAACGACATTGATTACGCGCTCGTCATAGGCAGCGAGAAATTTTCAGACATACTCGATATGACGGATTACGGTACAGCGATACTCTTCGGAGACGGGGCCGGAGCAGCGGTCATAGCAAGATCTGACGCGCCGTTTTACAGCCTGACATGCTCGCGCGGAAGCGATGTCATATGGGCGAAGGGTCCGGGCAGCGAGCCTTCAGTCCTTCATATGCAGGGCCGCCAGGTATTTAAATTTGCAACGACAACGATTGAAAAATCGATCGATCAGATATTAGAAAAAGCAGGAAAAACACTTGATGACGTAGATCATTTCATACTTCATCAGGCAAATGAAAGAATAATAGATTTCGTAGTAAAACGCATGAAGCTCGACCCTGCAAAGGTACACAAAAACATACAGCGCATGGGTAACACTTCTGCAGCAAGCATTCCGATCCTGCTTGACGAAACAGTAAGCGCCGGCCTTATAAAAAAAGGCGACTCAGTACTTTCAGTAGGCTTCGGCGGCGGCCTCACATGGGCAGCTGTGCTGACCGAGTGGGAGTAGGATATTAATACCCGAAAGGGGTGAATATAAATGAGAGTTAAAATCAGAGACAGATATCTCGAAATACCTCTTATACAGGGCGGAATGGGAGTAGGGATCTCTCTTGGCGGACTTGCAGGCGCAGTGGCCGCGGAAGGCGGCATGGGAACTGTAAGCGCCGCAGGAGTAGGCTTCCGCGAATCCGATTTCGATAAAGACATGGCGGCGGCAAACGTCAGAGCGTTAAAAAAAGAGATCGCCATCGCAAAAGAAAAGTCAGGCGGGCGCGGCCTCGTAGCCGTAAACATAATGACAGCAATGAACTACTTTGAGGAATCAGCGCGCGCAGCAGTAGAAGGCGGCGCAGACGCCATAGTTTCAGGCGCGGGTCTTCCAAAAAACCTGCCGGAGTTCACAAAAGGCACAGACGTCCTCATAGCCCCTGTCGTTTCAAGCGGCAGAGCGGCAAAGGTCATAGCGCGTCTGTGGGACCGCCACTACGGCGTAGCCCCTGACTTCGTAGTCATAGAAGGAAGCAACGCCGGAGGGCATCTCGGTTTTGCGCCGGAGGAACTTCAAAACGGCACATGTCAGACGCTCGACCAGATACTTCCGGAAGTAAAAAAAGAGCTTGCTCCGTTTGAGGAAAAATACGGAAGGCATATACCTGTATTCGTAGCCGGCGGCATAAGGACAGCCGACGAGATAAAACACTATATCGAAGCAGGCGCAGACGGCGTCCAGATGGCTACCGCATTCATAGGCACAGAAGAATGCGACGCTACAGACAAGTATAAGCAGATAATGCTGAAAGCAGGAAACGGCGACGTCCGCATAGTGAAAAGCCCTGTAGGTATGCCGGGCCGCGCGATAGAAACGCCGCTCATAAAGCATGTAGCCGAACAGGGGCGCATCGCTCCCGCGATGTGCAGAAGATGCATAAAAACATGCGACCCAGGCACGACAGTGTACTGTATATCGAACGCCCTCATAGCCGCATGGTACGGCGACCTCGAAAACGGACTTTTCTTCTGCGGCAGCGACATAGACTGCCTGAAGACCATACGCCCGGTAAGATCGGTAATAGACGAATTGAATATACGTGAATAACGGAAAACCTGAACAGCGCTGCCGTCGATCGACAGCGCTGTATCGCTATATTATGAATATTTGACAAAAGTTTGATTTAACAATAAAATAAACAGCAGATAAGCAAAAAAGCAGTTGAGGAAGCGCGCGTCACCGCGCGACCGGCGGTGTACAGCATTCAGTTGCTGCGTCAGGCGTCATACGGTAAAAAGGAAAGGCTGGTCGGAGATATGCTGGATAAAGAAACATATTATTTAAAAAAGATGAAGCTCCTTATGCTTCAGATATTCAACATGGTCATGAAAACAGAAGAGACAGCCCTGAAGGAAACAGCGAGCAGCCACAATATTTCCGTATCAGAGATGCACACGCTCGTGGCAGTAGGCAGAGGAGAGCCGAAAACCATGTCAACAGTTGCCGGCGAGCTGCTTATAAACGTAAGCACGCTTTCTATAGCCATAAACAAGCTGGAAAAAAAAGGATACGTAGAGCGCATAAGGACAGAAGCCGACAGACGCGTAGTACGTATAGCGCTTACGTCAAAAGGCAGAAAAGCACTGGAGCAGCATGAAAGATTCTACTTTGACCTTGTAGAGGAAGCCTGCCGCGATATGGATGACCGGGAGAAAAAGATATTCATACAGTCACTTGAAAACATGTCGCAGTTCTTTTCAAAAAAGCTTTTGTCTTATACAGAAAGCGAATAAGACACATCTGTAACAAACGACCGGGCATCTGCGTACAGCAGATGCCCTTTTAATATTTTAAAACTGAAAATACATATGCAGGAATATGCCCGACGGCACTACCGGGTCGGGCCCGGACAAATAAAAAATATTCAATTATTAAGTATATATAAATTACACGTTAAACGCCTGTAAAATCGCATAAAATTCATGTTTTAAGCGAAAAAAACATATATTTCTGACAGTGTATACTGTGTTATTTCATATTAAATTATGATATACTGAAAAACAGTTTGTATAGATCGAGGAGGCCGGTTAAAAAATGATAAGACTTGGAATACTTTTCGGAGGACGCTCAGAGGAACACGAGGTATCGCGCCTTTCAGCGGTATCCGTTATAGGAGCGATAGACCGTTCAAAATACGATATAATCATGATAGGCATCACAAAGCAGGGCGAATGGATGCTCTACGACGGTGATGTAGATAAAATAGCGACAGGCGAATGGGAAGAGACAGCAAGACAGAAGCTTTTCGACGACCCGGAAAACTACGCATTCTCGCTGCTCGGCACCGGAGGCAGATCACTCAGAGAGATAGTTGACTTCGTACTGCCTGTAGTTCACGGCACATACTGCGAGGACGGAACGCTTCAGGGGCTGCTTGAGATGATAGATATCCCTTACGGAGGCTGCGGAGTTACAGCATCAGCAGTAGCCATGGATAAGATAATCGCAAAGGACGTATTCGTGCGCGCAGGCCTTCCTGTATGCGGCTACGTGGCAACATCAGCAGAAGAGATAAGCGCAGATATCGAAAAAGTGGCTGCGCATATAGAGAGCGAACTTGGTTATCCTGTATATATAAAGCCTGCAAACATGGGCTCAAGCGTAGGCATAACGAAAGCAACAGACAAGAAGACCCTTACAGAAGGACTTCAGCTTGCAGCAAAGTATGACAGAAGAGTCCTTGCAGAAGAAGGAATAAACTGCCGTGAGATTGAAACAGCAGTTCTTGGGAATTATAATATTGAAGCATCAGTTACAGGCGAGATCGTTGCGACTGATGATTTTTATGACTATGACTCAAAATACATAGATGACGGAAAACCTAAAATGAAGATCCCGGCAGACCTTCCGGCAGAGATCTCTGACAAGATAAGAGAGTATGCGGTAAAGGCATTCGGAGCAATAGACGGAGCGGGATTCGCACGCTGCGATTTCTTCCTTGACAAGGATAACGGCAATATCTACATCAATGAGATCAATACGATCCCGGGATTTACTGCATTCAGCATGTTTCCGCTTCTATGGGAAAATACAGGCTCACCTTACAGCGAGACCATAGAAAGGATCATAAGGCTCGGATATGAAAGATATAATGCTAAAAATAACAGGAAAGCAGATAAATCGAAATAACGAAGTAGAAGAAGAAACAGTAGAGTTCATGACAGAAGGCAAGCTCTACAAAAAGAACGGATCGACATATATAGTATATGAAGAAACAGAAATGTCAGGCCTTGAAGGCGTTAAAACGACACTGCGCATAGACGACGCCTCCGGCGACGTAAAAATGAAGCGCTTCGGAAAAGGCATCATCATGGATACGGTGATGGAATTCACAAAGGGCCGCCGCTTCAACAGCCTGTACGAAACACCGTTCGGAGCCGTTCCGATGGAGGTACTGACATATAAGATAGTAAACGATCTCGAGCCTGACGAGGGCAAGGGAAAGCTTTTTATAGACTATGAGATATCGCTTAAAGGACTCGCGGAATCGCGCAGCATGCTCGATATCGAAGTCACACCGACAATGAACTGATATATTTTTGATTGAAAGGTGGATGGTAAATGGAAAGAAATGAGCTGATAGAGCTCAAGGGAATCGTAAAACGATTCGATGATGAAACGATCCTCAAGTCACTCGACCTGTCCATAAAAGACGGAGAATTTGTGACACTGCTCGGCCCATCAGGCTGCGGAAAAACTACAACACTGCGCATCATAGCGGGCTTTGAAACGCCGGATGAAGGCGAAGTACTTTTTGCAGGGAAAAACATAAACAAAGTTCCCCCTAACAAAAGAAACATAAACACAGTATTTCAGCGCTACGCGCTTTTCCCGCATCTGAACGTAAAGGACAACATAGCGTTCGGACTCAAGTTGAGAAAAACGCCGCAGAGCGAGATAGACCGCAAAGTGGAAGAAATGCTCGAACTGGTAAATCTGAAAGGATTTGGCAGCAGAAGCACAGCATCACTTTCAGGCGGCCAGCAGCAGCGCGTAGCTATAGCGCGCGCCATAGTAAACGAGCCTAAGGTGCTCCTCCTGGACGAACCTCTCGGAGCACTTGACTTAAAGCTCAGAAAAGAGATGCAGATAGAGCTGAAAAAACTGCATGAAAGACTCGACATGACATTCCTGTACGTTACGCATGATCAGGAAGAAGCCCTTACAATGTCAGATACCGTAGTAGTAATGAACCACGGCGAGATACTGCAGAAGGGCACGCCTATAGACATATATAACGAGCCTGCAAACGCATTCGTAGCCGACTTTATCGGTGAGAGCAATATCATTCCCGGCATAATGAAGCAGGACAAGATCATAGAGTTCCTCGGAACAGTATATGACTGTGTAGATACAGGATTTGACAAAAATGAAAATGTCGATGTGGTCATAAGACCGGAAGACATAGTACTGCTTGAAGAGGGCGAAACCTCTATACAGCAGCCCGCAAATCTCCTCAAAGGACGCGTACTGTCATGTCTTTTCAAGGGCGTACACTATGAGATGCTGATAGACGTTCCTGACGGAAAGGGCAGAAGCTTCACATTTATGGCTCATTCGACTATAGCAGAAAATATAGGCGCAGAAATGTACCTTGATGTTGATCCCGATAACATACATATCATGAAAAAGAGCAGCATCGAGACCATGACAGCTATGGAATACAGACTCGAACATGATCCGACAGCTCTTGAAGAGGCTGAGGAGGACGAAGAATAATGCGCAGAAATACATTCCAGGCGTACCCGTATGCACTGTGGCTCGCAATATTCACCATCATACCTATGATAATAGTAGTATGGTTCGCCTTCACAAACGCAGACGGCGGCTTTACACTGGAGAACTTCTCCGGCATGGCAGCATACGCAGTAGTATTCTGGAGATCATTCAGACTCGCCATCATATCTACAGCAGCTTGTCTCGTACTCGGCTATCCGATGGCATACGCCATGTCGCGGCTGACCAAAAAAGGCCAGACTATAGCGATGATGCTCATCATGCTTCCTATGTGGATGAACTTCCTGCTGCGCACGTACGCATGGCTTACCATACTTGAAAACAAGGGATTGCTCAATACATTCCTGAAAGCAGTCCATCTCCCGACACTGTCGATCATAAACACACCGGCAGCAGTCGCTATAGGTATGATATACAACTATCTGCCGTTCATGATACTCCCTATATATACCACGCTCACAAGGATGGACTACTCCCTCATAGAAGCAGCGCAGGATATGGGATGCAGCAGCAGACAGATATTCACAAAAGTAGTATTCCCGCTTTCTATACCGGGTACCCTCTCAGGAATAATCATGGTATTCGTTCCTGCAGTGAGCACATTCGTAATATCAAAGATCCTCGGCGGCGGCGCAAATATGCTCGTCGGAGACCTTATCGACATGCAGTTCCTTGGCGGAACGTATAACGCCAACATGGGAGCCGCCATATCGCTCGTAATGATGGTCATCATCATGGTATTCACATGGCTGACAGGCAAGATCGACTCAGATGACGGAGAAGGGAGCGTGCTGCTCGCATGATGAGAAAAAAAGGATATATATCAAAGATATACATGGCAATAGTATTTCTTTTCATGTATGCGCCGATCATACTTCTGATGATATTCTCATTCAACGACTCAAAGAGCCGTTCAGTATGGAACGGATTCTCCTTCAGATGGTATGAAAAGCTCCTGCGTGACAGCACTATACTTGAAGCCATAAAAGTAACGCTCACAGTATCTATCTGCGCAGCAGTTATATCAACGATACTCGGCACAGCAGCCGCACTCGGCATATTCAGCATGAAAAAAACACCGAGACGGATCATGAACTCGCTGAACAATATCCCTATGATGAACCCTGATATCATCATGGGCGTATCACTCATGCTCCTGTTCATATTCCTCTACGAGGCCATGCATCTGCCGTTCTTCAAGCTCGGCTTTGGCACGCTGCTCATAGCGCACATAACGTTCGACACACCGTACGTAGTCCTGTCAGTCCTGCCAAAACTGAGGCAGATGGACAAGCGACAGTACGAGGCCGCCAGAGACCTCGGCGCTACAAACCTGGAAGCGTTCTTCAAGGTAGTACTCCCGCAGATAATGCCGGGCATCACTACCGGAATGATACTCTCATTTACAATGTCAATAGACGATGTAGTAGTAAGCTACTTCACATCAGGCGCAACATCACAGACGCTGGGCGTAATAATCTTCAGCATGACAAAGAAGCGTATCAGTCCTGAAATAAACGCACTCTGTACGATAATGTTCGTAGTAGTCCTCGCGCTTCTGCTGATAATAAACTTCAGAGAACTGAGAGAATCAAAAAAGCGCACAGCATAATACATGATACATAACAAGTAATGCATGTATGCAGTTAATAAACAACAAAACCGGCCGCCGTCACCGGCGGAGCAGATATTGCAGATATTGTACTTATAATAAAAGAAAAGGAAAGACGAAATGAAAAAAAGAGTGATCTACCTAATTGTCGCTGCTATGCTTGTATCAGCAGTAACTATCGTTGGTCTTACAGGCTGTGGCTCAAGCGGATCAGGAGAATCAATAAACGTATTCAACTGGGGCGAGTATATAGATGAAGACCTTATAGACGAGTTCGAGTCTGAAACAGGCATAAAAGTAAACTATAACACAGCCGCAACATGCGAAGAGATGTACGCAAAGATGAAAAACGGCGGCGTAAACTACGATATAGTAGTTCCTTCAGACTACATGGTCTCAAGAATGATAGAAGAAGATATGGTAATGCCTATCGACTTCAATAACGTGCCTAACGCAAAGTATATAGACGCAGACTTTCAGAAACCGGAGTACGACCCGACAGGCGAGTATTCAGTACCTTACCAGTGGGGCAGAGTAGCCATCATATACAATAAGGACATGGTAGATGAAAAAGATATCGGAAGCTGGGATCTCCTCTGGAACAAGAAATATTCAGGCGAGATACTCATGTTCGATAACTCGCGCGACGCCATGGGCATAGCGCTCAAACGCCTCGGAGCATCATACAACACAACAGACGAGGCAACGCTCAAGCAGGCGGCAGAACTCTTAAAAGAACAGAAGCCGCTCGTCCAGGCCTATGTCATGGACCAGATATTCGACAAGATGGAAAGCGGCGAAGCAGCCATCGCGCCTTACTACGTAGGAGACTACTTCCTCATGCTTGACGAGCTCGAAGGCGATGACAGCATAAACCTCGGATACTATATTCCAGAGGAAGGCACGAATCTCTACGTAGACGCAATGTGCATCCCTAAGGACTGCCAGAATAAGTCAGGCGCAGAAGCATTCATAAACTTCATCCTCGACCCTGAAAACATGGCGCAGAACACAGAATTCATAAGCTACTCGACAGCAGAGACAGCAGCAAGAGACCTGCTCGACGACGATATGAAGAACAACGAAGAAATGTACCCTTCACACGACGTCATAGCATCATGCGAAACATACGTAAACCTTCCTGCGAATATACGCGAACTGTACGACTCACTCTGGGTAGACATAATGAGCTCATAGATCCGGATCTGATAAAATAAACAGATATATCAATTAAAAAAAAATTATGGCAGCCGCCGGGCGGCTGAACAGATACAAGGCCGGTGCATCCTGTACATTCATTTGTACGTTACGTGATGCACCGGTCTTTTATTTATGATAAAATGAAAAAACTGGATAAAAAACGTTAAATGACAGAGGGGGCAGCTGATGAAAACAAAAAAAGAACGGCATTTTTCAGCAGAATACATATCGTTCCTGTGCTCGGAGATAAGGCTGATAGTCAAGTCAGGCATACCGCTTGAGGAAGCATTTTCAATAATGGCAGAAGAAGAATCAGACAGAGAAACATCACAGATACTCAGCGAAACAGCGAAACGCATCGGAGAGGGCGATTCCCTGCAGGACGTCTTTGCAGGATCAGGTAAATTTCCTGCACACATGATAGACATGATAGAAATGGGATATTCAACGGGATACCTTGAAGAAGTATTTGCACAGCTCGCGAAATACTATGACAGAGAAGCAAGGCTGCGCGACAGCATAAGGAACGCAGTAATGTACCCGGCAGTTTTGCTCGTAATGATGCTGTTTGTGATATTCATACTTATAATAAAAGTCCTGCCGGTATTCAAATCAGTGTTTGACCAGCTAGGCGGCTCGATGTCGGGACTCGCGGCAGCGCTTATGAACGCGGGAGCGTTCGCAGGACAGCATATTATTGCAGCTGCAGCAGTTATCGCAGTCGTGATCGCCGCGTGCGCGGCGCTGACCGTAAAAAGACACAAAGAAGGGCGCATTACAGTATTTATGACAGATAGACTGCATCGCATGGAAGGCAGCGCAAGATTTGCGGCAGCTATGTCGATGGCGGTGTCCAGCGGACTTTCGATAGACGAAGCCGTTGAAATGGCAGTTAAGATGGATTTTGACAAAGATACGAAGGCTGCGATTTTAAAGATAAAAGAATCAATGGATGAAGGCACGGAATTCGCAGACGCAATGAAGGAATCAGGTCTGTTTTCAAATATTTACAACAGAATGATCGGACTCGGCGCAAGATCAGGCAGCATGGACCGTGTGCTCGAAGAAGTCTCAGAACGCATGGACCGCGCAGTGAGTGACGAGCTTGACTCGCTCGTAGGAAAGATCGAACCAACGATGGTCATAATACTTTCGGTCATTACAGGAGCGATACTGCTTTCAGTAATGCTGCCGCTGATGGGGATAATGAACAATATAGGGTAGGCAGATATGGATAAAAGACAATACAGTCGGCACAGCTCAGGCCGCATAGCCGGATTTCTGAAAACTCAGGGGCTTGCGATAATCATGTTCGCTGCAGTAGCCTCCGCAGTCATAGCCGGAACAGGGAACGTTTCGCAGAAAAGCTCAGACGAAGAGCTCAAGATGGCGCAGGACAGCATAAGGCGTGCTGTAGTCAGTTGCTATGCGATAGAAGGAAGATATCCTGATACATACGAATATCTCGCTGAAAATTACGGCCTGACGGTAGATGAAAAAAAATATACAGTCCATTATGAAATATTCGCTTCAAATATCATGCCGGAGATAACAGTAACGCCGGTATAGGTACAGGAGGAATGTATAATGAACAGATGCAGACACCACAGCATAGACGTAGTATTTGCACTTGCCTTGTTCTGCACGTTTGCCGTATCGGTGCTTATGGTGCTTATGATGGGAGCGTCATCGTACCGTAGCGTCACAGACGCTATGGACGAAAATTACGAGGACAGGACAGGCGCAGGGTATATAGCAGAAAAAATAAGGCATTTTGACTCGCGCGGCGGCATCGCCGCCGGACAGTTCGACGGCAACGATGCACTGCTGCTCACACAGGATATAGATGGAACAGATTACATAACATATATATATTATTATGACGGATATATATGCGAGCTGCTAACAGAAAATGGCAGTGGGATGACAGCGGAAGCAGGCGAAAAGGTGATGGAAGCATCAGGCTTTACAGTTAAACCTGCAGAAAGCGGGATGTTTAAAATAACATGCACCATGAATGACGGCAGCTCCCCTTACGTGATAGTGAGTCCCCAGAGCGCGCAGCCGGCTGCGCAGAAAGGAGAACAGTCATGAGCGGGCATAATTCCAGATCGGGACTGTTTCTGATGGAAATGATAACAGTCATTCTTTTCTTTTCCATATGCGCGGCGATATGCGTGAGCGCATTTGCTAAAGCGCGCGTAACGGCAGACAGCAGCAGAACGCTTAATGATGCAGTCATACAGGCATCAAATACAGCAGAAGCATATAAAGCAGCAGACGGAGACCTGCAAAAAACAGCCGAATTGATCAATGGCGCAGCAGACAGCAGCATGATGGTAGCGGAGGCTGATACATCCGGAAAAGAAAAGCTTAAAGTATCATATGAAGATATGACTGTCGTCCTTGAAAAAAAGGATGACGGTCTTGCAGACGTGACAGCATACGGCCCCGGCTCCGCCGGCGCCTCAGACAGAAAAACGATATTCACGATGCACGTAAGAGCATAGATAACATAGCAAAACAGCTAAAACTCAGCAGGAAAAGCAGATGATAAAAAGAGAAGAAAGACCCCTCGGCCTTAACATAGGAAGCGCATCCATAATAATGATATTTGCGATACTGTGCCTGACAGTATTTTCAGCGCTGTCGCTTGTTACGTCGGTATCGGAAAAAAAGACAGCACAGCGTTTTGCGGATGAAACAGCTGCGTATTATGAAGCCGACAGCGAAGCGGTAAAAATAAAAAACAGCATACAGGCGGCGATAGATGCAGGAAGCACGCCGCAGCAGGCCGCCGCGGCCAACAACGCCCAATACCTGACCGGACAGGCCGCCGCTGCGTTAGCACCCCAAATCGGCCCCGGCACAGCCGGCGCCTCCCAAACACACACCGGCCCCGGCTCCGCCGGCGCCTCCCCAAACACCCCACCGGACGCCATAATAACATACAACGTACCCCTGTCAGACAACATAAGCAGGATAACCGCAGTCCTTACATACAACAGCAAAACAAACACCCTGGAAACACTTTCCTGGGAAAAGAACAACATAAGCGAATGGTCGCCTGACACATATATAGACGTATGGAACGGAGAAGACGATCCTTCAGAAAATGTAACAGAATGATATCGCAGCGGAAAATAATGCTGCCGACGGACTACCGCCCGGTTACATCTCAGTTACAAATTACTGAAAAATCGACAAAACCGTAAAGAAAATGTCATTGAGTTTTCAAGCGTGTATGATATAATATATACACTTTTATAGTAAAGTATATTGTCCGGGGATATTGAGATCGAAAGGTAAAGCTTATGAAAAGAAGGATGTTTGAAAACAGCAGGATGAAGAAAATAACAGCATTCATCATGTGCGGCGCTCTTGCAGCCGCCTCACTCACAGGATGCGGCGCGCAGCAGAACGGATCGGCAAAGGACACAGGCGATACAGCGCAGATAAACAGCGAGTCCGATGCCGTTGCAGAAGCATACCAGGATTCCGGCGTGACCATGGAGATCACAGAAAACGAAGTGCCTCTCACAGGCGCGTCAGCAGCCATAAGCACCACGCTCATGCCGACAGCGTCAGGCAAAGTCACAAAAGGCAACGCCCAGGTCACATTCGACGCATCAAACACAGCCGACGGTTACGTCATGGTAAAGTACCTCGAAAAGACTGACAAAAAGCTAAAGCTCATCGTAAAAGGACCGAGCGGCACAGCATACACATACAACATAAACAAGATCGGAAGCTACGAGACATTCCCGCTTTCAGACGGAAACGGCACGTACACCGTAACGGCGTACAAAAACATATCAGGAACATCATACTCCACAGTATACAGCATGACACTCAGCGTAACACTCAAAGACCAGTTCGCGCCGTTCCTGCTCCCAAACCAGTACGTAAACTATACGACAGGCTCACAGGTAGTCAAGAAAGCCGAAGAACTCACAAAAGGACAAAAGACCGACCTCGACAAGATCACATCAGTATATAACTGGGTCATCAAAAATATAAGCTACGACAAGCAGCTCGCCGCAAGCGTAAAGAGCGGATACCTGCCAAACCTCGACCAGGTCCTCCAGAAAAAGAAGGGCATCTGCTTCGACTACGCAGCCCTGATGACAGCCATGCTCAGAAGCCGGGGCATACCGTGCAAGCTCGTAGTAGGCTACTCAGGCAAAGCATACCACGCCTGGATAAATACGTACACAAATGAAGGCGGCTGGGTAGACAGCGTGATCTACTTCGACGGCACATCATGGAAGCTCATGGACCCGACATACGCCTCAACAGGCCGCCAGAGCGACGCCATCATGAAGTACATAGGCAACGGTGCCAACTACAAGGCAAAGTACCTGTACTAAATATCAAAACGAAAAAATAAATAACGATATAAAAAGGGACCCCTGCCGCAGCGCGGCAGGGGTCTCATACATAATACGACGCGCCCGGCGCGTCCCCGGGCAGCGTGTTCCGCATAAATCACGCTGCAATAAATACAAAAAACACAACACCGCATCACATAGTAATGTATAATAAATATATCAAAAACGGAAGAAATATCATCCATATGTAACCCGTATGTAACCGTTAAAAATATAATTTTATGTAACATGACAAAACGTTTAATTGTACGAACTGTAAAAGAAGGAACTGAGAATGACAGAAAAAGAATTCAGAAAACTCAGCCGCGCGCAGTATCTTGAAATGATGGTAGAGCAGGGAAGAGAGATAAAAAGACTAAAAGAGGAACTCGAACTTGCCCGCGAGGAGATAAAACAAAAAGAAATAAAGATACAGAAAGCCGGCTCCATAGCGGAAGCCGCAGTCAGCCTGAACGACGTATTCGGCTCAGCCCAGAGGGCTGCTGACCAGTATCTGGAAAGCATTCGCATTCAAAAAGAATCATACGACGAAAAGATACGCGCAGCAGAAAAGCTTATAATAGAAAAAGCAGAGCTCGCGCACAAATACCTCGAAGAGACAAAAGCAAAATGCGAGCAGATGGAAAAAGAAACAGAAGAACGCTGCAGACAGCTCGAAGAGCAGACAAAACAGAAATGCAGATAGTTTGTAAGGGAATGATCTGAATTGAACATAAAGAAAAGAATAACTGCAGAAGAAAATGCAGCAGCCGAAGAAAAAGTTATCGAGCTCCCGGAGCTCGAACTTCTCGAGGCAGAACTTAACAAAGCAAGATACGGAAAACGCTACAGACAGGTTTTCCGAAGCACGATATACATACTGCTGGTAGTAGCAGCCATAACAGTCCTTATAGCTACCATATGGCTGCCGGTACTGCAGGTATACGGCACATCCATGACTCCGACGCTTGAAAGCGGAGATATAGTAGTCTCAGTAAAAGCCGGCGAATTCAAATCAGGAGACATAATCGCATTCTACTACAACAATAAAGTCCTCATAAAAAGAGTCATAGGCCTCCCCGGAGACTGGATAGACATAGACGAGGACGGCATAGTCACCCTGAACGGCGAGGTACTGGACGAGCCATACATAAACGAGCACGCCCTCGGCGACTGCAACATAGCTCTCCCGTTCCAGGTACCGGAGGGCAGGATATTCGTCATGGGAGACCACAGAAGCGTTTCCGTAGACTCCCGAAACAAAGCCATCGGCTGCATATCCGAAGAAAACATAGTCGGCAAACTCGTATTCCGCGTCTGGCCGCTCAAACAATTCGGTACACTGTAGAGAAAAACTATACCAAACAAGTCAATAAAACAAAGATCAAAACCCCTTGTCGCCTTGATACCCGGCAGGGGGTTTCTTCATACCGTCCGCACGCCCAACGATCCGCCAAAAAGTCAGCAAAATCCCCGGATGGGAAAAATGCTGACCAAGAAGAAAATTAAAAGTATGAGTTGATAGATATCATACGACAAAACAGTTGAAACCATGATAAAAATATGGTAAATTGAATAATGTAAATAAATGTAATAATAAAAATATATTTACATAAATGCATTAACTACTAAGAAATTGAAATTAAAAAAGAAAATGGAGTCAGAAAAAACGAATGAACATCGAAAAATATAAAAAACTATGTTCTGAATCAAAAATCTTTTGGACTCAGCATTGTTTGCAACGAATGCAAGAAAGAGATATAAGTCGCGCAGACGTAAAAAACGGAATAATGAACGGTGAAATTATAGAAGAATATCCAAATGATTTTCCAAATCCAAGTTGTTTGATTTTTGGTTACAATATAAACAGACGGATTTTGCATATCATTGCAGGGTGTGATAATATAAATTTATATGTAATAACAGCGTATTATCCTGATACAAAAAAATTTGAAGATGACTTAAGGACTCGAAGAAAGGGGTGATGGATATGTGTATGTATTGCAAGAACAGTACAAATGTAAATAGTACAACAACACACGTAGTAAATTATAAAAACTGCATTATTGTAGTGAAAAATGTTCCATGCCTTGAATGTGAGCAATGCGGAGAAAAATATTATACTGATGAAGTTGCCGAACGCCTTGAGACGATTGTTGATATGGCTAAGAAACTAATGCAGGAAATAGCAATAATAGATTATCCTAATGTAGCATGAAAGCCTGCCGCCTGCTCGAAGAATACTCGATATGCATAGCAGAAATCAGAAAAGAGCTAAAAGAAACAAAAGATGCCGAAGCATCGATAACAAAAGAAAAAAGCCCCCTGATAAGCGCCGCAGAAAATCAATAAAACGCCTATCAGGGGGCTTCCTGCATCCCACCCGACGCACCCGGCGCGTCCCAAACCTTCCCCAAAGGTCAACCCACCCCTCTCCCTACCACCCAAAAAAAATCCCCCATCCAATAGACCCCATCAAAAAACATCCTGAAAAAACACCAAATGTAACCGAAATGTAATTCTGATAGCTATAATAAAAATAAAGTGATACATAAGGTATCAGAAATAAATAAAAAATAGAAGCATAAAAATTAAATATGTAACCAATATGTAACCAGCCGAAATATAATTGAGATATAAGCTGAAAAAATAATCAAATGCATACAGATAAGTTACATAGATAACATTCAGAAGATACAGGTTTTGTGACAGGAGGGTAAGAGTAAAATGGAAAAGAAGTTTGATCCTAGGGGAAAGGAAAGAAAGCGGACAAATCGCAAAAAATGGTACAAAGCAGTCTGCAGCTTGGCTGCAGCAGTAGTAGTCTGCACAGTTTACACATTAATGCTTCCTGCTCTTACACTCGATGAAGAAAGCGCAGGCGATGCAGGAGTAACGATCTCAGAATCTTCTGTACCGACATCAGAAGCGCCTGCAGCAGAAAGCAGCAAGTCAGACAACGGCTCAGAAAGCCACAACGACACAGCTGCCGACAGCTCCGCTGACAGCAGCCACGCAGCTACAGAAAGCGGCCCAGCCGCAGCCGCGCCGTCTGACGACCGCGCTCCATCAACCACCAACCCAACAACAGAAGGAGAGCACAACGCCCCAGTAACGCTCCCAACAGAAGAAACAAACAGCGGAGCCATAACAGGCAGCTCAGAATCCCATGACGAAGTAACATCCCCTGACACAGACGATCAGGAAAAAATAAAAGACGAAGAAAACAACGGCAGCTCGGCTGCCGATCAGGAGGAAGCAGATAAAGAAACCGGTGACAGCGGAAGCAGCACAGACGCTGACACAGAAGAAGACGATTCAGAAAAGTCAGACGACACAGCAGACGTAGAAACCGCAAGCGACTGGGAAAAAACTATCCCTGACCTCTCAGACTGCGAAACATGGGCAGAAAAGCTCCTCGCAGTAGCGCAGAGCCAGCTTGGCTACAAAGAAAGCGTATTAAACTTCACAGTAGGCCCAGACGGCGAACACAAAGGCTACACACGCTACGGAGCGTGGAACGGAAACCCATATGGCGACTGGTGCGCGATGTTCGTTTCATTCTGCCTCAACTACGCAGGCATAGATAAAGACATCGTACCGCAGAACGAGAACTGCAGCACATGGATGTCAGATTTTGACGACAGAGGTCTGTTCAACGACGCAGAGACATACGTGCCAGAAGAAGGCGACATAGTATTCTTCCGTCAGCACTCAAAGACAAAGGCCGACCATATAGGCATAGTAAAGGAAGTACAGCTCGGTACTAAGGAAGTAACGCAGCACTTCATGTCAAACGGCAAGTCGATAGAGTCAGGAGCCATGAACCTGCTCAGCTATCTCGACGAGCTTGGTATAGACAGTGATATGAGCGTAACCCCTGGCTCCGAAGAGTCGGTACTTACTACTGAAACAGTTGAAGTAACAGTAGCAGAGTCTATAACAGTTATAGAAGGCGATTCAGCCGACAAGGTAAACGAAGTTACATACAATTTACCGGATAATACAGTCCTCGGCTTCGTTTCCATGGGCGACGCAGAGTACGTACACGACGGAGGCAGCCTCGAAGACAAGAACGCTGCACTCGATGCACCTGCGACACTGGAAGAAAAGATAGAACTGGCTAGTATTTCAGGACCTAAAACTGTAGAAGTGGGAAGTATGATAACACTGACTGGTTCAACAAATAGATGTAATTATTCTCATAAAGATAAATGGACATCATCAAATGAAAACGTTGCCACTGTTACGCCAAGTTCAAATAGTCGCACAGCTAATGTGAAAGGTCTCTCGGAAGGAACGACGACTATAACTCATACATACTGTGCGTACGATTATTATGAGGGTTATGGATGGTACTTGAATCATAATAAACCTGAAACATACACAATCACCGTAACTGAGAGTGCAGCTGTTGAAGAAAATGCTCAGATATACTACTTAAAGCAGCCATCCGGAACACCGGGCAGTAATGATACTGGACAGTGGTTGCCTGATGTATCTTATTTCCAAAAGAATTTGTACGGTACAACAACCTATTATGAAGGAAACCCTAACATGTGGGCTAAGGTTAATACAAATGGTGCAACATGGGTTGGTGATAAAAACATTATGACCCCAGCCGCTTATGTCGTATCATGGCCTGATGAAACTACCGGTTCTACATGGGTTATGCCAAAGAATAAATATATTTGGCATTATCAGCAGATATTTAATGCATACAAAGAAAAACTGCAGAATGACTTGGGTATAACGTTAAATAGCGTTGATGACATAGAAGAGATAACTCTTATACCGTATAAAATATCTAAAAATAACAGCGGTACTAATCCTGACAAACATGTAGACTGCATTATCAGTGTAAAATGTAAGCAGGCATATACAGCAAGATTTTGGGTAGCAAATGATGATTCTGTTGATTATTTAACAGTTCATACAGAAGATCATAAAAAAGGCGATACAATAAATCAGTATTCTATGCCTTCAACGAAGGTCGAAAACGGAAAGACATATTATTTTGACGGCTGGTATCCTGAAGACAGTACAGGTACACATCCTGCTCATTTGAACAATAAGATTTCTAATTGGCCATATACTCCAAGCGATAATGAATTAGCAGATGGTACAGTCAACTTCTATGCCAGATATATCAGCGAATGTGAAGTAAATTACGCAATAGCTTTAGGCAGCGGTTCACTAGATAAACCTAAAGAAATATATCATCCTACAACCGGAACACCTGAAGGTTCAACACCAACAGCAGACGAAGGGTGGATATTTGAAGGCTGGTACTTTGATGAAGCTTGTCAGAACCCTGTACCGGCTGAATGGATCAATGTTGTAACAGGAAAGATAACTCCTCCAAAGAGCTATGAAAAAGACGGTGTCACAGTACAGGCTAACGGCAAGACATACTACGCCAAATTCACATCCGGCGTAGCTCTCCCAGAAACCGGCGGCCCAGGCACAACATTACTCTACTTATTAGGCGCAATGCTGATAACAGCACCGCTTACGATCACATTCATAAAAAGACGCAGAAAGGAAAACGAGGAAAACTAACCCTTCGACTTCCAGACTCGTCCCCAAAATGAATGGGAACAACATATAATAAGAACAACCAAAAACAAATCGTTAACAACCCGGGAAGCAGCCGCCCGGCGGCTGACCAAAAGCCTCCGGCAGCTGCCCCCAAGATCTCAGAAGTCAAAGAAAGGAAAGAATTATGAGAAACACAAAAAAAGTCATATCTATCCTGCTCACCCTCTTAATGGTAGTAGGAATGATGTCAACATTCGCTTTTGCAACGGGAACTTCTACGATTGTTGTACAAAATGCAGTTAAAGGTCAGACATACACAGCATATAAACTGTTTGACGTATCAAGGGGTAGTGGTAATGCAATTTCCTATAGAATGTCAGCTACAGAATATGGTTTCTGGCATGAAGTTCTTGAAGAAAATGGATTTAATATTGAACAGGCTAAAGATGCTTCAGGATATGTTGTAAAAGGCGTTCCTAGTGACACTTCTGATACAGCAATGACTGAGTTGACTGCAAAATTAGCAAAGGCTTTTGACAGTATGACAACAAAGCCTTCTCCTGCTGGAACAGCCGGTATAGGTGATGAAAATAAAACTGCCACAATAACTGGATTAGATACAGGTTATTATTTTGTTCATACATCACTTGGTGCAGTATGTGCATTAGTTCATGATGGAACTACTAGAGATGTTATAGAAAAGAATGGTAAACCTAATGTAACCAAGACAGCAACTGAACAGACTGCTATGTTAGGTCAGGATGTACATTATACAGTAACAATGACTGTAGCAGGAAGTGCTAGAACAAATTATGTGTTACATGATAAAATGAGTGATGCGCTGCAGTTCAATAACGACGTAGTAGCAAAGGTTGGAAATAATGAAGTACCTTCCTTAAATTATGAAGTTAAAACTACAGGAATTAATGATGGTTGTACTTTTGAAGTTGACTTCAGCAATGATTACACAAAGAATCTTGCTAATAATACAGTTATAACAGTTACATATTCAGCAAAGGTTATTAAGGCTGATAACAATAATATGAATAATGACCTCACGATGAAGTTTGGTAATTCATCTATTCCTGCTCAGACTGTTACAGTAAAGACAGGTTCTATAACTGTTGATAAGTATGCTTTAAATAAAACTGATACAACTGATAAATCTAAGAAGTTAGAGCATGCTAAGTTTGTGATTAAGAGTAGCGAAGGATATCTTGCATCAGAGAATAATGCATATACTTGGAAATCTGATTGGAAGACTGCTGCAGGCGATCTTGTTGATCATATAGTAGTAATGGATACTGATGCAAATGGTGCAGCTACAATAAAAGGCTTAAAAGCAGGTGAATATGAATTAATCGAAATCGAAGCTCCTGAAGGATATAATAAATTAGTTCAGGGTGAAAGTTTTGAAATTACTGTTGATAATTTAGACCAGACTAAGTCAATTGCAAATGATACAGGCTCAACTCTCCCTGAAACAGGCGGCATAGGCACAACAATATTCTACTTAATCGGCGCGATCCTCGTGATCGGAGCAGGAGTAGTATTCGTAACAAGAAGAAGAATGCACTCAGACAAGTAGAAGCTCTGAAAACCCATGAACCGGAGATGATCGAAATAACTCTATCACCGACCGGCCGGGACAAAAACAATACAAGCAGGCAGCACGCCTGCGGGAATCGGGTTCGATATTGAATTCGGATTTTGAAAGACTTTTGAGATAATAAAATTGTTAACGAAGATCGACATGGATGCCCCGTCAGCATAAGCCGGAAAACATTCATACGATACATAAACGAACGAGAAAGAAAAACGTAAATAATGCCGTGCGGAGCGGTCCTGCCGGGCAGGCTGCCGGAATCGGCGGTCTGCTTGACAGGATCGTTTCGCGTACAACGGCAAGGAGAACGTTATGGCAGAAGATAAGATATTGGACCAGACGGACGCTGATGCTCAGCCGGTGACGGCTGCTGAAGGTCAGGATCAGGAAAAGATTAATATTGATGATCCGGCGGCTTCGGGCGGCGGTCCCGGAAAGACCGGAAAGAAAAAGAAGCAAAAGGGCAAAAAGAAAAAGTCCGGCGCTTCCACGGTCATCCTTATAATCGTCTTCATCATAGGGCTCTCCTTGCTGCTGTACCCGTCGCTCAGCAATTACTGGAACTCCTTCCATGCCACCCGCGTCATCACAGATTATAACGAAGCGCTGGCAGACATGACGGAAGAGGATTTCGACGAATACTGGGCTGCGGCGCGACAGTACAACGCCGACCTGCTAAATACTTCCAACAGGTACATTATGAGCGACGAGCAGAAGGCTCGTTACGACAGCCTGCTAAACGTAGCAGACGACGGCGTTATGGGATACATCGAGATCCCGTCCATAAGGGTAAATCTCCCGATATATCACGGAGTAGACGATGACATACTCCAGCACTCGGCGGGTCACCTGCCGGGATCGTCGCTTCCTGTAGGCGGCGAGTCAACTCACTGCGTCTTATCAGGCCACAGAGGGCTTCCGTCAGCGAAGCTCTTCACGAACCTCGACAGGCTGCAGGAGGGCGACACGTTCATGCTGAACGTCCTTAACGACACGCTCACGTACGAAGTAGACCAAATCAGGATAGTGCTTCCCGACGAGCTGTACGACCTCGAAATAGAACCGGGGCAGGACTACTGCACGCTCGTCACATGCACGCCATACGGCATCAATACCCACCGCCTGTTGGTACGCGGCCACCGCATAGAAACGACGGTAGACGCCAAAGTGTCAAACGAAGGCCTGCGCGTAGAACCGATGCTCATAGCGCCTGTCATAGCAGTTCCTATCCTCCTGATCCTCCTCATCATCCTGCTTTTCAAAACACGCAGAAAGCCGGAGAAAAAGGTAAAGGATCCGAGGACGGATCACGAAAAGCTGCGAGAGCTCATAGATTCGCGGATAGCCGAGGAAGACGCATCGCTAAACGACGACGCGAGCGGACCTAACATCGAGCCCACCGAAACTCCTCCGGAGCCTCCGCAAAGCAGTGAAAATGATAATATAGAGTGATAATTTAGATAAAAAATGATAAAATAGAGTTACAAATGTAACCAACAAACGAATGAAGTAATGTTTTCTAAAATGATCGTCCGCCGGCGGGCGCGCAGTCTGCGGCTGGCAGTTACTGGAAAGGTGGTCAGAAAAGTGAGACGAAAAGATTTCAGAAGAGTTTTGGCGCTGGTCATGGCGGTAGCCGTGGCTGTCGGACTTACGGTCCCTGTGGTTTATGCGGCTTCAGGATTCAACAGCATTGAGAAGGGTTCTATCACGGTAAATATCAGCAAGAACGTTCCTGAGACTTTGAGAAAGGACGTTACTGTCAAGGTATATAAGGTAGCGAGCGCCGAGGTAAAGAACGGCTACGTTTCTTACACTAAAGACCCGCTTTTTGATCCTAAGGCTGCTGACAATACTGACGGCAGATGGATGGGCGACATACCGCTGGAAAGCACTGAGGATCAGTGGCCAACGAGAGCCAAGTCTTTAGCCGGTTATACTGAAAAAGAAGGCTTCACGACCCGTTCAGAAGCTAAAGAAAACGAGAATTTCTGGATAAAAAAGACTGACGCTGACGGTTCCATAAAGATAGAAGGACTGGCGCGAGGTCTTTACCTTATAACTATAGAAAGCGTAAAGTCAGGTCGCACTACTTATACATTTACGCCTACGCTCAGATGCCTGCCGAGCCTCAGCGAGGGCGGCTCTGAATGGGTAGCTGACCAGATCGTAAATCCTAAGTCGGATAAAAATACTACCGGCGGAGGCGGTGGTGGCGGCAACTCTACTACGAGCGTTACCGTTCAGAAGGTCTGGAAGGACGAAGGCCAGGAAAGCGACCGTCCTGATTCTGTAACTGTAGAACTCCTGCGCGATGGTAAAGTATATGCATCACAGGAACTCAGCAAGTCAAATAACTGGAGACACACATGGACCGGTCTTTCTAAAGGCAATTCATGGGTGGTGAACGAAGTAGGCGCCCCATCAGATAAATATACTGTACTTACAGAGTCAGAGGGCAACGTATTCACTGTAACGAATACCCACACGACTGACATCGACGACCCGAATACGCCTCTCGACCCGGGCCCGGGTCCGGGCGGTGACCCCGGAACAGGCGGCGACATCCCGCCTACTAATATCGATGATCCTGACGTTCCGTTAGACCCGGGTCAGACACCGGGCGATAACGCCACAAACATCAAGGATCCGGCAGCACCTGCAAATGCAGCAAAACTGCCGCAGACAGGTCAGCTCTGGTGGCCGGTGCCTATACTCGCAGCAGCAGGCATAGCCTTCTTCTCAATAGGCTGGCTCCGCAGCAGAAAAGACGAGTCAGAAGAAAACAAATAGAAAAGCAAGATACTTTTCAGTATATAGACTTCATAACAGAATCCAAAACACAAAAGGGAGCCTCACGCGGCTCCCTTTTGTAGTATAGAAAAGATTCCAATTAATTGCCTATTGCCGATAAACAATAATACTTAAAACCCTATAAATGTATAAAAATAACATAAATAAAAAATATAGGTAGAAACTAATGTAAAAAACTGTTAAAATAAACACGGCATCAGCCCCGAAAGGAGGTGATGTGCGTGGAAACAGTATACGTTGTAATAGCATCTGTCGCGGCAAATGTAGCAAGTTATTACATATGCAAATGGCTTGATAAGATGATTGAAAAGAAGCCTGAGGAATAAGTCACCTCGCTTTAATTGAGTAAACGAAATAGAAAACCCCCGAAGTCGCTTTCGGGGGTTTTCGCGTTTCTTTTTGGAAACATTATACGTTGTTATTTCACCTATACTTTAAACTATTGTATGAAAAAAGTCAACTGAAAATCCTATATCTCACGCCTTGATAACAAACAAATTTGATGCTAAGATGAAAACGCAAAAGGAGAAAAAACAAATGAACAGCTTACGTAAATTCCTATCCCGCAGAGGCATGAAAGCCATGACGATAGGCCTCATACTCATAATAGCCGCCCTCTGCCTGACAATGTACAATTATATAGACTCATACCGCGCCGCCCGCGCCGCAAACGAGCTTGCCAACGAGCTCGCATCACAGATAACCGGTGACGGTTCGCAGTATTATCTCGTAGACCCTGACATAGAGATGCCGACTATAGACATAGGCGACCGCGACTGCGTCGGCTACGTAGAGATACCGGCCCTCGGTCTGTCGCTCCCTGTACTCTCAGAGTGGAGCTATCCAAATCTTAAAGTAGCCCCATGCCGCTATAAGGGCTCTGTATACCTGGACAATATGATAGTCGCGGCCCACAACTACCGCACGCACTTCGGCACGCTCGAAAGCCTCGAACCGGGCACGCAGGTCATATTTACAGACACAGACGGCAACCGCTTCGAGTACGAAGTATCACAGCTCGAGCTCCTGAACGGCACCGATGTAGAAAAGATGGAAGAGGGCGACTGGGATCTGACGCTCTTCACCTGCACAGTAGGCGGCCGCCAGCGAGTAACAGTACGCTGCACCCGCACATCAGACTTCGGCGCATACGATCCAAACGCCGCAGCGCAGTAATTGCAGGTTATTTAACAATATATAGTGCATAGCTGATAGACGATGCCGGCAAAACCGGAAAATAAAAGCCGAATGCCCCGATAATGCGGCAGTCGGCTTTTTCCATGCTTACGCCTTTTTCTTAGCAGCCTCAGTAAATTCAGAAACCTTATCAGGATCCTTTCCCCTGAAAACATCCCCGTCAAACTCAACTCCGGAAGAAACGTCCACTCCGTCCGGCTGCAGCGCAGCCACAGCCTCGGCGACATTCCCCGGATGAAGTCCTCCGGCCAGTATGAGCAGCTTTTCATCCCGCGGTATATCCTTCACGAGAGACCAGTCAAACGTCTGCCCGCTGCCCGGCACAGCCGCGTCAAACACATACCCGACTATCTCAGGCCTGCTGTGAAAATATTCATATTTATCCATATCAGAGACATTGAATGCCTTCAGCACCTTGAGCCCGCGTTCAGCCGCAAGCTGCAGCAGCTCCCCTGAAACATCCCCGTGTATCTGCACAAGATCAAATCCGGCCTCGGCAATGACCTTTATCTCTGTCGCGCTCGGCGCGACCACGACAGCTACTGTTTTTATCCTGTTATCCAGCAGCGCCATTATCTCACGCGCGCGGTCCACAGTTATATTCCTCTTGCTTTTAGGAAAAAACAGCACGAACCCGGCCAGATCAGCTCCGTTTTCATTAAGATATCCCGCTTCCTCAGGCCGTGTAAGCCCGCATATTTTAACCAGCATCCAAATACACCTTCCTTCATAAATAAAATCCTTTCGTTTGCCATAGGCGGAAACCCACTACCTTCAGGTGGTGGGAGGAGCCTTGTAAATCTTTAGTCATTACCCCTGA
>JABLTO010139182.1_pt1 | contig 28253 bp, 25 predicted proteins | sample 7160091 | NCBI WGS metagenome assembly JABLTO01 (sample SAMN14651225, study PRJNA627086) | human gut metagenome | isolation source: feces | host: Homo sapiens
TCATATTTCTCTGCGGATTTTATAAAAAACTCATTGTTTTCTTTGCCTGTAAAAGAGAAAGGTAAAACAGCACTCTGCCACATGATTTTCTGCCAAATAAAAAGAGCACAGCCTTTTCGCAGCTGTACCCACGTAAAAAGCGATTAAAAAAATAAATTTAAAAGTAAGTAGTATCCGGTCAAAATCACATAGAAAATTCCAATAACTGGTAACGTTCGTTTGACCAATGCTCCAAAATCCGTTTTAAAATGCTCGCATGCCAAGGTAAGGCACAAATGCGTAGGAGAAATCTGCATGGCCGCGTAAGTACAGCTCATCAAAAACACCATGAGAGGCATACCCGCGCCGGAAACTGCCGCAAATGCCATAGGCAGGCATAAGGTGATGATCGCCGTAGAACCTGCAACAATGGTACCGACGAAAAAGATCAAGCCAAAAACCAAAAAACTGGGGATGGGCAGCGCCTCAAACAATCCTGGCAAAGCGGTGATTACGTTGGTATGCGTTAAAAGATCTTTAAAAATCATAACTACAAAGGTATTGATGACAATACGAGCTTCCAATGCGGACAGAAAAAACGGCTTGATCTCCTGCCAAGTAAACCGGCTGGTAAAGAAATACACAATGATAACTCCCACCGTCGCTATATACACCGGCACATTCAATACGACAATTAAAAGGATGATAACCGCAATCGTCCATAAACTGCGGCAAAGGCTTTGCAAATCTGCCAATTTATCGGTTGAAGCGGCTTCTCCTGTTTCTTTTGGCACTTTTCGCAAATAAAATAAATACCCCAATAGCATCAGGCAGGCCACCATCGGCACCATTCCCAGAACAAAGGCGCCCATTTGCACGCCCGTCAGCTGACAGGCCAAAATGATGGAGGAATAGGTCGGCAGAAAACTTTCGGGAATATGGCGAAAGTAGGACGCAACAAATGTTTTATCCTCTTTGCTAATGTAATCCCCACAGGCGGTGTCTACCATGGAACCTGCGATAAAAATAGCGCCGGGCGACGGCAGTAACCCGATAAAAACCGGAGCGATTGACGCATTGACCCGGCGGCTGTTGAAAAGCCGGGAAAGAGAGCGCTGCGCCAAATCCAAATGGCCGCGCAGTTCCATCATACGCTGCAAAAAGGTAATGAGATAACAGTTGAGAATAACCATAATCGTGGCTTCGCTGATCATGGATTTCCCGGCAATCATCAACGAATCCAGAACGGGAATACCATAAAGGGCTACCGTCAGCACCGCGCCAATCCCAATGGCGCCGGACAATGGAATTTTAAATTTTAACAGAATAATGATCGCAACAAAAATGAGCGCCAATTTGATAAATTCTCCATACTGCGCCCAAAAAGTCATCAAAGAAAAACCATCCAAATCCAACAACCTCCAACCAAAAGTCTGCATTTTTATGCTTTTTATACCAATAAAATACTTTTTCAGTATAGCATTTTTTCGTGTAAAATCAAGTTTCATGTCGGGTAGCTGCAAAAAAGCAAACGATAAAAATTCTAAACTGCACTTGAAAACAACCCTTTTGAAAGTTGATTTCTATCAGAATGACTTTATTTTACCGTTATTGCTTTACAGAAACAAGATATTATTTTATTTCTAAGTAACTATTTTTTTACATAGTAATACAAAGTTCTTTGAGAGCATCTCTTACAGAAACTCTGGCGGAATTTTCACAACTTATCCGGCAGAATGGATGATTAAAAAAGGAGATCTGATTCAGATCTCCTTTTTTGATATTGTTTTTTACGCCGCTCGAATATCCTGCCGGTCCCCTGGAGACGTATTATATACGACATCAACAACTTCCCATCTCGGTGCTTTTTGTTCATCGTAAATGCAGTTTTCTGCCCGGAAACTTTGAACGTATCCGGCAAAAGCACCAACCCAGTTAGAACTGACCATTGTTGAAATGTAGACGGAGGACTCGCAGTCGATTACCGTTCCTTGCACGCTGAATCCGATAAAACCACCGATTGCGGTAGGTAATCCATCATATGCAGCTGCATCCTGCGCTGGAACGGCACGGACCTGTCCTGAGGCGGTACAATCTTCTAAAACACCATAGCAAAAGGAACCTGCGAAAGCTCCAACCTCACCATATCCACTGACCGTTACCGAAGCGGTACAGGAATTGGCATTGCCTCCTATTTGGCCCGCAACGCCTCCTACCTCGTAACCGCCTTCTACCGTTCCCTCCACCGAAACGGATTCCAGCGTTCCATTACAGCTTCCCGCCAGGAGGCCTGCCGATCCATATTCTGCGTCATACCGGCACGGAGAGGTTACCACACAGTCCTTCAGATTTAGATTCTTTACCACGCCCTCTGTACCAATGAGACTGAACAGGCCGATGCCGTCAACAGCATAGTCTGAATTCATCAAATAATCCTGTCCTTCCGCCGCCAGGCGCAGCCCAAAAATCGTATGGCCCTGCCCATCAAAAACACCGTTAAACCCCCGCAAAGTGGGATCTCTGGCATCATCATCGTCCCAATGGCCCAGATACCGCTCATTCTGTCCCATGGGGGTAAACGAAACACCAGACAGATCAATGTCCGCGGTCAGGATATAAGTATCATACTGATTCAGCCATCCACCCGCGTTTATTCGCTCGGCTGCCTGCAGCAATTCCTGGGCATTAGATATTTCTATGGCCTGTCGTTGCGGCAACTGCTCCATATTCAGATTTTGTACGCTGACGACTTGGTAGACAATATCTCCTTCTGAAAAATCCTCTTTCAGCGCCTCTGGAACCGATTCCACCTGAACAGGCCGAAATATATAGCGCACCGGCCGCAGCAAGGCTTTATCGGCTATACGCCGGTAGTCAATGATAATGTCGCCATCTGTTTCCTGCCGCACACTGCTTGGCTCCAGCGTAAAACCAAGCCGATCAATCCCCCAACCTTCTCCGGCAAACCAATTGATTTCGTCCTCTTGAACCAGCTCACTGGGTGATGATATAAAGAAATTCCGGATCTCGATTAGTAGGTTTGCTTTTATTCCATACGCTTGGCTTGTTGCATCCAAATAGGGTTCCAGTCGCTCCTTTTCCTTTAAATAACCGAATCCCATGCTCGTATCCGCTTCCGGGGCCTGAAATTCGTCTAAATCATGCCCAAACGCATATTCTTCATACAGCAAAGCAGTCCAATCCATCTGGGCCAGCGCCTCTTCTTTCACATCTACAGCAGTATCGCCGACAGAAAGCACCGAAGAAGTCAAATTTTCTGACAAAGATGACTGCTTCCCAGAAGATGCCTGACATCCAATCAGGCTGCCAGTAAGCAGACAAACAACCAAAACCATGCTCATTGCTACAACGCCTCGATGCTTGCGATTGGTGTCAAATATCGCGGAAAAGCGCTGCATCAACGTCCTTTTCTCATTGCAAAAGCTGGTAGTAAACAGGAAATGCCGCCCTACCCCCTGCTGCAGTACCGCGAAAATTGCTTCACTGTACTGAGCACGAAAATCTCTATTCTTTCGGCAAGTCACCTTTTCGTCGCAGGATATCTCCAAATCCCGATCCGCCGCACGAACCAACCAATGAACGATTGGATTAAACCAGTGAACTGTGGATGCCGCAAGCAGCAAAAGTTTATACCACAGATCATGGCGCATTATATGAACCAATTCATGACGAAAAATCATTTGAAGGGTTAAATTAGAATATTTTTGACAAGGAAGCAACAGCAAAGGCCGGAACAAGCCGCATACCATTGGAGAAGACACTGCCGAACAGCGCATTAGACGCAACGGCCCTCGATACCCCTGTTCCTTTTTTATTTCTTCCCAGACAGTCCGACATGCAGGGTCCTCAATCGGCCGGGCATAGGCGCGCAACACACGCCGCATTCTCTGGTAGGATGCCAAGCGAGCCGCCAATACCACCACTGCTCCCAAGGCCCAAATAATCAAGCCCGTTTTCTGCCAAGGAAAGTCTCTTAGTTTCGTTTTCCAATCCAACTGCAAAGATTCTGCCGCTCCCTCCACCGCCTTATTGGGTGCAGAAGAACCCACAATTATATTGTTTTGCTTCTCTGAGAGATTTTGGGGAATATTTTCTTCCCGGTAGGCCTGGTTGCCTTCTTCCAAAGCAGCCGGCAACTACAGATTCTTCTGTTCGGGCCAGGCCGAAGAAAGCGCCGCTTGAAAAGGCTCTTTTAAATCTGGCAGTTCAATTGCCGGCATTTGAAAAGGGATCAAAAGGCGTATCGCTATGACCATCCACACCCAATAACGCCAATTAGCCGAATATCTCTTTTTTAAAAGAGGGGTGCAAAGCAAAGTCAGGGCCGCCAATGCGGACATATTCAGCGTAACACGCATAAGATTCGCAAACAGACCCTCCATAGGTTACTCCTCCTTTTTCATCTGATCCAGATAATGCTGTAAATCATCCAAATCAGACTGTGTCAAATCCCTGCTTTCTACCATCGAAGCCACCAAGTTCCGAATCGAATTACCGTGAAGTTTTTGAAGAAAACTTCGATTTTCATAAGCCAGATATTCTTCCTCTGAAACAAGCGGCATATAAAGATTGCGATTGCCCTGTTTACTGCAGGACAAAAATCCCTTTTCCTGCAGTCGGCCCAGTAAGCTTAAAATCGTAGAGTCGGCCCAGTTTTTCCTCTCTTTCAATTTTTTATCGAAGTAATTGCGCGGCACTGGGCCGTCTGCCTCCCATAATGCAATCATGATCTCCAATTCTGATTCCGGCAGTTTTCTCATTTTCATACGATGTTCTCCTACATTTGTAGCGTTGTTTTTCTTCATTGTAAAATATCTGGGCGGATTTGTCAATCATTTTCCTTTTTAAACCGCAATTTTTGAATATTTCAAGCCGTTTGAAAAAATTTTTGTCAGGCATTTTCGAGTTTCGGATAATAATAACGCAGCAGGCTTTTGCCTGCTGCGTTATTTATGATTTCTGTTTCTGAGTCGGTTGAATATATAATTTTTTCATGTTTTCCGGCAAAACGGTTTCCAGCCGATATCGTTGCACCTTTTCCTTCCCTGCCTGTCCCATCTGTTCTCTTAATTTTTTATCTTCGTACAAACGCCGGACAGCTTGACAAAACATTTCTTCATCATCAAAATCAAACAGCAAACCGTTGACATCTGGCTCTACCAAATCTTCGTGTCCCTTTACCCGGCTTGCGATAACAGGGAGCCCGCAGGCCATGGCTTCCATGATCTGAAACGGCAATCCTTCAATCCTGCTGGCAGATACACTTGCATCCGCCAGATAAAAATAGGGCGCCAATTCCCGTGTATACCCCGGAAAACGGATTTCCTTGCGCACCGAAAGCTGAACGGCTAAAGATTTTGTCCGCTCAAATCGTTCCCCATCTCCTACCAAAATCAAACGGCACGGGAGACCTTCCTGTTTCAGCCGCTGCATCGCCCGAACCAAAAACATCTGATTTTTCCGGTCAGAAAATTCCGCCGCGCATACCATAACAAACTCCTGCGGGGAAAGAAAATACTCCCGCTGCAGCGCTTGTACCGCGGCGATGGTTTTATCATTTTTTTCAAATCGGGCAACGTCAATCCCCATACCGTCTATCAAAATCAGCTGATCTTGATACAAACGATATTTCTGTGCAATCTGTTCATCCTGCCGGTTCATCACCGCTACCACATTCGTTACCGGTCGGGTCAGCTTTTCTGCCGCCAGCAAAACAATACGCTTTTTCCAGGGGGTGTTTTCATCAAATAAATACCCGTGTACGGTATTGATAACCCAAGGTTTCCGCCCGCTAAACAAAATCCCCAATCGTGTAAAAAACGCTGCCAGCGAAGTATGGACGCTGACTAAATCATATTCTTCCTTATGAATCAGCTTTCGAATCCGGCAAGCGCATTTAAAATTGCCCAGAGAAGTCATCTTTTTTTCAAATGGCATTGGGATCGCTGTTACACCGTCCGGCAGGCCGACAGGATCACCCGCGCCCATAACATGCACCTCGTTGCCCTGAGCCAAAAGCTCGTTTAAATAAGGAATGTGAAACGTTTTTAAATGTCCGAATGTTGAAGCCACATACAGGATTTTTTTTGCCATTACAGTCCCACGCTTTCTTTTCGATATTGCCGGTTCATACCAACACCAACGCCTAACAAAATCCAAAATATAGTTGAAGTCATAACGGTGGAATCATTAAAAAATCCGGCAAACAGATAGCCGGCAACACCCAGCCCCACTGCAATGCCCCGCAGGCCGTTTGGATCCTGCCTTTTTCCTCCATACAAGCGAAAACAGTCCCACAGATAAATAATGCAGACCGACAAAAATGCCAGGAGAGCAATTCCTCCTTCATTGACAAAAATCTGCAAATACAAATTATGCGGCTTATCGACAACGATACTGCCTGTACCGTAAGCATACAACTTACCCAATACATCATCCTGCGGAAATTCGTACAAAAAGCAATCCGGCCCGGCGCCCAGCACCAAGTAGTGCGGAAGAATCGGAATGGTTCTGGACCAGATATAGCCGCGCATAGATCCTATCAGTTCTTTTCCCTTTAAACAAGCTGCAATTGGAGGCTCCTTTAATGTCATTGGATCAGTGGAATTTGTATTTGCAAGATAGACTTGTGTCTCGTCATAATAAAACTGGAGCAGCTGCTTTCCGTTATAAAGAAGGCGCAGATATGTATAAGAAGTATTTCCTTTTGCCGACTGAACCGGCCGGAAAGAAAGATCGGCAAAGGTGTCATCCTGTGTCACCAGAACTCCGTCGTCATTTTCTGTAAAAAGCACTTCCGTTCCTGCATGATTCCGAAAAACGACCTCGCCGTTTTCCACCGAGAGAGACAACGCATCTCCCTGTACGGTAATAACAGCGCCTGTGGACGTATTTTCCACAGCCCTGACCGGAATATTGTCTTTATAGTCAAAGTCAGATGTATCCGAAAAAATAGTCCGGATATCTTCAAAAAGCATAGGAATCCGCTCAAAAATAGCGTTATGCAGAAGAAAATTCAGTCCGACCGTTACAATCAGCAATCCGCCGGCGGCAGAGAGCACCAATTTCCAGTGCCGCATAAGGAAGCGGCGAAAAAAGATTACGGCCAACACCGCAGCGGCAGCCACCCCAATGAGGCCAGCTCGCGAGGTAGAGCCTAACAGCAGAATCAAAGAAAAAAGAGCTGCCAGGATAGAAGGAATCCGAAACTTCCAGCGTTTTTCAAACAGTGCGAGAACCGTACATAACGGCAAGGTCATAGCCGCGATACTTCCCAAATAATTATAGTGGTTGGCCGTACCGTACATCTTGGCTTTTTCAAACTGAAGCGTGCTGATTCTTCCGTCGATATCATCAGGCACCACTAAACGGTTCATCCAATCGCTGGTCATCAAATCATTGCCTGCAAACTGAGAAATACCCATAACAGTATTCACTGCAATTAAAATTCCGATTGCCACCATCAACAGTTTCAAATCCTGCACCGACCGATAAGAACGGGCCGTATAAAAAAATAAAATCAAATAACAAATCTGTGTGATCATTCCTTCTGCCCTGTCGTACATTCCCCACAACGCTGTATCCTGATGATCGGACAAAAGTGTGGAAAAAAACAGACACAGCAAAAAAATGGAGCAAGCTGCAAAATAAAACCAGCCCAGCCGGTCAATTCCAGAAAAAAGCTTTTTCCAAAATACCAGCAGCAAAATCAGCATAACCGCCGCCATAATCCATAAAAAGCGGGCGCGGTATTGAGAAAAAAGCTCTGTTTTTTGTCCAGTCAAAAATAAGCGGTATAGATCACCACTCAAAAAGTGCTGGGTAGCACGAATAACAACCGGCATAACCGCTAACAAAAACGCAACCGGAAGAAACAGCCAATTTTTCTTTCTGATTGCCCAGACAAAACGCTTTTCCAAAGCTACTTCTCCTTTTTCTTTTCTTCGCTGACAGGCAGAACTTCCTCATTTCGCAGTCCTTTGAATACTGTCATAAACAGGATTTTGATATCTAAAAACAAACTCCAGTTCTCAATATAATACACATCCCATTCAATCCGTTTCGGGATAGAAGTATCTCCCCGGTAACCTTTGACCTGAGCCAATCCAGTGATGCCGGGCTTCACCTGATGCTTTACCATGTAAAGCGGAACGCTTTTTTGAAAGTTCTCTACAAAATACGGCAGTTCCGGTCGTGGACCCACTAAACTCATGTCCCCTTTCAACACATTGTAAAGCTGCGGCAGCTCATCAATAGAAAATTTACGGATAAATGCGCCAAATTTTGTTTTTCGGGGATCCTCGTTTGTACTCCACGCAGTATTGGATTGATCGTTTACCACCATGGAACGGAATTTATACATCGTAAACAGTTCTTTATTCAGTCCTACTCGCTCTTGTTTGAAAATCACCGGGCCGGGCGATGTCAGCTTCACGCCGATAGCTGCTGCCAACAAAATCGGAGAACAGAGGATCAGCAAAAACAAAGCGCCCAAAAAATCCATGGTGCGTTTTAAAAAAGCATTGGCATAATTGTCTAGCGGTATCTTGCGGATATTGATCAGAGGAATGCGGTCGATTTGGTCAATATAAGGCCTGCTGGGAATATACCGATAACAAAACGGGATAATCGAAACTTTTGTTCCGGTTTTTTCGCAGTCAGACATGATCTGCTCCAGATAACCAGCTTCACAAATATCCAACGCACAAATCAGTTCCTCCGGTTTACGCTCATTCAGCACTTCATATAGAGAGCCGTAATCCCCCAGGTAATCACCATCCAGTTTGGCATAATTGGATACATAGCCTAAATAATCATAAACGTAGTCCTTATGAGAACGGATCGTCTCCAGATATTCTCTGGCAGAATCGCCGGAGCCCAGAATAATCAGCGTTTTTTTATGGTAGCCTTTTTCCCGCAAATAGCTCATCAACCACCGCATCAAAAAATGTTTGCCTACCAAAAGCAGAGTGCTGATAAAAAAATACTGCACCATTACCCAACGGGATAAATAATGCCATTTCATGACAAACAGTATCGCTGTAACAGTACCTGCCATCACTGTATTGGCCTGAATTAATTTGACGACCTCTTCACTGAAAGTGCGGGTTCGAAAAACACAAATCAGATCAAAAGTACTGAAAATCAGATAATAAATTGGCAGAAGAGCCAACACAAACAACAAATAATAAGACAAAAGCAAGTGGTTTTCTGTCGAATCAAAAATATGAAAACGTACCGTATAGCTTAAAACAATAGAAAGAAATAAAACCGCCAAATCTGTTACAATATTCAAACGATCCAGCAGCGCCTCATTTTCTCGAATCATAAACGTCCTCCTGGCATCCCTGTTTTATAGAAGTGGATGCTCTTTTAAAATAGAACTGCTCCAAAGAGGTCCTTATTTCAAAGTCCATATATTTCCAAGCTTTTAAAAACTTTCGCATGTACGATTATTATACGATAAGAATAACAAAATAGCAATCATCCTGCTGTTCTCTCATAAAAGGTTTTCCCTGCGTTGTCTCTTCTTGCACTGATTTGCTCCTTATGGTAATATAAAATTGTATTGAGATTTCCTTTTCCTCGCAGCTTTCTAAAATAAATTTTATTAGCGGCAGGGACAAACTTTGCGTTGGCCGCTATCTTACTTCCTTATTACAAGGCACTTTTTAAACTATGGCTTTCTTGGTGAAAACTGGATCGTCGCGATTATCCGGTGAGAAAAACTTTAAATGAACGTTTTGTTTTTTTGTTCCAAAGGAGGTATTGCATGCCAAAGAAAAAACTGTCCCGTCTCTCCCGATTTTTTCTTTCAGCCGTCTGTCTGGCCGGTGCCTATCTGTTGTGCCGGTTTGGTTTGTTTTCTCTGCACGGCATGAAACAATGGCCGGCCGTTTTGGCCGCAGCAGGATTTGCGGCACTGGTTGCCGCTGCGTTGTACGACTTCTGGATTGCTTCGTCAACAACTATTGTTTGCTATCCGACCGGATGTTTTCTTGGCCTTTGGCTGGGCAAAACCCAAACCGATCCCGGCGGTGGACAAACCCACAGTGGCTGGATTATCTGGACAATTATTTTTGCATTAGGAATTTTTTTCGGATTCCTTACGGACTGGATTCTTCAAAAAAAACATATCAAAACAGAGGCCTGATTTCCAATCAGGCCTCTGTTTTGATATATGGCTTTCTTAGAAAGTGATTAAAAAAGAGAAATATCACTCATTAACCGATCATAGGGATCAGAACGATCTGTTTCTCCGGCAGTATTTCCTCCTCCAATCCGTTTTCTTCCATTACAGCTGACAGAGAGGTATTATATCGTTTGGCAATACTCCAGATATTTTCTCCTGCGTCGGCATAATAAATAGTCATTGCGCTTTGATTTTCCCGCTTTTTCTCTCTCGTTTCATCCACTTTGATTCCGGTAATGAATGAAACAGGTATAACCCCTAAAACCATACCGTCTACCTGCAACTTGCAGTGATACTGCAGTTTGTTTTTCTCCTGGATCTCATACTGGCAGTCCTGCACTGTGATAAACAATTCGGTCAAATAACTGTCTGCTTTGGTTTCCAGTTGATATTCCTGCGCCACATCCTGTGCCTGCTCAAAATAGACAGGCGCTCCGTCAGCATCGGTTCCCAACATACAGTACCGCAACTTCCCGCTGACCAACAGCGTCTGCTCCTGTACTGAAGCAGATAATGCTCCTGTTTCACACCAAAAATCCACCGGTTCTTTCAAATACTCCGGCAACTGTGCTGCCTGCTCTAAATCGCAAGTTTGAGGCATTGCTCCCAAAGCTAAAAGCAAAGCAGAGGATTTCTGAGACATTTGCAGTTCGTACTGCGTAGAATATGCGTCTGTCACGGGGAGAATCGTATTTTCCCGTAATAAAATACACCGCAGTCCCAATGTAAATTCTCCCGAGGCTGTCCGTGTCAAGCCATCCGCATCTGTCTGAGGATGTAAAGCGGACCAAAGCAGGTCAAACTGGACATGACAAAGACATTCTTCTCCAGCACCGTCCACGTCCAACATTTGGCTGACTGGAAGCTGATAGCGAACCGATTGCCTCGCGTCTTCTTCCTGAGGCTGATACTCCAAAAAGACCTCCAGTTCCCCTTTGACAATTATTTTTCCTCCTGTCACTTTCCAGTCGGTAGTCCGAATTTTTTCACTGTGCCGGATTATATAATCCATCGGCGGTTTTTCCTCTCCCAACTCCAGATCTTCCCGAACAGTAAACTTTTTGGAAGCGGTTCCCACCAATTCGCTGGAATGCGTCGGTCGGTGACTCAGTTGCAGTCCTGCTCCTTCCGCTGCGCCAATCATCTCTTCTTCTGTACTGGACAAAATTTTTACCGTGACGGTAAAAGCACCTCTCACGTCTATCCGGCGCTGATTAATCGCTTTGCAGTTCAAATAATCTTCTTTCAGAGAACAGAATACAATTGGATTTTGCGGTGTCGTTTTTAATTCAAGCGTCTTGAGAAAATCCACTTTATGCTCACTGGTCCGCAGCTGCCCATCCTCGCCAGTATAATAAACGGTAATCGCGGTAGCGCCTTCCAAAATACATTTGTCCCCACTGACTTCTGTTTTGGAAAAGGCAGGACGCGCTTGGCATTTTAGCACCTTCACGATATCGGGACAGTAATCCGGCAGAAGCAAATCACTTTCAATCGGCAGTTCGGTAAAGGAATCAAATGCGATTTCACAAACGGCAATGCGGTCTTTTTTCAGCTTATATTCCATTTTTTGCACGCTCCCCCTTATTTGTTCTGCTAAATGATATGCCTTTCTCTGATAAAATAGTACCCCGTTTCGCATTGGCAGGAATAAAAATAGGACAGCCGGCACAAACTACCATAAAATCTAAGCTGAAAGGGAGTTTTCTCATGGTAACCAATTTTTCTGAGAATATGAAATCCAATGCTTATTTTCAGTCCCTGCCCGCATGGGTGCAGGAAACCATCCAGCAGACAGCCATCACCCTGCATTCGGAAGAAGAGCTGAGGCAATGCGCTGAAAAATTGATGCAGAACGGTCAAAAATAACCCAATGGATATGCTGAAAAGCCGTCTGTTTGACAGACGGCTTTTCTTTTGCAAAAATACAGTTTTATATAAAAGAGGGCCGCCGTAGATTTTTCTTATCCTTTTGAAATATTCGGTGACAGATTGAAAAATTACATGCCGGTATGCTATGATATACGTTAATCAATGAGGAGGCTTTCCTATGAAAGAAGAATTTAGCCGCACGGCCCTGTTATTGGGAGAGGATGGTGTAAACCGTCTTTCCCAGGCAACAGTGGCAGTGTTTGGCGTTGGAGGGGTCGGCTCCTACTGCGTAGAGGCACTTGCCCGCGCGGGGGTCGGCACACTGATTTTATTTGATAACGACCGGGTTGCAGCTTCTAACATCAACCGGCAGTTGATTGCGCTGCAAAGCACCATCGGTATGTTAAAGACGGAGGCGGCTGCCCAACGCATTGCCGATATTAATCCAGAATGCCGTGTCGTTCAGTATCCAGTATTTTTTCTGCCGGAAAATGCGTCGGAATACGACCTGTCAGCCTGTTCTTATATCGTGGATGCCGTAGATACCGTCGCTGCCAAGCTGAGTATCATACAGCTTGCCATAGAGCAAAAAATCCCGGTCATCAGCTGCATGGGAGCAGGCAATAAACTAGACCCCACCCGATTTGAGGTATCGGATATCTCCCGCACTTCCGTCTGCCCATTGGCAAGGGTCATTCGCCGAGAGTTAAAAAAGCGAGCGATTGAGCACTGTAAAGTAGTCTATTCTCAAGAACCAGCGCTTTCCCCCACCGCAGCCGATGAAGCACTTCCTGCCGGCTCATCTCGCCGCACAATTCCCGGAAGCGTTTCTTTCGTCCCTTCCGCCGCCGGTTTAGTACTGGCTGGGGAAGTAATCAAAGACCTTGCTTTTGGGCAGCCGAAATAGACACTTTCCAATTACCCACACTCAAAGCGTGGGAGGAATCTTGCTCAATTCAAAAGTGAACTGGAAAAATGATGCTCATATAAACAAAAGGCCGCTTCGTTTGAAACGGCCTTTTGTGCTGCCATCAGGTATGAACAATCCAAAAATATATGACATACAGCCAACTAAGAAGCCCGTGGAAAATTGCCCAGCCAATAGAATGCCACGTGGTATAGCTAATCACCATAGCAAGAGCCGAGCCAAAAGAAATACCGGTCTTTACGGTTTTCTGAACAAATTGACTTCTTTCTTCCAGCATTCTTTCTCCTCCTTTTTTCTGTTTTGACCGTCTGATGAAAGTTTCTGCTCCTCCATCCACCGAAGAAAGACAGCATTTGCCTGTTCCAACTGGCCAATGTAAGTTCGGTATCTTTTACTGAGAATCCGTAAATTCGGTAAAAAAATACTGTAATAACCACTGCTGTTTAAAAAATCCCCCAGAAGTGCTTTCATTTGTGCCGCAGAAGAAGTTTGAAATTCCTTTGTTTGCATCAACTGCATGTATTCCCGAAGCTGCTCCCCATGGCGTTCCAGATAACCGCTTGGATCTACCACTGCTTCTTGCCCCGCAGCGTCTACTTTTTTCCACATCTGCGGCGGCAGCGACTCCATGGTTTGCGTCAAATATTGTTCCAGTTCCGGAGAAATTTCCTTCAGCTGCAATCCATCTAAAAAGGAAACCATTTTTCGATATGCTTCTTCTTTTTCCGGGGTATCCAGCGGTTCTCCCAGGTATTTTCCAAAATGCAGGCTCAAATAATCTCCATAACTGCCGGGAAAAGCCAGGCGCAGTTTTTCCCGGATGTTTTGCTTTGCCTCCAACGCTTTTTTCTCCCGTTCAGCCTTATCCAAATCATAATTCTTAGCCAAATCGCAAAGGGCTCGGAAACAGTTTTTCTGCCAGTGCAGCTGTTCTTCTTTTTCCACAAGAAGCGCTGTGATCGTGCCAGCTTTGTCTCCACTTTCCAAAACCTGTCTGATCTGAGCTACCGTCAGCCCATAAAATCGCAAACAGGCAACTTCCCGCAGCGTTTGCACATCTTCTTTGCGGTATTCTCGGTATCCATTTTCCCGGACATCCGGACAAATCAATCCTTTTTCTTCATAATAAGCAACTGCCTTTTTTGTTAAACCACTGGCCTCGCAAATTTCTTTGATCGTCATTATTATCCCTCCCGATTCCAGGATATACCGCTCCCTTGGGGGACAGTCAAGCCTTTATGATAGAAAATGAACTAAAAGATGGATGATCTGCGGGAAAACCGAAATGACAACAAGCATTCGTACCACCTGCAAAACAATCAGATACGGGCTTTGAACCCCTAAATCTGCTGAAATCAGGGCCATATCGCTGGCACCTGCCGGCGTTGCTGCCAACATAGATTCTCGCCGGCTCATCCCACAGGGTCTGGATATGATGCTCCCAATGACCAGACAAGCGGCCGTATAGCCCAATAAAAGCAGGATTACCGCTGGAATCAATTCCTTTAATTCCAACACATCCTGCAAAGTAACTGAACTGCCGATATAGCAGCCGGAAAGCACCTGCGCCGCCCGTTTCATCCAAATGGGCAGATAGGCCTTATCAAATAAAAGCTTCAGCGCAATTACTCCGATAAGCGCAAACAGCAATGCCCCTACCGGTACGCCAGACCATTTTCCAATGATGCCACAAACAGCTGCCACCACTGCGGTAAGCACAAATGCTGACGGCTTTTTGCTGCCGTCAGACAGCTTCCCCACCTGTATCTCCTACTGAGAAATTTTTTCATTTTTAGTGACAATCAAAATTAAACAGGGGAACAGCCCGATTCCCGCCAAAAGGCGCGAAAACTGCATCACTGCCACTTTACCGCCATTTCCACCCATATCTGCTGCAATAATAGGAGTGTCGCTCATTCCCCCAGGAACTGCGCACATAAAAGAAGTAATCCAGTCTAAATCAGTTACTTTATGAATCACAAATCCCATGATCAAATTCAGGTACAGCATGCCGCCCAGCAAAATCGCCGCCGATTTGACGATATGAGGAAGGCGTTTCAAGCCCTTTTTCTCGACAGTACAGGCAACAAAATGCGCCTGTGGTAATCTGTGCCGCCACGCGTGCGTAGGATGGCATATAAGCAAAATCGGTACAGACACTTAAAATTGATACCGCCAACAGCGCCCCAACCATCATGCCTCCAGGCACCTTCAGCTTGAGAAAAAGAAATCCAATCGTGCTGCCACTATCAGCGTAATTCCCAAATGAACCATTTTGACCTCCAACTTAACGCAGATTTTTTAGTATATCATGTGTCATGTGCCCAGGCATGCTGTCAAAAAATGTTGGGATACCATATCCGCAGGAAAAGACAAAGGGAGGAAACCTATACCGGCTTTCCCCCTTTGTCTTTTCCTTTCAACTCATTGATTTCAACGGATCAATGTTTTTATGTAAGCAGTATTTATCCGTCATGCTCCTTGCTGGTTTTCATCTCAAAATGGATCAACAACGCCAGCAGCGCCCGCAGCACAATAACAGATCCAAGCACCAACAGTTCATTGAGATCACGGACCAACACGGTTTTCAAAATTTCCGATGCAACCTTAAATTCCAAGCCGGTTGCCATGCCGTTTGCCAAATCTAATTTGACGTTATGATCCTTATGTCCGAATAATCCCCGCAGATAATGATAAAATCCCTGGACTGCCGAAACCGCAACCACAAAAATACCAATTAACTCGATAATAGCAATAATACTGGGTAGGATCAGATGAATAAATTCTTCCAGCATAAAAACACTCCTCATTTTGTTTTATCTGCTTTTTCATTGTGAAAGAGTCAGAATAATAGAACGATTATAACATTTTTACTGCTTATTCGCAACAAATTTTATACAAAATGCCCCGTATTCCCATGAAATACAGGGCATTTTTTTAACAGCCGTTTATAGCGCCGCCACAATATCATCAATCTCGATTAAGGTGCGGACATAAACCTTAATGCTCCGCATCAGGTTGGGGATATCGCCATACTCGTCGGCCTGATGAGCACCGCCCTTTTCAAAGCCAAACAAACGCACACGATCCGGAACCGTTACGCCAAAAGAGACCGCATTGGGTAAACTTCTGGCATAGGTGCCGCCGGCCAAAACAATCGGCGGAATGTCGGGCATTCCCAGCACTTCGCGCGGTACTTCGATCAACTTCTCTACCACCGGATGATCCAACGGGAAACTGAATGCCGGATTGTTGCTCAAATCCAGAATCTCCAGGCCCAACTTCTCAGCAGTTTGAGGCAGCGTATCCATCAGGAATTTTTGATCCGCTGTAACGGGATAACGGATATCCGGTTTTAAAATCAGCTTTCCACCTTCGTTACGCACCCAGGTAAAGACGCAGGTTAATTTGCCGGACATCTCATCTTCGCAGGTAATCCCCAGGTCTTCTCCATAGTAATGGCTGGTCAATTTTTCAAACAACTCAATTGCCGCCAGGGTTTTGCCATGCAGAACCTGCGCTTTCAAGAGAGCCTGTGCCAATACATTATTCGCGTTCACTGCACCCGCGGGACGGGATGCATGCTGGGAGTTACCGGTGGCCAAAAAGCGAACGCCTCTGGCGTCTTCCTCTACGGTGATCCGCTCCATATTGCCCAATTTTCCGCGGACTTCTTCTACCGTGCAGCCAGAAACTACCGCATATGCTCTATCCGGAACAGAGTTGGTCGCTTCACCGCCGTGGATCTCTACCAGTTCATCTCCCAAGTCCGGAATGGCAAACTTCGCCCGGATAAAACCGATTTCCGCATGTCCCACCGGAAATTTGGAATCCGGTACCAAAGACCATTTCGGCGCTTTTTCCCTTTTCAAAAATTCCGGCATATCGGCGCTTCCTTTTTCCTCGTTTAATCCGAATACCAGCATAATATCATTTTTCAGTTTAATCCCATGCTCTTTTAAAAAACGCATGGCATAAAGGCCGACCATCGCCGGCGCTTTGTCGTCAGCAGTGCCGCGGCCAAACAGATATTTTCCATCCTCCGATAAGGTCGGTTCAAAGGGATCATGGGTCCAACCGTTGCCCTCCGGTACAATATCCATATGTGCAATAATTCCAATCGAATCCCCATTGGGATTGTCTCCGTAAATAGCGCTGCCGCAGTAATTATCATAGTTTTTGGTGCGGAAACCATAGGACTCCGCCAATTTGAAGGATGCCATCAGCATTTCATAACAACCCTCGCCAAAGGGTTTATCGCCTACCGGTTCCTCTGATACGCTGCGAATCCGGCAAAGATCGGATACGTCCTTGATGTATTCCTCGCGGTGACTTTCCACCCACCGATCCAGTTCCGCGTTTAATTTTTCTTTTTGCGCCTGTGTCAAATTCATTGCTTTAGCCTCCTTGATCAATTTATTTTAGTATAACAAAATCATTTCATTTCGTACAGGCTTTTGGAGAAAAAGTATATTTTTTCATCCAAATCAAAAAATGCAAAGTATACTTGACATTATATGCAAAGTGTACTATACTGAATTTGCAAAGTTAACATTGCAAAAAGGAGGCGTTTTTTTGAAATCGAAGATTGCGCAGCTTCGAAAACAGCGTCGGATCTCACAAGAAGAGTTGGCCAATGCCGTTGGGGTCACCCGGCAGACAATCACTTCCTTGGAGGTGGAAAAATATACTGCCTCTCTGATCCTAGCTTACAAAATTGCAAAATATTTCGGAATGACGATTGAGGAAGTTTTTGATTTTTCAGAAATGGAGGATAGTAATGGAAAACTTTAAAAAAAGCTAAAAACCCGTATGATCATCGGCTCTGTTTACTGCTGTTTGGTTCCCCTGCTGGCAATCGTTCTGCATTTTAGTGTGGGAGAAACACTTTCTTCCGGTTTTACACTGGGAATGGCAACCGGCATTGCAGCCGTTGTGTTATTTTTCGTTATCCAATATGCACATGCCTTGAGAAGCGAAGAAAAAATACGAAAACTATATATTGCAGAAACGGATGAACGAAATCAGTATATTCAAAACCGATGCGCCTGTTCCAGCATCCTAATAATCTTGGCAGCCATAGCGCTTGCTACTCTTGTGGCATCTTATTTTGATCGAACGGTATTCTATACCTTACTAACGGCAACTTATTGCATCGCCCTGATTATCGGAAGCTGTAAACTCTATTACCGCAAAAAGTTATAACTCCTCATGTTTCGTGTATGATAAAAGCCTGCTGTTTAGCAGGCTTTTATCATACAGTTTTATTCATTGTTTTCTGCCTTTTTTCGGCCAGAAAGGAAAAATTCAGGCATACCTCAAACAGGATTAAAGTAAGCCGACACGGCCAAAGCTCTTTTACACCAACTGCCGATTTTTCCACTTCCCGCTGGCAACACGCCAGACAAATAGGATAATACGGAAAATCCAGTCAATAAACATTGCAATCCATACGCCTAACACACCAACCCCCATGTACTTTCCAATCAAAAAACTAAATCCGATTCGGAAAGTCCACATGGAAAACACCGAAACGATCATGGTAAATTTAACATCGCCCGCCGCTCTGAGTCCATTGGGAAGTGTAAACGCTGCTGGCCACAGAATTGCGGCTGCAATACAATGCCAAACCATAATTTCCCGGGTAATGGTAGCGGTTTCGGCTGAAAGCTGATACAACGCCAGCATAGGATTGATACAGAAATACATCAAAATATTTAAGGAAGTCATAAGCAGATAAGCAACACCGGTAAGACTCAGCATATAACGCCGCGCCTGTTTAAAATTCCCTGCACCAACGCACTGTCCCACCACTGTAATCATTCCCAAGCCAATAGCCTGAGCCGGGACAAAAACCAGGGAACTGGCGCTGTTGGCTACCGCATTGGCAGTAATACTCGCAGTACCGAAGGAAGCGATCAGGCTGGCTACCAGAATTTTTCCAATCTGAAACATACCGTTTTCCAATCCGGTGGGAATTCCGATGCGGAGAATATTTTTGATCATACCAAAATTAGGCTTCCAGTGCAGCCAATTCTCAATACGGATCAAGTTTTTCTTGCTGCGCAACAGGTACAACACGAATACTGCCGCCAAAATTCTGGAGATCAGCGAAGCCAAACCGGCACCGGCCACTCCCATATTAAACTGAAAAATTAACAAAGCATTTCCGCCTACATTGACAATATTCATCATTAACGATGCATACATGGAAATTTTAGAATTCCCCATGCTGCGAAACAGCGCGGCACCCGCATTATAAACGGCAATAAACGGATAAGAAAGAGCTGATAAGAACAAATAGGTCACCGCATTGTCCATAACAGCATCTTCGATTGAGCCAAACAGCATACGGAGTAGTCCCCTTTGGGATAGCAAACAGGCAATCATAATTGCCACAGATAAAATCGCCGTGATTAGAACCAATTGCTTGGCAGCTTTCCGTGCGTTTTCCGGCTGTTCTTTGCCAATATATTGGGAACAGACAATGGCACCGCCGGTAGCCAAAGCCGAAAAAATATTAATCAACAGGATATTGATGGAATCAACCAAAGAAATACCGGATACTGCCGCTTCTCCACAGGTTGCTACCATTAATGTATCTGCAATTCCAATGGTCATGGCCAAAAACTGTTCTACAACCAAAGGCAATATCAATTTGATTAGCTGTTTTCTGGAAAACATCTGCACTCTCCTTCCACTTTTTGCAGGCTTTGACTGCCTTTTGGGAAAAAATGAATCAGGCAGGGGCGTTATTCTTTCATAATGCGCTAAAAGAATGTAAAATGCAAGTAAATTTCCCTGGATGTATGTGGAGAGGATAAAATTTGGTGTAACAGCCCGAAATATCCAATACATCTGAAAGAAAAACCATGAAAAACAACAATCCTCTTTTTTCTGCTTTTGGGACATGCTATACTAAGATTATCAAATTTTGGAAAAGAGGGATCATATGAAATTTGCCGAATTTCCTTACGAGCGCCCAGATCTTCAGACAGCTATGGCACAGCTGGATACGCTGTCTCGCTCCATTTCCGGCGCTCCAACAGCCGAAGATGCAAAAAAGGCTTTTTTATCGTTTGAAGAAATTGCGGAGCAGATCGGAAGTCTCTCTGCCATCTGCTATGTCCGCCACACAGTGAATACCCGCGATCTGTTTTATGAAAAGGAAAACGCTTTTTGGGATGAAAGCCTCCCGCTGTTCACTGACAAACAGCTGGATATTTACCGTGCAATGCTTTCTAGTCCCCACCGTACGGCGTTGGAGCAAGATCTTGGAAAGCTACTGTTCACTAAAATGGAAATTGACGTCAAATCAGCTGACCCTTCCATCATTCCACTGATGCAGGAAGAAAATGGACTGCAAACCGAATACCAGCAGCTATATGCCTCTGCGCAAATCCCCTTTGCAGGAAAAATCCTAACCGTTGCTCAGCTGACCCCTTATAAGCAGGACCCGAACCGTGCGGTGCGCAAAGCCGCTTTTGAAGCGGAAGGCCGTTTCTTTGACGAAAACCGAGAAAAATTCGATGAAATCTATGATAAACTGGTAAAAAACCGAACAAAGCAGGCCCGCCTCATGGGATACGACAATTTTATTCCGTTAGGCTATATTCGCATGAAACGAAACGGTTACGGTATATCTGAGGTCGAAGAGTATCGTAAAAAAATCGCAGAAGAAATAGTCCCGGTGGTGACTCAACTGAAAAAAGTGCAGCAAAGACGTATCGGAGCTGATTCTATGCAGTATTTTGACGATACATTTCTTTTCCCGGACGGCAATCCCGTTCCCTTTGGCAACGCTGACGAAATTTTAGCTGCCGGTCAGCAGATGTATCGCGCTCTTTCTCCGGAAACAGCTGAATTTATTGACTTTATGTTTCATTCCGAACTTTTCGACGTGCTGGCCAAAGAAGGCAAAGCGCCCGGCGGATACTGTACGTATATTCCCAGCCAGAAAAGCCCGTTTATTTTCTCTAACTTCAACGGAACTGCCGGAGATGTAGACGTACTGACCCATGAAGCCGGCCATGCTTTCGCCGCCTATCAGGCTGCAAAGCGAGAACTTCTTCCTGAGTATGCTGATAACACACTGGAAGCCTGCGAAGTTCATTCCATGAGCATGGAATTTTTAACATCTGACTACCATCATCTGTTTTTTGCAGACCAAACAGATAAATACCAGCTTTTCCACGCGGAAAGCGCTGTATTTTTCCTGCCTTACGGCTGTATGGTAGACGAGTTTCAGCACATTGTCTACGGTAATCCGGAACTTTCTCCCCAACAGCGCAACGAAGCATGGATGGAACTGGAGAAAAAATACCGCCCTTACTTGACATTTGGCGATCTGCCTTTTTATGGACGTGGAGCCGGATGGCAGCGACAAATGCACATTTATCTAAACCCCTTTTATTATATTGACTACTGTCTGGCCCAGACCGTTGCACTGCAATTCTGGTCGCTGTATTTAAAAGATCCCAAAGACGCTTGGAAACGGTATCTTGCCTTAGTCAATCAAGCCGGAACCGGCACTTTCGTCGACGTAGTCAAAACTGCGGGATTGAAAACACCTTTTGAAGAAAACTGTGTAAAAGAGGTGGCAAACATTTCTAAAGATTGGTGCCTGTCACATCAGCTGAAAAAATAACTGGAACAGTTTCTTTTCGGCAGATGCAAGCGGTCATTCGATTTTTCATTTTAGAGCCGTAAAGGTCAACTATCCTGTGCAAAAAGCCCCGAGCGGAGTCCGCTCGGGGCTTTTTGCTGAAAGACCGCCTTCTTCATCTGATTTATTCCTGCTCTGCAGGCATTTGGCGACCGGTATGATCCATTACCGTTTCTCCTTTCAGCAACAGGTCTCCCACTGTGGTAAAACAATATCCTTTTTCCCGCAGGCCGGCAATTACGTCTGGCAAAGCCTTCAAAGTGGTGGCTGCACCGGAATGGAACAGCACAATACTTCCATTCTGAACTTTGGTTAAAATCCTTTCGGTTATTTCTTCCGCCGGTGGTTTCTTCCAGTCTATGGAATCGACATCCCATTGAATAACTTCATATCCCTCCTGCCGCAGCAAGCGTATCACACGGCTGTCATAAGAGCCGGAGGGAACGCGCGCCAGTACTGGATCCGATCCAGTCACCTCCCGAATCAGTGCGTCCGTTTTTTCCATTTGCTGTCGGATTACTTCTTCTCCCGCTCCCACAAAATCTACATGGGAATAAGAATGGTTACCGATTTCATGTCCTGCGTCGACAATCTGCCGAACCGAATCAGGATATCGTTCAATCCATTGCCCTACCAGAAAAAATGTTGCTTTGATGTTTTCCCTCTCCAGTAAATCCAATAGCTGCGGTATATCATTTTCTTCCCAGGCACAGTTAAAGGTCAGTGCAACCAGCGCCTCTTCCCGCTGAACAGAGTAAATGGGGAGTTCCTTTTCAGTAATTGATACCAAAGATACCACCATATTACCAAGTCCCAGCAAAATAATGAAGACATAAACTACCGCTCCCAATAAAAACCAAACTGATTTTTTTCGTCCAACTACCATGAATCGCCGCATAGCGCATCCCTCCGATAACCATTCTATGCAGGAAACCTGCCTGTTTTGTCAGATTGATTGGGGAAGGTAGTGGATAAGATTCGTTAGATGGCCTTTTCATCCTGTGTCAAACAAAAAATGCTTTTGTCCTGTAGATGCCAGCAGAACTTTCGATCAATCATTTCTCTTTTTAACCTTCTTTGATATAGTAAAAACATGCGTATCCCATTTCTTTCCAAGACAAATAAAATCCAGCATCCGAAGATGCTGGATTTTATTTGTTATTCTTATTTACAGCAACAGCATTTTTTTGCCAGCAGTGCGGCAAACTCATCTACATCCGGAATATCTCCAGCGGTTTTGGCATAATGCGCATAGGACACAGTCAAATCCGGCTCAATGACAAATGCAGCCGGCAGTTGGTCTTCGTTTCCCTCATATTCTCCATGCTCCAAGCCAAGTTTTCTGGCCGCCTGAATTTTTTTCAGTGCTTTTTCATCGATGGCATCTTTGATCGAAGTCGCCGGATCAATAGACAGCGCTTTATAGATTTTCTGTTCCGGATCAGCAATCACCCAAAAAGGATACTCGTTTTCGGTAAAATTGCGTGCCAGCAGATCCGGGTCAGACTGAAGTACAAAAACAACCTGCCCGCCAGTAGCGGTAATTTTCTCATACTGCTCTTTGAGTTGGATCATATCGTAACGGCACAGGGAGCATCCGTAGTAACGGGAGAACAGCAGGCCCGTCTTTTTCCCGCCTACAACTGTCTCAAGATCCATCCCTCTTTTATAAGGAGTGTCGAATACAAAGTTCTCCATTTTCTCGCCAACGTTAATTTTCGCCATGATACTTCTCCTCTTTTCGTCAAAATTATTTCAAAGCGCTGATTGCCTTTTGAAATCGTTCCATTGCCGCCATCAGATACCGCGTGGGGCAGGCCAGATTAATCCGCTCAAAGCCACTGCCACCCGGTCCAAAGAGATATCCTTCGTCTAAATATAAATCTGCCCCTAAAGTCAGTTTTTCCAACTCTTCGTCAGAAAGGCCCAGAGCCGTGCAGTCCAACCACAGCAAATAGGTACCCTGCAGTTCGATCACTTTAATCTGCGGCAACTTTTCTTCCACAAACTTTTTCACCTGTTGGTAATTGTATTCGATCATACACAGCATTTCATCTTTCCAAGCACCGCAATCATCGTAGCAAATCCGGCAAGCCTGAATACCCAGCGCATTGGACGCAAAATCCCTCTGATTTTTCTCCAGAAGCTGTTTACGTAGATGGTCATTCGGAATAACAATATTGGATATTTTCAGCCCCGCAATGTTAAATGTCTTACTTGGAGCCGTGCAAATAATACAATGCTGGGCAAACTCTTCCGAAATATTAGCAAATACTGTGTGTTTATGCCCAGTCAGAATAAAATCAAAATGAATCTCATCCGATACTACTAATACATTGTTGTCAATGCAAATACGGCCGACCTTTTCCAACTCTTCCCGTGTCCAAACCCGACCGATGGGATTGTGGGGGCTGCACAGAATCAGCATTTTATTTTTAGGATCTTTCGCTTTCTTTTCCAAATCATCAAAATCAATCCGATAGGCATAATCTTCATAAATCAGCGCGTTGTTGACCAATTCCCTGCCATTTTGGGTGATAGCGGCAGAAAACGGATAATAAACCGGCTGCATGATGATGATCCCGTCCCCGGGCTCCGTAAAGGTCTTTACGATGCCAAACAGTGCATTGACCACCCCAGGGGCTTGCACCAGCCATTCAGGCTTGATATCCCATTGATGCCGATTTTTCATCCAACGAGCTACCGATTGATAAAATGCATCATTCGGCAGTGTATAACCTAAAATAGAACGGTCGATATAATCTTTTAGGCCCTGTGCCAGTTCCGGCGGGTTTCGAAACTCCATATCGGCCACTGATAATGGAATGACATCCTCCGCCGCATTGGGATTATGCTGCGCCATCACATTCCATTTTCGAGAGCCCATATTTTTACGCGGGATCAATGTTTCAAAATCGTATTTCATCTTTTTTCCCCTTTCGCGCTCATTCCCAGCATATTTTTATCTTTGATTTATTACCAATTTAACACGAAGCAGTCCAAAAGTCAATCTAAGACGTCTTGCTGTTACATATCGCGCTTTTACTTTCGTAAGGTAATTTATGAAATTTCTTGTTTTTCACATCTTCTCCCCTTATAATAGTCATTAGACTGTATTCAGAAAGGGAGAGCTTTCAAATGAGAAATAAATGGTTTAAAATTCCGCTGATTTTACTGGGAAATGCTGTATTCGCTTTTGGCATTGCTGCATTTATCCTTCCCTGCGGGCTGCTGTCTGGCGGCACCACAGGGATTGCTTTGTTTATACAGCATCTCTGCGGACTGCCTGTTGTGATAACTGTGTGGGTAATCAACCTTTCCATGTTGCTGTTGGGCTGGTTTGTTTTGGGGAAAAATTTTGTATTTACCACTATTCTTAGTTCTGTATGTTACCCATTGTTTCTGGATTTCTTTCAGCGACTTCTGAATAGATTCCGCTTGACTGATGATACGCTGCTGTCCGCCTTGTTCGCCGGGCTTTTTGTTGGTGCGGGCGTTGGCCTTGTTCTGCGGATGGGAGCTTCTTCCGGCGGCATGGATATTCCCCCGTTGGTGCTTAATAAGCGTACCGGCATTTCTGTTTCTCTTTTTCTTTATGCGTTTGACACAGTCATTTTGCTGTCACAGGCTTTTTTCTCCGATCTGGAAAAAATTCTTTATAGCATTCTCGTCACACTGCTGACCTCTTTGATTATTAACAAGGTCATGCTCATCGGAAAAAGTCAGGTACAGGTGATGATTATCAGTGAAAAGTATCAGGAAATCAATAACGTTATTCAAACTTCGTTGGACCGAGGATCTACTTTTTTGCAGTCCATTACTGGTCACCTTCAGAAAGAACAATTGATTGTTTTAAGTATCCTCTCCCCACGGGAGCTTCCCAATCTCAACCGTCTGATCTCTCAAATTGACCCGATGGCCTTTATGACTGTTACCCAAGTCAATGAAGTAAAAGGACGCGGTTTTACTTTGAAAAAGCACGGTTAAACCTCGTTTTGCTTCTACGCATAAAAAAGGCTTTGCTATTCAAAGCAAAGCCTTTTTCTTTTTATAGTTCTTTTTTATTGTCAAGGCCGATCCGTAGTGCCGATTCTGCAAAGTATCTGCCGTTGGTCCGGCGCCTATCATCGGGAAGATTCTGAGCATATCATGGCGCAATGCCAAAAATGCGATTATCATTTCCAATAGTTTTGATTGCCTTATCCTGAAAGAAGCTTTTTTCATTCCTTTTGTAAGCACAAATCGTAATATCGTTCAGAGTAAAGCCAGTTCTTCTGCTTTCCTATCTGTAAATATGGTCATCGGATAAAATCTCCCGACATCGATAAAAACCCGCAGCATTAAAAGTTGCTGCGGGTTTTCTGTTTGCTCCTATTTCTGTTGTCCGATTTTTCAGAAGGATTTATTTTACTCATGTCGTTTTGTGCAGAACTCGGAAACATCAATCCGAAAAACGGCAACCGCATCTGCCATCTGATTGTCAAAAGTAAAATCTTTTCCCGTTTGATGCTTCATCAATAACGAAAGTGCTTTTTTCTTTTCTTCCCTGTTCTCAACCAACAAAGCATCGCCATTTCCAATGATACTGGCAAAAGCATAACCGTACTGACAGGGATTTTCCGCTTCGATCAATCGGTGAGCACAGTCCATTTCAAACGCCACTGCACTGTTTTCCTGCAATGCGTCAATTTTTCGTCCGGATTTGGCGCTGTGAAAATATAATATCAGGTGTCCATCTTCATATTGATAGCCAAAATTCAATGGAACAAGATATAACCCCTGCTTATCCTGCAAAGCAACACGGCACACCTTACATTGATCCAGAATTGCCAGCTGCTCTTCTATCTGCGTCACTTCCCGGTCCTTTCTTCTCATTGATATACCCCCTTCCGATTCATATGTTATATAAAAACCCGGTGCCACCTCTTGCGAAAAGGCAGCAACCGGATCTCTTTTTGTCTGCGCAGCAGAATATTCTTTATGTAATAAATCAGGCAGCCAAATTAGTACTGCAGTTTCCACATATATCTTCTGCAAGACAGAGGATGTTTTCTGGCGATGGACAGCTCGTAGGAGTAGCAACCCAGAGCAGCGCCCATCAAAAGCGGGTTAAAGAATTCGGAAACTTTATCGTCGATGGTCTCTAAGCCCAGCTCTTTTGCATCGAGAACGATTACTTTCTCCGCAAATCTATTGAGGAAATCCAACGCTCTCTGATCCAGCGGACGGGTACGGCCTTCGCTCATCAAGATGATAAAAGGAGTTTCGCGGTCGGTAATCTCAAACGGACCGTGGAAATACTCGCCAGAATGGATTGCAGAAGAGTTGACCCACTGCATCTCCATCAGCAGACAAATGGCAAAAGAGTAGGCAACATTGTAGTTTGCGCCGGAACCCATCATGTAAATGAGCTTCTCATCTTTGTATTCTTCCGCAAAAACTTTGGCTCTGGGGGTCAAAAATTCTTTTGCATGTTTTACAATGCCGTCGATGCGGTCAAAGCCGTTCATCATCTCATCGTAGTTCTCATAACCCTCAATCTGGTTGAGGATTTCAACAGCCAGTTTCAGGCCAAAAGCCATACCAGTCATATCTGCGGTAGCTTTGGCTTCATATTTCAGAACATAATCGCCGTTTTTCGCCAGAGGGCTCTGGTCATCAAAGGTAATGACAACAGAAGCAGCACCGGCTTTCTGTGCAATCTCAGCAGCTTTTACGGTCTCAGGAGTGGTACCGGAATGAGACTGAGTAATGACGATAGAATTAGGACCAAGAGCCTTCGGCGTCGCATGGCAGAACTCGTTGGCAGTATAATGGTCTACCGTTACTTTCTTTGCTTCGCTCTGCAGAAAGTATTTACCTGGATGCAGGCCAGCGTAAGAACCACCGCAGGCAACGTAATAAACGTTGACAATACCGCCCTTGTCTTCACGGGCCTTGAGAATGTCAGCAATGATGGATTTCGGACAACAAGCCATTAAAATTTCCTCCTTCAATTTGTTTGCTTCACACGGTCTTTGAAATCGTGCTACCGAAGAATCGCTTCGGCCTCCGGATACCCTATAACCTCAAGGGTTATCCTATGACGTTATAATATCACATCCTATTTCATTTGTAAATATGCACGCCGAAAAAAAAGAGATTTTGTACTGTTTTCTATTTTATATTCTTTTATTTTAATATCATTTATTAAAACTATCTGAAAATCTTTCTTTATCCCCATTAACTTATTTGCCTTTCTGTTTGCATAAGTGCCTTTGGAAAAAACATCCTATATGAATAATCGTAAATCGGCTACAACCTGTTTTGTCCGTTCTTTGTCAAAATTGTTTTTGGCTATTTTTTTCGAACTTCTAAAATTCACCGCTTGCCCCATTGTAGTAAATTGTACCTACGCGTTTCTCTTTTGAAATAGTGGCTTATTCATCCTTTCTATGAAGAAAGCAATGCAACTGCATTTTCAGCCACAACAAATCACATTTCTATTCCATTTCTCTCCTAAAGTCAAGACCACGCGTGAAACGCGTGGCTTGCACCAAGCCCTAGAAGGGCTTAATACAGGCATCGCATCTTAAGATGCTTCGAAAGGTTTGCCA
>JABLTO010055789.1_pt1 | contig 28238 bp, 28 predicted proteins | sample 7160091 | NCBI WGS metagenome assembly JABLTO01 (sample SAMN14651225, study PRJNA627086) | human gut metagenome | isolation source: feces | host: Homo sapiens
AGAACGAAAACCTCTGGGTTTTCATCCGTTCTGACGCACATGTCGTCAGAGCCGGATTGAACATAAGGGGCTGCGGCCCCTTATCAACCCCGGGGGTTATCGATAGACTAAGGCTTTTTAAACAGCCTTTTATTTATAATTTTCGTCGGGCTTTTCTTTTCTCTTTGCTTCTTTCTGCTTTTCTTTTCTCCCGAAAAGAAAAGAGAAAGAAGAAGGGTACCCGCCCCGGCGGGGCGGCTTTTTCACCTCAAAACTCTTTGCCATATTACAAACTCTATGCTAAAATGTAATTTGGTAAAGTTTGAACGCAATTTTTCAAGGAGGGATACTTATGAAGATATACAACACCATGACCCGCAAAAAGGAGGAGCTGGTGCCGCTGGTGCCGGGCGAGATAAGCATGTACGTATGCGGCCCGACGGTATACAACTTTATTCACATAGGCAACGCAAGGCCGCTGGTGGTGTTCGATACCCTCAGGCGGTATCTTGAATATAAGGGCTACAAGGTAAGGTTCATATCCAACTTTACGGATATAGACGACAAGCTCATCCGCCGGGCCAACGAGGAGCACACCACGGTGCCGGAGCTTGCGGATAAATATATAAAGGAATACAAAACAGATGCGGAGGGCCTCTGCGCCGAGCCTGCCACCTGCAATCCCCGGGCCACCGAGCACATACCCCAGATAATCAAGCTGGTGGAGACCCTTATAGAAAAGGGCCATGCATATCCCGTAGCAAACGGCGATGTATATTTCTCCGTCCGCTCCTTCCCGGGCTACGGCAAGCTTTCAGGTCAGTCCATAGACGACCTTGAGTCCGGCGCCCGCATAGAGCCGGGAGACCTGAAGAGGGATCCTCTGGACTTCGCCCTCTGGAAGGGCGCCAAGCCCGGCGAGCCGGCGTGGGACTGCCCCTGGGGCAAGGGACGCCCGGGCTGGCATATAGAGTGCAGCGCCATGAGCATGGAGCTTTTAGGCCCCACCTTCGACATTCACGCGGGCGGGCAGGACCTCATATTCCCGCACCATGAAAACGAGATAGCCCAGAGCGAGGCGGCCACAGGCAAGCCCTTCGCAAGGTACTGGATGCACAACGGCTATATAAATGTTGACAATCAGAAGATGTCAAAGTCACTGGGCAACTTCCGCCTTGTGCGGGACATAGCTCAGGAATTCGACCTTGAGGCCGTTCGCCTGTTCCTGCTCTCCGCCCAGTACAGGAACCCCATCAATTTCACCCGTGAGCTTATCGAGCAGGCCAACACCGCCCTTACCCGTATCCGCACCGCCCGGGAACGCCTTGCCGAAGCCAAGGAAGGCCCCGCCACGGAGGAGGACGCCAGATTCTGCGCATCTTTGGAGGAACACGAGAAAAAGTTCTGCGACGCCATGGACGACGACCTGAACACCGCAGACGCGCTGGGCGCAATGTTCGACTACGCCCGGGCTGTCAACACCTTCGTAACAGAGCCCAGAAGTAAGGAAGCGCTGGAAAGGGCGGCAAAGCTCTTTGACGATATGACCAACGTGCTGGGCATACTCCAGCACAGTAAGTCGGAGGAATTCCCCAAAGAGGCGGTCGCTCTGCTAAACGAGCGCGCAGAAGCCCGCAAGGCCAAGAACTGGGCCCGGGCAGACCAGATCCGCGAGGAGCTGAAGGCAATGGGCTTTGCGGTGGAGGACAGCAAGGAGGGCGCAAAGCTGAAGAGGCTGTAAAGGGCGCGCCTGCTAAAAAATCCACGGATTCAGCCAATACATTTTTGAACAATATTTTAAATCATTGCCATATGCCTTGAAATAAGGGATATTGGTTGATAAAATCAGGAGGAAATAATCATTGGGAAGCGATATGCTTTCGCTCTTTAGCCTTATAATAGGCGTGTACCTCATATATGCCGCCATAGTCGGGCGCGGCAAGCTGTATGAGAACGAGTACCTGAACTGTCCGAGGGAGCAATACGTCAAGGGCCTGCGCATACTGGCCGCCATATCCGGCGTGCTGCTCACGGTATCCAACCTTCTGGAGTATCTTGGCGTCATAGCCTACGGCTCCCCCATAGCCATCGCGCTTTGGGCGCTGGGCTTTGCAAGCCTGATAGTCATGATGGTGTACTCCTCGAAAAAGACCGACAGAAAGGCTGCGGCGGCGGGGCATAAGACCGCCGCGTCCGCCGAAAAAAAGGACTACGACCCACTTCGCGCCGCCTTCGTGTTCGACGATGATGAGGACGTATCCCAAAAGAAAGAAAAATAAGAAATCACTCTGAAAGGAAAGCGTTATGAAAAAGACTATTATCCGCATCGTAGCAGTGGCCATGCTGGCACTGATGGTGCTGACCGCACTTCCCGCCTTCGCCGCGAATTACGTCGGCACGGCGGCGGCCCAGACCCCCGTCTACGAGAAGCCCAAGTCCTCTGCAAAGGTATTGGCCAACGTTACCGGTCAGGTCACCATAACCAGGCAAGACAGAAAATCTGGTATGTATCATGTTATCTTTAACGCTAATGGCAAGGTATATGAGGGCTGGGTAGACCCCTCCGCCATCTCCGGCATAGGCTATGACAAGAGCACCGGCGGCTCTGCCTCCGGCTCCACCTCCGGCACCACCGGCGGCACGACCTCCGGCGTCACCGGCACCTATACCGCCACCATCGCCACCGGGGCGGCCATAAACGTCAACGGCACCAACTACCCCGTAAGCGTAGGCGGCAGCATCAACGTCAACTACCGCGACGCGGCCGGCACTCAGGTAAACGTGACCGTAGGCAACATCACCGGCTGGGTAGCCGCCTCCTCCCTCTCCGGCTTTAGAAGGAACGGCTCCTCCATAAGCCTTTCCGACCTGCCCACCAGCGGCGGAACCACCGGCGGTACCATCGGCGGCACTACCACCCCCGCCCCCACCCCCTATGTAAACCAGAACCAGAACACCGCCAGCGGCACCTTCTCAGCCAACCTCGCTGCGGGCACTAACATATATAAGGATCTCTCGAAGCTGACCAACGACAACAGGGTAGGCGTCGTTTCTAACGCGGGCAACATCACCGTAAACTACCGCGACGCTTCCGGTCAATATGTATACGTCACCATAGGCAGTGTGGCGGGCTGGGTACCCGCAAACGCCATCTCCAACCTCAGGAGCACAAGCTCCGGCTCCATCAACGTAGCCAACCTGCCCACCAGCGGCGGCACTGCCGGCTCCACCGGCGGCACGGCCTCCGGCGTGAAGATGTACGACAAGGCCAAGAGCGCCGTATCCAAGGACAACAACATCTACGTCCGCTCTACCGCCACCAGCTCCACCAAGGGCGCTACCAAGCTGCGCAATATGCGGGGCAAGACCTTCACCGTGCTGGGCACCGACGCCACCGGCAGCTTCCTGTATGCGGACTATAACGGCACCCGGGGCTTCGTCCGGGCTCAGGACTTCACCTTCACCAGCGGCAACGTGGTTGAGCAGAAGCCCAACAACAACACCGGCACAAACGGCGGCAACGTGACCTCCAACAACACCGGCATGGCCGCCATAGGCACCCCCGCAGGCAAGGGCACCGGCTCCAGCTCCGAAAAGTGGGGCAGCATAACCATACCCGGCGCGAGCACCTACCCCATCTACGGCAACTATATCGGCGAAAAGAAGGGCAAGACATACTATTACTATGACTATGTGCTCCGCAAGAGCTACTACTACGTACACACCACCACGGCCCAGGGCTCTCAGGTAGCGGTGGTAATGGGCCACAACAACCGCAAGAAGGTAGGCACCTCAAATTCCTACTTCCACAACCTGCACCACATCCAGAACGCCATACTGGGCAAGTCCAGCTGCGAAAAGTGCAAGGCGAGCTGCTCCGGCTACGGAAAGTCCATTTCCGCAAGCTGGGAGGGCAGCAGCAGCTGGGAGGTAGTGGCCTTCTTCGAGGTACCCAAGAACAAGGCGTATAAGAACATACTGCCCCAGATGGCGCAGCCCTGGAACTACACCACCGCCCAGTACCTCTCCAACGTGAAGTCCTATGTGAACACCTTCTCCAGTAAGAGCTGGATGAATGAAGGCGCACTCACCGACAACGGCAAGTACATGATGCTCGTCACCTGCGGCGACAGCGGCGACAACGACAGCATCGCAAAGCTGTACATGCTGCTCAAGGCGGTAGGCTAAACGGCGCAAATACAAATAAAGCGGCTTAAAAGCCGCTTTTTTTGTATCCACTAAAATAATTCTTATGTTATAATGTATCTTGGCGTGGAATAGGCGCCGGAAGGAGTAATTTAATGAAGAAATGTTCTGTCGGCGGTCAGGCCGTTATGGAGGGCGTGATGATGAAGGCTCCCGGCGGCATCGCCATGGCGGTCAGGGATTCCAAGGGCCGCATAATATTGGATTATAAAGAATATCAGACAAAGGCTCAGAAGGGTACCTTCTACGGCCTCCCCATAGTGCGGGGCGTGGTGGCCTTCGTGGAGAGCCTTACCATAGGCATGAATACCCTCACCAGATCCGCGGAACTCATAGGCGACCCCATAGACGAGGAGCCCACAAAATTCGAGAAGTGGCTGTCGGAAAAGCTGGGCAAGTCGGTGGAAAAGGTTGTAATGGGCCTTGCGGTGATACTGGCCGTTGCGCTGTCCGTGGGGCTTTTCTTCCTGCTGCCCCAGTTTATAAGCAGCCTTATTTTCCGCGGCAGCACCGCCGCCTCCGCTACCAAGTGCCTTGTCGAGGGGCTTGTGCGGCTATGCATTTTTATAGGCTACATATTCTTCTGCGCAAGCGTGAAGGATATAAAGCGGGTTTTCATGTACCACGGGGCGGAGCATAAGACCATCGCCTGCTATGAGGCGGACGACCCCCTCACCCCGGAAAACGCCATGAAGCACAGCCGCCTCCACCCCCGCTGCGGCACCAACTACCTTTTCCTCGTTATGGCGGTATCCATAGTGTTCTTCGCGGTGGTGGGCTGGAACGAGAGCTTCTGGCTCAGGCTGCTTTCCCGCATAGTGTTCCTGCCGCTGGTGGCAGGAATAAGCTATGAGGTGCTCAAGCTCGCCGCGAAGTACGAAAACATATTCACAAAGATAATCCGCGCCCCAGGCATGGCGCTCCAGTACATCACCACCAAGGAGCCTACGGCGGACATGCTGGAGGTGGCCATAGCTTCCTTCAACCTTGCCATGTCAGAGCCAAAGGAGGCGATGGAGGCGGTGAGAAGGAACCGGGAAGAGACGGCGGATAAGGCGGAGACAGCCGAAGCCCTCGCGGGGCAGGCATGAATATTGCCGGGGCAATAGAATATCTCAGCGCCGGGCTCTCCCCCGTCACCGATGAGCACCTTACCGAGGCAAGGCTGGCGGTGTCGGATATGGCGGAAATACCGTACAACAGGCTGAATAAATATAAGGCCTCAACCTTTCCCGCCGCCCTTATGCCAAGGCTGGAGAAGCTGGTTTCCCGCAGAAAATCCGGCGAGCCCCTGCAGTACATACTGGGCAAATGGGAGTTTATGGGGCTGCCCTTTTACACGCGGCCCTGCGCTCTGATACCCCGGCAGGATACCGAGACGCTGTGCGAGGAGGCGCTGGCGATAGGCGGCAAGACGCTTCTTGACCTCTGCTGCGGCACCGGCTGCATAGGGGTATCGCTGGCAAAGCTTGGGGGCTTTGAGGTGACCTTCGGGGATATAAGCCCGGACTGCCTCGCCCTTGCCCGGGAGAACGCCGCCCTCAACGGCGTATCGGGCAAATTCCTGCTGACGGACATGTTCTCTGATATATCCGATAGCTTCGACCTTATCTGCGTCAACCCCCCCTATATACCCACCTCGGAGCTTGCCTCATTGCAGGCCGAGGTGAAGCGGGAGCCGGTGCTTGCGCTGGACGGCGGCGCGGACGGGCTGGACTTTTACCGCTCCATAGCCCGCGATTACGCCACGCATCTCTCCCCCGGCGGCGCGCTGCTCATGGAGGTGGGCGCGGGGCAGGCGGCGGACGTGGCGGCGATGTTCCCGGGCGCGGAGATAATAAAGGATATTTGCGGAATAGAAAGGGTGGTGGCTGTGAGAGGATGAAAAGGCTTTTACCTATCGCGCTTTCGATGATGCTCCTCACCGGCTGCGCCGTAAGCGCGGCCTTGCCGGATGGCTTGGATACCCAGCCGGAGCCTCCCATAAGCGAAGTGAAAAGAGCGCCAACCCCCTCCCCCTCGCCGGAGCCGGAGGTATACCGGGCCAGCGTGGGCGTAGTGGGGGACATACTGATGATGACGAGCCAGATACAGGGGGCCAAGACCGCCGAAGGGTACGACTTCAGGCCCAGCTTTTACGCCATGGAGCCCCTGTTTTCCTCCGTTGACATAATGGCGGGCAATGTCGAATGCACCCTTGCGGGGGAGGCAGCGGGTTATACCCAAAGGCGGCCCGCCGCGCCGCCCCCAACCGAGGATGACCCCAACCCCAAGCAGCCCTACCAGACCTTCAATGCGCCGGACGAGCTTGCGGCGGATCTAAGGGCAGTCGGGTTCGACCTGCTCACCACCGCCAACAACCACTGCCTGGACAGGGGCAAGGAGGGGCTTTTCCGCACGATAGAGACGCTTAGAGCCGCCGGGCTTGCCCAGACCGGTACGTATTTAAGGGAAGATGAGCGGGACACGCCATGCATAATGACGGCGGGCGGCATCACCTTCGGCTTTGTCGCCATAACCGAGAGCGTGAACAGCTATGACGCAAGGCTGGGGGGAGACAGCTGGGCCGTGGGTCGGGTATCCCAGCGGGAGCGCATACAAGGTGAGATAAAGGCCTGCAGGAGCGCCGGCGCGGAGGTGGTCATAGCCTTCCCCCACTGGGGCGAGCAGTATCTGGACAGCCCGGTAAGGCGGCAGCGGGAGTACGCCCAACGCCTTGGGGACTGGGGCGCGGACGCTGTCATAGGCAGCCACCCCCACTGCGCCGAGCCCTTTGAATGGATAACGGCGGAGGACGGGCGCAGGGTGCCTGTCGCCTACTCCATGAGCAACTTCATATCCAACATGGCGGGGCAGAATACCGAGTACGGCCTGTTTCTGCGGCTGGATGTGAAAAAGGACGAGAGGGGCGTAAGCATCGAGATGAGCTACCTGCCCACCGCCTGCATAATACAGAAGGCCGGCGGCAGGCGGCTGCATCAGCCCATACCCTGCTGGGCGGAGGAAGCAAAGCGCACCGGCGTCGAGCCGCTGACCGAGGGCGAGCTGAAAAAGACCCAAAGGGCATTCGACCACGTTGTGAAAATATGCGGCCTTGAGAACGCAGGGCTTATAGAATGGACGGAGGAATATGATAAACAAGCTTAACGCACTGAAAAGACGCTACGAGGAGCTGACCGCAGCCCTCTCAGCCCCAGACGCAATGAACGATCAGGCCGCCTGGCGGGAGATGGTAAAGGAGCACAGCCAGCTTGAGGAGATAGTCAACGCCTTTGACGAGTATACCGCCGCAGTGCAGTCCGAAGCGGACTGCAAGGCCATGCTGGAGGAGCACCTTGACCCTGAGATGAAGGAAATGGTGCACATGGAGATGGCTGAGCTTGCGGAAAAGCAGCGGAAGCTCATAGAGGATATGAAGATAATGCTGCTGCCCAAGGACCCCAACGACGAGAAAAACGTAATATTGGAAATACGCGCAGGCATAGGCGGCGACGAGGCGGCGCTTTTCGGCGCGGATCTATTGCGCATGTACCAGCGCTACGCAGAGCGCCACGGCTATAAAATGGAATACATGAACGAAAACACCACCGAGGCAGGGGGCGTAAAGGAAGTGGTGCTCAACATCATAGGCAGGGGCGCGTATTCGCGGCTCAAGTTCGAGAGCGGCGTTCACCGCGTCCAGCGTGTGCCGGAGACTGAATCCCAGGGCCGCATACACACCAGCGCGGCCACGGTGGCGGTAATGCCGGAGGCTGAGGATGTGGAGGTGGAGATAGACCCCAAGGATCTTCAGATAGACACCTACCGCTCAGGCGGCGCGGGCGGACAGCACGTAAACAAGACGGAATCCGCCATACGCATCACCCATATACCTACGGGCATAGTAGTCCAGTGCCAGGACGAGCGCAGCCAGCATAAGAATAAGGACAAGGCCATGAAGGTGCTCAAGTCCCGCATATACGAGCATTTCCTCAAGGAAAAGGAGAGCGCGGAGGCCTCCGCCCGCCGCAGCATGGTGGGCAGCGGCGACCGCAGCGAGCGCATACGCACCTACAACTTCCCCCAGGGACGGGTCACGGACCACAGGATAAACATGACCCTCTACCGGCTGGAGGCCTTCCTTGACGGGGACATGGACGAGATGATAGACGCGCTGATATTGGCGGAGCGCACAGCCCAGCTCACCGGGGAGGCGGAATAATTGGAGACGCTCTACTTCAACGCCGTCAAACAGCCCGAAGCAGGCACAAAGCTGGGAGGCAGCGTAATACGCTCAGGGGGCCTGGTGGCCTTCCCTACCGAGACGGTATACGGCCTCGGCGCCAACGGCCTTGACGGTGAGGCGGTAAATAAGATATTCGAGGCCAAGGGCCGGCCCAACGACAACCCGCTGATACTGCATATCGCAAAAAAGAGCGACCTGAAGGATCTGTGGAAGTCGGTTCCGGAAAGGGCAAGGCTGCTGATGGACGAGTTCTGGCCCGGGCCGCTGACCATGGTATACCTGAAAAGCAGCAGGGTGCCGGAGGAAGTCACGGGGGGTCTTGATACGGTTGCCGTACGTATGCCCGACAACAGGACGGCGCTGGCCCTCATACGCGCTGCGGGGGTGCCCATAGCCGCACCCAGCGCGAATTTATCCGGCAAGCCCTCCCCCACCACCGCCGATCACGTCAAGGCGGACATGAACGGGAAAATAGACGTAATAATAGACGGCGGCCCCTGCAATATAGGCGTGGAGTCCACTGTGGTGTCCCTCATGGGAGGCGCCGTCACCATACTCCGTCCCGGCGGTATTACCCGGGAAATGCTGGAAGCCGTAATAGGCCCGGTAAACCTTTCCCCCGCCGTTTTAGCCCCCCTGAAGCAGGGGGAAGCCGCGGCCTCCCCCGGCATGAAGTACAAGCATTACGCCCCCGACGCCCAGGTTATCGTAGGCACAGGCTCATTGCCGGATATGGCGGCAAAGCTCATAGCCGAGTACGACAGGCGGGAGGCGGAGGGCCTGACCTGCATAATTTTCGCCACCGAGGAAACTCGCTGTTTCTACAGGGGGAAAAGGTATGTTATAATAGGCGAGAGAAAAAATCCCCTTACCCTCTGCGAGAGCCTTTTTGCACAGTTCCGCGCCCAGGAAGGCAAAGCGGACGTAATACTCTGCGAGGCGCTGCCGGAGACGGACATGGGCCTTGCGTACATGAACAGGTTATTGAGGAGCGCGGGATTTAAAACTATATGACCAAAGGAGTTGCCATGAAGATCGCCATTGCCGCCGACCACGGCGGGTACAAGCTCAAGGAAGAAATAAAGCCATACATCGAAAGCCTCGGCCACACCGTGACCGACTTCGGCACCTATTCGGAGGACAGCGTGGATTATCCGGATTACGCCGCCCCCTGCGCAAGGGCAGTGGTTTCGGGAGAGATGGACAGGGGCATAGTGATATGCGGAACCGGCATAGGCATCTCCATTGCCGCAAACAAGATAAAGGGCGTGCGGTGCGCCCTTTGCACCGACCCGGTAATGGCCCGGCTGACCCGTGAGCACAACGACGCAAACATGCTGGCGATGGGGGCGCGCATCATAGGCGGCGAGCTTGCCAGGGGAATAGTAAAGGCATTTCTTGAGACTGACTTTTCCAACGGAAAAAGACACATTGACAGGATAAACAAAATAACGGAATTGGAAAGAGCAAAATAAAATCGCGTTGGATTTTTGATTCAATATACTAACCTATAAACCGAAAGGAGCAATACACAAAAATGGGTAAACTCGTCGTAATCGACCACCCTCTGGTACAGCATAAGCTGACCCTGCTCAGGGATAAGACCACAGGCACCAAGGAGTTCCGCGCTCTGGTAGAGGAGCTGGCTACCCTGCTGGCCTATGAAGCGACCCGTGACCTTCAGCTGGAGGACGCTACGGTAGAAACTCCCGTAGCTACAGCCCATACCAAGGTACTGGCCGGCAAGAAGCTGGCAATAGTTCCCATACTGCGCGCAGGCTTGGGAATGGTAGACGGCATGATGAACCTCATACCCGCCGCCAAGGTAGGCCACATAGGCCTTTACCGGGACCCCGAGACGCTTCTGCCCGTGGACTACTACTGCAAGCTGCCCTCCGATATTTCCGAGAGGGATATCATTATAGTAGACCCCATGCTGGCTACCGGCGGCAGCGCCAACGCGGGCATTGACGTAGTTAAGCGCGCAGGGGGCAAGAATGTAAAGCTGGTCAACCTCATAGCCGCCCCCGAGGGAATCGAGGCGGTACAGAAGGCTCACCCCGATGTGGATATATTCGTAGCTCACGTGGACGATCACCTTAACGACCACGGTTATATAGTGCCGGGCCTCGGCGATGCAGGCGACAGGCTGTTCGGAACAAAATAGAATATTTCGAGCAAGTGGCTAATGGCCACTTGCTCGAGTTTTTTTCGTGTTTTGCCTCTCGCGTTCCGCTCCCGGGCGGCAAAACCCGCAAAGAAGGAAAACCTTCGGGTTTTCATCCGTTTTGACGCACATGTCGTCAAAGCCGGAATAAATTTAAGGGGCTGCGGCCCCTTAACAACCCCATGGCTTTTGATGCTTGGATTAGGGAGAAATTTTTATACGGAAGGAAGAAAAACGATGAAAAGAACATCACTCAGGCTGGCGGCGCTGGCAATGGCGCTGTTTACAGTGCTGTCCCTTGCCCATGCCCTTGCGGAGGCGGGCTACACCCCCTACCCCACACCAAGGACTGCGGTATCCGAGGACAGCACAATATACCTGCGGGACATCCCTGCAAAGGATACCGACGGTGCGGTAAAGCTCAGGCATATGGAAGGCAAAACCGTGAGCGTGCTGGGAGAGGACAAGTCCGGCAAATACCTTTATATAGAATACGAGGGCAAGAAGGGCTTTGTCCGTGCCAAGGACTTTGAGCTGACGGACAAGACCCCGGCAGCCACCCCGGCCCCCAGCGCCAACGCCAACAACGTACAATACTTCAGCGCCCCCAAGACCGGCATATCCAAGGACAGCGCCATATATATGCGCACCTCCCCCGAGATACCCGCAAAGCCCGCCGATAGCGATTCCAACATAGCAAGGAAGGTAAAGCACGCAAAGGGCGCGGCGTTTTCGCTGTTAGGCGAGTCAGGCGATTGGTACTATGCGGAGCGTGACGGCGTAAAGGGCTTCGTAAAGAAGGCCGACTTTACCATTCAGGATGCCAATACTGGCTCCGGCGCAGGCAGCGCCGACAGCGCCGGCAAGCTGAACAGAGCTACCAGCGGCGCAACCGAGACAGGCCACGGCGCGGCGAGCGAAAAGTGGGGCAGCATAAAGATACCCGGCGCGAAAACCTATACCATATACGGCAACTATACCAACAGCGCGGGCACCAAATACTATTACGCCGCCGAGAACCGCAAGGGACACTATGAATACGTCCATACCCTCACCGCAAGGGGCTCGCAGGTACATTCCGTGCTGGGCCACAACGTCCGGGGCGGCAAGGGCAAGTATTTTCACAACCTGCATCACGTGCAGAACGCCCTAATAGGCAAGAGCAGGTGCGAGGGCTGCGGCGGTTCCTGCGGCAGCAAATTCAATACCACCAGCATAACCATGAAGCTGGACGGGTATAAGACCTGGGACATAATGTGCCTGTACGAGATCGGCCCCAACCAGAGCACCGGCATACTCGCCTATAACGCAAGGCCCTGGGGAACCAGCGCCTCCAGCTATGTCAGCACCCAGCTGAGCTACGCCGCGGATAAGGCCAACAAGGGCTGGATCAATCCCAATGTCAGCTACAGCGACGGCGGCAAGTACGCCATGCTCATCACCTGCGGCGATAAATACGAAAACAACAGCAATGCCACCAGCAAGCTGTACGTGCTGCTGAAGGCCCGCAGCTGACTCAAAAAAAAGGTATATCTGACACGCCCGGTTCCGCCGGGCGTTTTTTGGACTTTAATGCTGGAATTATTCATCAAGGGCCGTCCACTACTCTACATATTTATTTATATATTTCAAAAAAAGAACAGTACCCTCTCTCATAAATTTCATTTGTTATTTTTATAACAAAATTTTAAAATTGTCTATTGCAGATTCTTCATCAATGGGATAAAATTATGTAAAACAAAAAAATATAAAACCTGTCATTTGCATTTTAAGTCAAAAATTTGCCGTTAACCGCGGTTTTATAAGAAAATATATTAAAGCTTGAGCTTTTTAACATACACATTATAAGAAGGAGGTAAGGTACATTGCCGACCATTATTGAATGTATAACCCAGGCTGAGGCGAAGGGTGCGGAGCTGAAAAAACAGGCTGCCGCAAGGGCAAAGGAAATAACGGACGATGCGGAGGCGCGCCGTGGGGAGACCATAAAGGAGGCCCATGACGCAGGGCGCGCCATGATACAGAGGGCAAAGGACGAGGCGGAGAAGCAGGGAGCCGCGCTGGCGGCGGAGCTGACCGCCCGGGCGGATAAAGAGGCGGCGGAGGAATGCGCAAGGGCCGAGGCCAGGCTGCGCGCCGCCGCGGAATACATTGTCAGAGAGGTAATCAAGGCATGATAGTACCAATGAAGAAATTGACTCTGGCTGCCCTTCTGGAGCACCGGGAGGCCATATTGCAGGCCCTCCAGTCAATTTGCGCGGTACAGCTCATTTCCATAGGCGAAGGGGAACAGTCCTCGGCCGCGGCCGAGGGAAGGGTCCAGCGGCTGCAAAGCGCCGAGGAGCTGCTCAAGCCCTACGCCGGGAAGGCAGGCTTCGGCCCCAAGCTCGAGGCTACGCGGCAGGAGCTTGAGGAGGACATACAGCCGGCACTGGAGATCTGTGCCGAGCTGGAGGGGCTGCAAAGGCGCATAGCCCAGAACGGCAGCGATACCGAGAAGCGCAGATTACAGCTCGGCTCACTGCTTCCCTGGGCGGATATGACAGACCCGCTGGAGAAGGTGCATTCCACCGCAAGCATAAAGGTGATGACCGGCACGGTTCCGGCAGAGGGCGTTAAGGCGCTCATGGAAACCGGCGCGCTGGTGCAGCTTTACGGCGGCGATAAGGAGCGGGCGGCTCTGGTGATATGCCCCAATGAGGAGTATGCTGGAATAGCGCCCTCCATAAGGGCCACCGGCTTTCAGGAGAAGTGCTTCGGGGATATCAGGGGCACCGCCTCGGAGAATATACAGAGGCTCAGGACGGAGATAGAAGCGCTGGAGGCGGAAAGGGCACAGCTGGAAGCCCGGCTTGCAGCCTTCGCACCCAAGCGGGAGGAAATACGCAGGGCGCTGGACGGCGCGGCCATAGACCGGGACAGGGAGCAGAGCAAGGAAGCGTTGGCCCATACCAATACCGCGTTTCTGCTCACAGGCTGGGTCAGGGAGGACATGACGGAAAAGGTGCGCCGGGAGATCGAAAAGATCACGGACGTTTATTATCTCGCCTTTGAGGATCCCTCCGAGGGAGACGCGGTGCCTACTGTGCTCAAAAACAGCAGGCTGATCACCCCCTATGAGGCGGTTACAAACCTCTATTCCCTGCCGGCCTACGGCACGATAGACGGCACGCCGCTGATGGCACCCTTTTACTTCATCTTCTTCGGCATGATGCTTTCGGACAGCGTTTACGGCGCGGTGCTGGCACTTGGCGCCTGGGCGTTTCTGAAATACCTAAAGCCCACCGGCATGATGAAGAACCTTGCCGGCGTGCTCATGCAGGGCGGCATATCCACGATATTCATGGGGCTGCTGTTCGGAACCTGCGCGGGCGTGGGCTGGCCGGTGATATTCAGGGGCACCGCCCTTGAAAATACCTTCCCCCTCATAGATTCCTCGACGAACCCCATGGGCATGCTCATGGTGTGCGCCGCCTTTGGCATAATACACATGTTCTACGCCGTGCTCATAGCCACCTGGAACTGCCTGAAGCACAAGGACTACATGGGCGCGCTCATAGACAATATGTGCTGGATATTCATAGTCTCCGGCCTTATAATGCAGGCCGCCCCCATGGCAGGGCTGTCCCGGAGCGTCGCGGAGTTCGGCAAGTGGCTGGCCATAGTGTCTGCGGTGCTGGTGTTCCTGTTCGCAGGGCGGTCAAAGAAGAACATCGCCGGAAGGCTCATATCCGGCGCGGGCAAGCTGTACGACGTGACCTCGTGGCTGGGGGACGTGCTCTCCTACGCCCGTATATTCGCCCTTGGCCTTTCCACCGGCGTCATAGGCATGGTGCTGAACACCCTCTGCTGGGATATGCTCTTCGCTTCCTTTAAGGGGAACCCGGCGCTGATGCTCGTGGGCTTTATAATAGTCACGGTGCTGTCCGTGGCGCTCCACGTGTTTATGATGCTTATAAGCACTCTGGGCTGCTTCGTCCATACCGCAAGGCTCCAGTATGTGGAGTTCTTCGGCAAGTTCTACGAGGCGGGCGGCAAGGCCTTCAGGCCGCTGGGCTACAACACAAAGTACGTCAACGTCAAATAAAGCGGGAGGCCGCTTATAATAAAAAAAGAATAACAATCAACATTTTTTCGGAGGTTAAACACAATGAGTCTTTCTGAATTTTTCGCTTCACTGAACCAGAACGGTCAGCTCCTCGCGGGGCTGGGCGCGGTATTTGCGGCGCTGTTCGCGGGCATAGGCTCCGCGGTGGGCGTGGGCCACGCCGGCCAGGCTGGCGCGGCGGTGATAGCCGAGGATCCCGACCAGTTCGGCTCGGTGCTGGTGCTCCAGCTCCTCCCCGGCACCCAGGGCATATACGGCCTGCTCATAGGCTTCGTTATCGCCAGCAAGGCTAACCTTCTGGGCGCGGGCGCTGCGATATCCCCCGAGGCGGGCATGTCGCTCTTCCTTGCGGCCCTGCCCATAGCCTTCGGCGGCCTGCTCTCCGCCATAGCGCAGGGCAAGGTGGCCGCCTCCGGCATAGCCATGGTGGGCAAGCGCCCCTCCGAGGCGGGCAAGGCGATAATCTTCACGGTCATGGTCGAGACCTACGCGGTGCTGGCCCTGCTGTTCTCCTTCCTGCTTGTAAACGGCGTACAGGTCTAAACCGGAGCGGCTTATGGCACAGGAAACTAATTTCGGGGCTGAAAAGCTCACCTCACGCATAGTGGAGGAGGCGGAAGCCGAGGCCGGCCGCATCATAATGGAGGCGGAGGCGAAGGCCGGGGCCATAAGCTCCCAGGCCGAGGCCGAGGCTGAGAGGCTCAATATAGAATACGCGAAAAAGGCTGAAAAGGCAGCGGCGGATATAATAGAGCGCAGCCGTACCAACGGCGCGCTGGACAGCCGCAAGACCGCCCTCAGGGAAAAGCGCCGGGTGCTGGACGCGGCCTTCGAGCTGGCTGAAAAGGAGCTTTGCGCCCTGGAGGGCGAAAAGCGGGAAGCGCTGCTCAGCCTTATGATAAGGGAAAACGTAAAGGGCGGAGAAACCTTGCGCCCGGCAAAGCCAGACAGGGCAAGTATCGCCGCGCTTATAGAAAAGCAGAACCCCTCCCTCCCCCGCCCCGTGGAGCTGGGTGAGGATATAGAGGCGGGGGGCGGCTTCAGGCTGCTGGGCTGCGGATACGAGACGGACTGCACCTTTGAGGCCATGCTCCGCGACTTCCGTGAAAGGCGCGAAAGCGAAGCGGCCCGCGTGCTGTTCGAGTAAAGGAGGGCCTGTATGCCACAGAAAAGCCCTGTTTACGCAGTTACCCGCATAAGGGTGCACGAAAAGGACATGGTAAAGCCCGAACGCATGGCGAGAATGGCCGAGGCCAGCCCCGCCGAGGTGATGAGGGCATTGGGGGACATGGGCTACGGCGGGATTTCCGACCCTCAGCTTTCCGACGGGGACAGGATGATCGCAAAGGAGCTTTCCGACGCCTACGCCCTCATAAACGAAGTTACCTTCAGCCCGGAGCAGACGGACCTGTTCATACTCAAGGGGGACGCCAACAACCTGAAGCTGCTCATAAAGCAGCGGCTTACCGGCACAGCGGACTCCCCCGCCCTCATGAAGGGAGTATACCCCAAGGACGACATTATCCGCATGGTACACAACGCAGATTACAGGGAGCTGCCGGAGGAATTTACCAAGCGGCTCAACGCCCTTGAGCAGTCCTTCTCCGGGGAGATAGACCCGGGCAGGATATCCACCGAGATAGACCGGGCATACCTTGAGCATTGCCTGAACAACGCAAAGGGGGTTTCCCTTGAGTACTTCAAGAGCCTGGCGGATTTTACCAACATACTGACGATGCTTCGCCTGCGCAATATGGGCGCGGGGGCGGATAAGCTGAAAAACTCTCTCATGCCGGAGGGATACGTATCCCACAGGCTGCTCATGCAGTGCTTCGACGGAGCGGAGGAGGGCATGGCAAGGGCTGCCGCAGGCCCCGCAAGGGAGCGTATGCTCAAGGGCCTTGAGGAATACGGCAGGAGCGGCAGGCTCACAGAGCTTGAGCGCCAGCGGGACAATTACCTCATATCCCTTTTTAAAGGGGCAAAGTTCGCCGAGGGCGGCATAGAGCCGCTGATAGGCTATCTTATAGGCCGGGAGCAGGAGGCAAAGTGCCTTAGGCTCATAATCACCGCAAAGCGCAATAACCTGCCGGATAAGGTGATAACCGAAAGGCTGGGTGAACTGTATGGATAAACGCACGGATATCGCCATGATAGGCGACAGGGACTCGGTGCTCATAGGCAAGGCCGTAGGCCTCGGCGTGTTTGACGAGACGGACGGCGAAAGGGCAAATAAGCTCATATACAGGCTTGCCAGGGAGGGCTGCAAGGTCATTTTCCTGACCGAGCCGGTATACGCCCAGTGCAGCGAGGCCATAAACAAATTCAAGACGGAGACATTCCCCGCAATAATACCCATTCCGGATTCCCACGGCCCTTCCGGCGTGGCCATGGCAGCCATAAAGGCCAACGTGGAAAAGGCTATAGGCGCGGATATACTATTCTCGGAGGATAAATAAATATGGCAGTTAAAGGAACCATAGTTAAGGTATCGGGCCCCCTGATAGTGGCTTCCGGCATGGCGGACGTAAACATGTACGACGTGGTCCGCGTATCCGAAAAGCACCTCATAGGCGAAGTAATAGAGCTTCGCGGGGATAAGGCCTCCATACAGGTATACGAGGAGACCGGCGGCATAGGCCCCGGGGAGCCTGTGGAATCCACCGGCGCTCCCCTGTCGGTAGAGCTTGCCCCCGGGCTTATAGAATCCATATACGACGGCATTCAGCGCCCGCTCAATAAAATTCAGGAGCTGGCCGGGGACAGGATAACCCGCGGTATCCGGGTGGACTCCATAGACCACGAAAGGCTCTGGGATTTCCAGCCTGCGGCACAGATAGGCGATATACTGAAGCCCGGCGATATCCTGGGCACCGTACAGGAGACGGAAGCGGTGCTCCATAAGATAATGGTGCCTCCAAATGTGGAGGGCCAGCTCACATGGATACACTCCGGCGAGGCCAACGTAGTACAGACCATAGCCAAGCTCGTCACCAGTAAGGGGGAGACGGTAGAGCTGCCCATGCTGCAGAAGTGGCCGGTGCGTATAGGCAGGCCCTACGCAAGGAAGATGGCCCCTACCGAGCCCATGATAACCGGACAGCGGGTTATAGATACCCTGTTCCCGGTAGCCAAGGGCGGCGTGGCGGCAGTTCCGGGGCCCTTCGGCAGCGGCAAGACGGTGGTTCAGCACCAGCTTGCAAAGTGGGCCGACGCGGACATAATCGTATACGTGGGCTGCGGCGAGCGGGGCAACGAGATGACCGACGTTCTGATGGAGTTCCCGGAGCTGAAGGACCCCCGCACAGGGCTTTCACTTATGAAGCGCACGGTGCTTATAGCAAACACCTCGGATATGCCGGTTGCGGCCCGTGAAGCCAGCATATATACCGGCATCACCATAGCGGAGTACTTCCGCGATATGGGCTATAAGGTGGCCATAATGGCCGACTCTACCAGCCGCTGGGCAGAGGCGCTGAGGGAGATGTCCGGCCGTCTGGAGGAAATGCCCGGCGAGGAGGGCTACCCCGCATACCTGAGCAGCCGTCTGGCGGAGTTCTACGAGAGGGCGGGCTCCGTTGTGACGTTAGGTACGGAGGGCCGCACTGGCGCGGTCACGGCTATAGGCGCCGTTTCCCCTCCGGGCGGCGATATTTCAGAGCCGGTATCACAGGCGACCCTCCGCACCGTAAAGGTGTTCTGGGGCTTGAGCGCAAAGCTGGCATACGCCCGCCACTTCCCCGCCATAGACTGGCTGACCTCATATTCCCTGTATCTGGACCGTCTGGAGCCCTGGTTCAATAAGGAAGTGGACCCGGACTGGACCGCCATGGTGCAGAAGGTCATGAACATGCTGCAGGAGGAGAGCGAGCTGGAGGAGATAGTCCGCCTGGTGGGCATAGACGCCCTGAGCTACAAAGACAGGCTCACCCTGGAGGCCACCCGCTCCATCAGAGAGGACTACCTGCATCAGAACGCCTTCCATGAGGTGGATACCTACACCTCTCCCGCAAAGCAGGCCATGCTGCTGCGGCTGATAATAGGCTACTACGAAAAGAGCTTGGACGCCCTTTCAAAGGACGCTTCCTTCAATAAGCTTGCGGCGCTGCCCGTCCGGGAGGACATAGGCCGCTTCAAGTATACCGAGGAGGATAAGTGCGCCGAGAGGTACGAGGAGATAACCGCAAAGCTCAACGCGGAGATCCGGGAGCTTACGGAAGGAGGCGAAGCATAATGCGCAAGGAATACAAGACCATCAGGGAAGTTGCCGGCCCCCTTATGCTGGTGGATCAGGTAGAAGGCGTAAAGTACGATGAGCTGGTGGAGATAGAGCAGTCCGACGGAAGGATACGCCGGGGCAAGGTGCTTGAGATAAATCAGGATAAGGCGCTGCTGCAGCTCTTCGAGGGCAGTCAGGGACTGCGCATAACCGATTCCAGCGCGAAATTCCTTGGCCACTCCATAGAACTGGCAGTTGCGCCGGATATGCTGGGAAGGGTATTCGACGGCATGGGCAGGCCCATAGACGGCGGCGCCGAGCTCATACCCGAAAAGCGGCTGGACATCAACGGCGCGCCCATAAACCCCGCCGCGAGGGACTACCCCAACGAGTTCATACAGACCGGCATTTCCGCAATAGACGGCCTGAACACGCTGGTACGCGGCCAGAAGCTGCCGGTGTTCTCAGGCTCCGGCCTGCCCCACGCAAACCTTGCGGCCCAGATAGCCCGTCAGGCTAAGGTGCGGGGCACCGGCGAGGGCTTCGCGGTAGTATTCGCCGCCGTAGGCATAACCTTTGAGGAGGCGGACTTTTTCACCTCCGACTTCAGGGCCACCGGCGCCATAGACCGTACCGTCACCTTCATAAACCTTGCCAACGACCCCGCCATAGAGCGCATAGCCACTCCCCGCATGGCGCTCACCGCCGCGGAGTATCTTGCATACGACCTTGGCATGCACGTGCTGGTAATAATCACGGATATAACCAACTACGCGGAGGCCCTCCGTGAGGTATCCGCCGCCCGCAAGGAGGTTCCCGGCCGCCGCGGCTACCCCGGCTACCTGTATACCGACCTTGCCACCATGTATGAGCGGGCGGGCCGCATAAAGGGCAACCCCGGCTCCATCACCATGATACCCATACTGTCCATGCCGGAGGACGACATCACCCACCCCATACCCGACCTTACCGGCTACATAACCGAGGGGCAGATAATTCTGGGGCGCGAGCTGCACAGAAAGGGCGTCACGCCGCCTATAAACGTTTTGCCCTCCCTGTCCCGCCTGAAGGATAAGGGCATAGGCCGGGGCAAGACCCGGGAGGATCACGCCGACACCATGAACCAGCTCTTTGCCGCGTACTCCCGGGGCAAGGACGCAAAGGAGCTTGCGGTAATACTGGGCGACGCGGCCCTGTCCGATACGGATAAGCTGTACGCCAGGTTTGCGGACGCCTTCGAGGAGGAGTATGTGTCACAGGGCTTCTATACCAATCGCTCCATAGAGGAAACTCTGGATCTGGGCTGGAAGCTGCTCTCCATACTGCCCCGCGCCGAGCTTAAGCGCATAAGGGACGAATATCTGGATAAGTACCTGCCCAAAGCGGAGGAATAGCCTATGGCACAGCTTCAAGTAAAGCCGACCCGCATGGAGCTGACCAACCTTAAGAAGAAACGCAAGGTGGCAGCCAGGGGTCATAAGCTTATGAAAGACAAGCGGGACGAGATGGTTCGCCGCTTCATAGCCTACGCCCGCCGCAATAAGGAACTGCGGGAGCAGGTGGAGCAAAAGCTTTCCGCCGCCATGGGGCAGTTCGTGCTGGCAAGGGCCGAGATGAGCGGAGAGGCAATAGAAGAAGCCCTCGCCTACCCCGCCCGCCCCGCCACGGTATCCGTGGATACCCAGCACGTGCTGTCGCTGAAGATGCCAAAGCTGTCCCTTGAGACTTCCGATACCTTTGACTACCCCTATGGATTCATGAACACCTCTGCGGAGCTGGACTCCGCCGTATCCGCCTTCGCAGAGGTGCTGCCCATGCTTATAGAGCTTGCAGAGGTGGAAAAGATATGCAACTCCCTGGCGGACGAGATAGAAAAGACCCGCCGCCGGGTCAACGCCCTGGAGTACGTTATGATACCCCAGTTCGACGAGGCTATCAGGGAGATCAAGATGAAGCTGGACGAAAACGACAGGGGCAACACCACCCGCCTTATGAAGACCAAAGAAATGCTGGCGAATCGGGAATAACGATTCTCTTCTTTCTCTTTTCTTTTCGGGAGAAAAGAAAAGAGGAAAGAAGCAAAGAGAAAAGAAAAGCCCAAATAGAAAAATAAAAATACTTTTACCCAGCTCCCGCCGGAGCGATTCCGGCGGGAGTTGATTCTATCTTCTGATTTTAATCGCCGCCGCCGGATTCCCGCCAGCCGGATTCTTTGATAGAACGGCGCAAGCAGAATAAAGCAGGGAGTTCGAGGAGCGAAGGCGCACGCTGGGCGGCGTAAGCGAGGAAGAACGACCATGCTGAATTCTGAGCAGCGACGGGAAAGAGATACCGGAGATGGGCAACAGGGGAAGATGTTTTTAGTTCTTTGAGAGCTTTCTTTTAAGAAAGCGGGGGGCCTTTGGGTACTTTCGGCCCACGAAAGTACCGCGCCGCAGGCAAAAAAACGTTGGAGATAATACAAGCGGCGGAGTTTAACAGCCAACGCTTAAATCCCAACCGCCCAAAAAACAAACTCCCGCCGGAGTGATTTCGGCGGGAGTTGGATAAGGGCTTTTTATAATATTTTCGTTGGTTTTCTTTTGGTTACTTTTCTTTTTCAAAAGAAAAGTAACAGAAAAAGGCGTATCAATCATCCGAGCCTTCCTTTATCCTCATCGCCATCTTATACGCCTCGTTCCGGGGAACGTCCAGCAGGGCGCTGGCCTGCTTTGCCGCATCCTTGGCGCTGACGCCCTCCCCCAGCAGCCGCTTCAGCGTATCTTCAAGGCTCGCTCCGGAGCTTTCATCCCCCGCCCCTGCGATGACCAGCACCGTCTCGCCCTTTGGGGGCTTATGAGCATACGTGCCGGCAAGTCCACAAAGGGTGGAGCGCACCGTCTCCTCGTATAATTTGGTAAGCTCCCGGCACAGAACAGCCTTGCGGTCGCCCCAGGCTGCGGCAAGCTCGGCGGCGGTCTCGGCAACTCTCAGAGGACTTTCGTACACTATCAGCGTACCCCTGTGCCGTGCCAGACGGGCGACGGCCTCCCGGCGCTCCTTGCCGGATCGGGGCAAAAAGCCCACGAAGCAGGCCTCCTTAGCAGGCAGGCCGCTCAGCACTAAGGCGGTAAGGGACGCGGAGGGCCCGGGCAGCACCTCAAAGGGCAGCCCCCTTTGTATGAAGGCGGCCACCAGCCGCTCCCCGGGGTCGGATATGCCGGGCAGCCCGGCGTCGGATACGAAGGCGACGGCCTCGCCCTCCGCCACCCGCCCTGCGATCTCCTCCGCCCTGCCCTCCTCGTTGTGCTCGTGGCAGGATATGAGGGGCTTGGATATCCCCAGCCTTGACAGCATGGTCCCGGTGTTGCGGGTGTCCTCGCAGTATATCCTATGGCACTCCCTCAGCACCCTGAGGGCGCGCAGCGTCATGTCCTCCATGTTTCCTATGGGGGTTGGGCAAAGGTAAAGCTTGGGCTGAAGCATGTGGGTTTTTCGTCAATTCCTTTCTATAATAAGGCCTGTTTTGCCGCCCTTTACGCATTCCATAAGGGCGAGGTAGGGGCCGTTTTTTCCATCGATGAGCCGCAGCCGCTTTGGCTGAAGCCTGCTTTCCACCATGGCGTGGAAGCACTCCGCAAGGCGGGAGGCGGGATAGCACAGCCATAGCCTGCCGCCGTTTTTAAGCAGCCGCCCCGCGCACCGGGCCACGTCGTAAATGCCGCATTCGTCCTGATGTATGGAGAGGGCCACGGCGGGGTTCTCGCTTCGCGTGCCGCCGGAAAAGTAGGGCGGGTTGCAAACTGCCCCGTCGAAGCTGCCGGCCGGCAAAAGCTCACCCAGCTTGCGTATGTCGGCATGCAGCACGGTTATGTCCCCGCCCTGGCCGTTGAGCGCGATGGATTCCTCCATAAGCTGGCAGGCGGAGGGCTGTATCTCGACGGCGGTGAAGCGGGCGCCGGTCTTGCCGTTTACCAGTATAGATAAAATGCCCGTGCCCGCCCCCAGGTCGAGACAGCTGTCCCCCCGTCTGGGATTTGCAAAGTTAGCCAGCAGCACCGCGTCGCTGCCGTATGTGAAGCCCGCCTTGTCCACTACTATGGAGAGGCCGTTGCATTGCAGATCTTCAGTGACTTTCATGGGTATATAGTACCATCAGTTGACAAGAGCACACAAGCCCTAAAGGCTTGTTTTGGGACGCTCCTGCGTTCTTGTAAACTGATGGTAACGTTAAACGCCATAAAAAACAAGCACGCAAAAAGAGAGCCTTGCGACTCTCCCGGTATTTCTGTGGTGATTCTCTTTTTCAAACGGAAAGTGAAGCCGTTTCCCTACTCCGTCACCGTCACATACTCCGCAGGATCTACGGATCTGCCGTCCTTGCGCACCTCAAAATGGAGGTGGGCTCCGTCGCCGCACTCCGCAACGGCGGTTTCGCCAACATAGCCAATAAGGTCGCCGGCGTTGAGCCTCTGCCCGGCTTTTACGGGGCAGCCTGTGCGCAGGTTGGAGTAGAGGGATTCAAGGCCGTCGCTGTGACTTACCCGAACGGTGATGCCGAGGCTGTCGTCCTCGTATATCTCCTCCACCTTGCCGTTCCAGGGGCAATGCACCTCCGCCCCCTTTGCGCAGGATATATCGATGCCCCGGTGTGTGGTCCAGTGATCCAGAGTGCGGGAGTAGATCAGCTCATCCACGGCAAAGCGCCACTGCACCTTGCCCTTGAGCGGCGCGGGGGCCCTGTCATAGGCGGGGGCATGGGTAGCCGATGGCCCGGGGGAAGGATTGGGAGTTATGTCGGGCAGCGCCGAGGGTGAAGCGGTGGGTGTAGGGACAGGTGTGGAGAGCAGCGCTTCACTGAGTGTCTGGTCCTCGTTTTGAGAAACGGGGGCGGGAGAAGGCTCTATGGAGGGCTGAGGCTGCTGCTTTGGCCAATAGGCTGCCGCCGCAGCGATGCCGACTATGGCCACCGAGGAAAGCAGCACGACATAAACGCCCTTTTCCTCTAAAAAATCCCTGATCTTATCCTTTAGGCTTCTGTTTTCGTCAGTCATGGAAATCGCTCCTTTTGCGCAAATTGGCGGCCTTGCCGCCCGCATTATCGTGCTATAAGGTAGTAATTCCCTGCACCGCTGGGAAATATACCTGAACGACCATATTCAAATGAATAACCTTGGGGCTGTTAAGGGGCCGCAGCCCCTTAAATTTATTCCGGCTTTGACGACATGTGCGGCAAAACGGATGAAAACCAGAGGTTTTCGTACTTTGCGGGTTTTGCCGCCCGGGAGCGCACGCGAGAGGCAAAATCCGAAAAAACTCGAAGAAATGGCTTTAGCCATTTCTTCGAAAATCTCCCCGCTTGACAGTGGGAAAAACCTTTGCTATAATTATAAAGCTTGAATATGGAGAGATGTCCGAGTGGTTTATGGAGCTGGTCTTGAAAACCAGTGATGCCGCAAGGCACCGGGGGTTCGAATCCCTCTCTCTCCGCCATATAATTCAACATAGCGCCGGCAATATATCCGTGGAGAAGTACCCAAGTGGCTGTAAGGGGCTCCCCTGCTAAGGGAGTAGGCTGGGGTGACTGGCGCGAGGGTTCGAATCCCTCCTTCTCCGCCAAGAAATAAGACCGCCCGTATGGACGGTCTTATTTCTTGCTGTTGCAACAGAGGGATTCGAAGCCGCGGCCCGAAGGGAAAAATCGCGCCGGCGACGCGATTTTAGCGGCCGGGAAATCGTGTCAGGCCGGGCTGCGCGGCGCAAAGCGCAAGCAGGCCGATGCCGATGACCGATTTCGAATCCCTCTCCTTCTTATTTACCGCCACGAAAAAGAGATCGCATTTGCGGTCTCTTTTTCGTGCTGCATAAAAGAAGGAGGGATGAGAAGGGAACGGCCCGCCTGTGGCGGGAAAAAAACCATCCAGTGAATGGTTTTTTAGTTCCCCGGGCTGGCGGCGGCCTGCTCACCTTCCGGCTTGCGGGCAGCGGCGATGTAATCGTAACGGAGAACGGCAAGGTGGTGAAGCCCGACGCGGACGGTTGGTATACTGTTTCCGCAGGAGCGCGCATAGTGGTGGATTACCCTGTGATGGTGCTGCCCAAGACGGGGGATATGCCGGTTTGGCGCTGGCTGCTGGGCCTATAAAAAATGAGAAAACTCGAAAAAGTGGCCCTCAGCCACTTTTTCGACACTCCAGTGCACAACACAATGTGTTGTGCACGCGGTGTTTTTGGGGGAGTTTTTATAATCGTTACCATCAGTTGACAAGAGCACACAAGCCCGAAAGGCTTGTTTTGGGACGCTCCTGCGTTCTCGTCGCTTGAATTACCTCCAGTAGTACTGCGCTCCTCGGCCTTGGATCGCCCTCAAAACAAGCTCTTTAGGGTCTTCGAGTTTTAGAAGTCAAAGAGTATGGCAGAACAAGGAGGACGAGTGCAGAAATACTGGTTGTATTTCAAATGAGGACGACGCGGTTATGCCGTGCTGTTTGGCTCCTAAAACCTTGTGTGTCCTTGTCAACTGATGGTAAATAAAACCGAAAGCATTGGAGAACGCTATGGACGAAAATAAGAACAGCACCCCGGAAAGCACTCCGGAAGAAAATAATATAAATCCAGCGCAACCGGAAGCCAACACCGCCGGGCCCGGGGAGGGCAAAAACAAAAGGAGCCTCCGCAACACCATACTGACCTGCATAAGCATCGCACTGGTATTATTTGCGGCCATAATAGTTCTGCGCCAGTACGTATACCTGCCCGGCAAGTACGAGGCGCCCCCCACCCCCGCCGTTACAGAGACCCCCGTGGCCACGCCCGAGCCCACCCCCTACGTCAAAAAAATACCCGTGATGATGTACTTTACCGGCAGGGAGATAAGCTTCCCCGTAGAGACGGTGGGCATAGTGCCCTATACCGACAGCAAGGGCAGGGAGGTCAAGGCCGAGGACGGCAGCACTGTCTACACCATGGGTACGGTGGATTCCGAGAAGGTAGCCGCATGGCTGGATGCCAGCGCCTCCCCCGGGGAATACGGCAACGCCATATTCAACGGCCATGTATCCTGGAAAAAGGTAGCGGGCGTTTTCTCCGTGCTCCCCAAAATGGAGGAGGGCGAGGAGATAATAGTGGAATACGACGACGGCAGCACCATGACCTTCACCGTTACCAACGTTGACATTTACGGCATAGACGACGTACCGGAAACCGTGATGGCTTACGACACCGGCGATTCCCGCATGACGCTGATCACCTGCTACGGCGAAAGCTGGAACAGCGGCCTGGGCACACGCAACCAGCGCTGTGTGGTCGTAGCCAAGCCCGTGGACAGCTCAAAGATCATAACGCCTCCCGCGGTCACTCCGAATCCCGACGAGGACTGCGACACCTGAGACGACTGATCTTTGCAGCACGCAAATAAAACACCGTCCCGCTGCCCGGGGCGGTGTTTCCTTTTAATTCACATTCCTTTAACCGCCCTTTAACCTTGCCCCATTATAATATACTTAAAATTATTGTATGATTTTTGTGCTTCATACTTCATATGGGAGGTTCACATGCCGGAAAAGACCGCCATAATATTCGGGGATTCTATAATGAAGGGCACGGTGTATGAGGGCGGAAGGTACCGCTCCTGCTATACCGAGGTTTTTCTGCCCCAGATGGAGGGGCTGGACATAGCTCTTGATAACCGCTCCCGCTTCGGCTACACCGCGGAACGCGGGCTGGGGCTCATTAAAAAGGCCATAGCCGCCGGGGAAAAGCCGGATTACGCCCTGGTGGAATACGGCGGCAACGACTGCAACTTCGACTGGCCGGCCATAGGCCGGGATCCGGACTACCCCCATCAGCCTGTCACAGCCCTTGCCGATTTTGAAGCCACCATGCGGGAATGCATAGGACTGCTGCGCGGCGCAGGCATAACACCGGTACTAATGTCGCTGCCGCCGGTGGATTCCGATAAGTACTATGAATACATAATATCCAAAGGTGTTGACAGGTGCAGCCTGTTGAAGTTCCTCGGTACGCCTCTTTCCATATACCGCTATCAGGAGCTGTATTCCGTCGCCATATCAAAGCTGGCCCGGTCGGAGGAGCTGCCCTTTGTTGACGTGCGCTCTGCATTTCTCGAGTGCATAGGCAGCCCCTTTAGCCAGCTCATATCCGGCGACGGCCTGCACCCCACCGAAAAAGGGTATGAGATAGTTGCCAGGTGCTTCCGGGAGCGGCTGGAATCCATAAAGGAATAGCTTGCACGGCAGAAAATTAGCATATTCCTCTTGCAATTATGCGAAAAGTATTGTATCATAATCAAGTGCGGCAGCGAAAGCTCGTCCGCACTGATCGTGGAGCAGTATCGAAGTGGTCATAACCGGCACGACGGGAAATCGTGTGACGGTCGAAAGCCGTCCGTGAGTTCGAATCTCACCTGCTCCGCCAATAACAAAAGACCTCCCTTGCGGGGGTCTTTTGTTGTTATGATGAAGAGCGGGTGGGATTCGAAGGGAACGTCCCCGTGAGGGGGAAAAGGCATCCGGTGGATGGCTTTTCAGTTCCCCGAGCTGGCGGCGGCACTGCCCCAGTGCCGCCGGGCGAATCTCACCTGCTCCGCCAACAGCAAAAGGACACCCCCGCAGTGTCCTTTTGCTATAATAGCTATGATTTTTACACTCGCAGTCGAAGGAAGCTATGGCCCTTTTATGCTAAAATGTCTATATATTATATACAAAAGGGGAACAAATCTAATGAAGAAGATACTTTCTCTCCTGTTGGTCATGTTGTTTATTTTTGCCATGGAAGTGGGCGTCTATGCGGAAGATAACGACGACGTCGAATTTACCAGCCTTGCCGGGGGCCAAAATATTTTCATAGAACAGATCGACGGGCAAGCCAGCCTGACCGTTCCCGAAACGCTGGATCACACGAGCGACGACAACGCGATAACTATAAGCTATGATCTCGACCAGGAAAAATGGGAGAACGCTTACTTTGATCATTCGGAAGACAAGTTTATATTTGTTGATATTTACATAAAGAACCTGCCTGAAAATACCGTGCAGTACGGCATTTGCGGTACGAGTTATGCCGATCCCACATCCCCTGACTATGAAGGCAAGATCGAAGATAACAAGGCCACGATAAAGTCGCTCCATCTTTATAATGTAGAAGAGCATGACAGGTCCGGCAACCCCATGGTACACCATAGTTTCAGCATCGCTGACGTTACCATCAGTTGACAAGAGCACACAAGCCCGAAAGGCTTGTTCAGAGTGTCAAAAAAGTGGCTGAATGCCACTTTTTTGAGTTTTACGGGTTTTGCCTCTCGCAAAAAACATGAGGTTCCGCCCCGGGAAACGGG
>JABLTO010158255.1_pt1 | contig 28234 bp, 28 predicted proteins | sample 7160091 | NCBI WGS metagenome assembly JABLTO01 (sample SAMN14651225, study PRJNA627086) | human gut metagenome | isolation source: feces | host: Homo sapiens
TACATCAAATATACTGAATGTGTATTATGATCCATTTTGTCCATATAATCAGTCCTTTCTATCCTTTCGACTGATTATAGTATACCACACTTCGCACCACAGAACAAGTGTTCTATTTTCTTTTTTCTGCAATTCATCTCCCATCTGTAGAGGAAGGAGAATTCTTGCTAACTTTTGTTAAAAAGTGTTTTCACAAGAAGAATACATTGTCTGAATTATGATATACTAAATGTGTATATGTACAGATAAAATTTTATTCATAATGAATATTTCATTTATTGAGGTACCTAACTATCCCGAAAGAAGGAATTTATATGTCTTTTTTGGAATATCTTCTTCGACTGACAGCCTGGCCGATGACACCGCCGGTTCTTTACGGGCCTTTTCACTTGCTCGCAGCCTTTGGCGGAAGCGCTGCGGCTATTTGGGCTGCATGGCTTTTCTCCCCTAAAAATCATCCAAATACAAACACTCGTATTCATCAACAGAAATTTGACCGAATCATGCTGATTTCCGGTGTAATTCTTCTAATCGGCGAATTATATAAACAGCTGATGAATTTTTATGTTGTCAATGACCACGTTTATGACTGGTGGATTTTTCCATTTCAACTTTGCAGTCTCCCCATGTATCTGTGTCCCCTGTTGATCATGATACATAACGAAAAAAGGCACAGAATTCTCTGTACCTTTTTGCTTGATTTCAATATGATGGGGGCTGTTGCCACCTTTATCGACCCCTCCGGTATTTTTCATCCGTACTGGATGCTGACACTGCATGGCATCCTTTGGCATCTGATGTTGATTTTTGTCGGATTCGTCATTATTTTCAGTCACGAAGCCGATCTTACAACCAGAGGCTTCCTTCGGACACTGCCGCTTTTTGCCTTTTTCTGTCTGGCAGCCGAAGTTCTGAATGGCATCCTGCATCGCTTCAGCGCCGCCAACCTGTTCTATATCTCCCCATGGGAAATGTCCACCCAGCTGCTCTTTGGCGATATCGATCGGATACTCGGCCGTCCGATAGGCATTCTCCTGTACATCCTTGCGATGGCTGCCGGCGCCTGGCTGATTCATAATGTTGCCAGAAAGATAATTATTTTCCTGAAACGCAAACATGTTTTCCACTAAAGGCAACGCCATATTTATAAATATGATGAATACCTTTACTGATTAATTCTGAATCATACCTTTTAGACTCAATCTGCTGCAACGCTTTTTGAGACAACTTTTTCAAGGTTTTCTCATCGCAGCCTTTCTCTGCTTTCAGCTCGATCAGGATTCCCGGCAAATGCTTATTCTTTGGCATAAGCTGAATATCATATCTGCCATCACCCGACTCGCGATTGGACGTCACATAGGAATCATTGACTAACGCGCACAACCCCAACACAAAGCCGTGGTAAAAATTCTCACCTGCCGTATCAAAAGCGCTCACCGTCTGTGTCAACAATGTTTGTATTCTCTGCTGAAGCATTTCACTGTCACCAATATACATAGCCTCCTGAACAGAAATCACTGTAGACGGCAATATCATATTTTCCAACTTCTGCAATATTTCTTTACTGTAGACATAACGAATTTCCTTATTCGGCAATGCCACTTCACACATGTAATCGCCATTATAGGCTATATCCATACGTATAACTTTCAAATAACCTGCAACCAGGAGAAAACTGTAAATGCTGGACGGATTTCTTTTAATCTGCGGGTAAATAACATCCGTATCAATATAAGTCACAAAGGATTCCCCATCAAGCAAAGCAATCAGTTTCTCATAAACCTCTGTGTCTGCTTCATGTATAATCTCACCTATAATGTCATTACTGCCTGTTGCCTGCCAAAACGCTCTTGCGGCACAATCATTATTAAAATAATTGATCACCGACCATGGGTTGAAAATCTCTGTTTTGCCAAAACGATAGCCATCATACCAATCACAAATCTCTTCATACCTGTCTGACTTGCCATAATACTCAGCCATTTCTCTGACTTCATCTGATGTAAATCCAAAATAGGCACTGTATTTATTATCAAGCACCGAACGGATGGAAAGGTTATTTAAGCCGCTGAAAATACTTTCTTTGGCCACCCTGAGAATCCCCGTCATAAAACCAAAGGACAAATGCCTGTTATCCTTCAGACCACCGGAAAACAGATTTCTCATAAACAAAATCACTTCATCGTAAAATCCATGCATATATCCCTGTTGAATTGGGATATCATACTCGTCTATAATAATCATCGGTGCAATACCGTAATGTTTGTCCAATGCAGCTGACAAATCTGCCAACGCTCCCGAAAGTTCTGCCTCGTCTGCCTGCTCCGACACTAGCCGTGCAAACATTTTTTTGTCATACTCATCGCAGCGCTCACTTGTCTGAATCTCCCTATGTCTATAGGCTTCCTTCATGATCAGTTTACGAATCTGCTCAAAAGTATCTTCCCAGGTGCCAAATTTAATATCCTTAAACGTGAGAAAAATAACCGGATACTTTCCCTGATAACTGCGATACTGCTCACCGCACTGCCAAATCTTTTTATCTTTAAAATAAATGGATGTATCTTCCTCTGTTTTCTCAAAGAAAGTACGCAGCATATCCATATTAAGCGTCTTGCCAAAACGTCTTGGTCTTGTAAAGAGAGACACCAATGGACGCTCATCGATAAATTCTTTGATCATCATCGTTTTATCCACATAGTAGTATTCTGTCGATGCCCGACGATAATCAGAAATCCCCACAGGCAATGGCTTTTTGACAAACTTTTCTTCATGATTGCCCTGTATGAAATCATTCATTTGTGCATACCTTCCTTTCCAAATTTATACAATCCCTGTTATCCGCATCAGATAAATACCGATCGTCATAACAACAACGGAACACGGTACTGAGGCCAGTATGGCATTGGCCGCCAGGCCATCGTCGCCGCCCATGCTCTTGGTCATAATAAACACATTCATGGCCGTCGGCACTGCAAACAGAACGAACACCGTCACGATTTCTTCCGTCGGCATACCCAGGAAAATCGCCAACAGTGTCATCACAACCGGCCCAAGGATCAACTTGAACAATAGTGCCAGACGGATGGCTTTTCCTTCTCCCTTGACCGAATTATCCACCATTCTGGCTCCAATCATCAACAGTGCCATCGGTGTCGAGATGGCCCCGAGATAAGTCAGGGATTTCTCAGCCGCATAAGGCAGCGGAAGCCCGGTCATAGCATAAAGTACACCAAAAATAACCGCCAGGATCATCGGATTCTTTAAAATATTTAAAAGCAGTTTTCCCGGCTTCATGCCTGACATATCGCCGCTATATATAGAAAGAATCAGAACACCCAGAATATTGTAAACCGGCATGATAAATGTCAGCACAAGCACAGAACAGGCCACATGATCTGTCTGAAGAATATTCTCGATGATCGGCAATCCGATATAAATATAATTGCCTCTGTATGCACTGTGTACTGCTGCTGCAATCTTCCTGCCGTCATGAATGCAATGGCTGATCACCAGCCACGCCAAAAGAAAAACGCCGATGGTTCCACCGACTGTCACAAGGATAAATCGGGGATTCATCAGCTCAGTAAAATCACTTCCGGCCACGTCCAGAAACATCCGGGCCGGAAGTGCATAATAAAACACAACATTGGAAATAGAACCGACGAAATGCTCATCGACGGTTTCTCTCCGCCGCATAAAATAACCAATCGCAACAACAATAAAAACAGGCAGAATGGTATTCACACTAAAAATCAGGTCATTCAACATTTCGCCCATAGCATTTCTCCTGTTTTAAAGAACTAAAAATTACAATTCGCAGTTGTTGACTGTACGTGGGAATGGGATAACGTCTCTGATATTGCCCATACCTGTCAGGTACATCACGCATCTCTCGAAACCGAGACCAAAACCTGCATGACGTGTTGAACCGTATTTTCTCAAATCAAGATAGAAGCTGTAATCTTCCTCCTTCAGACCCAGTTCTTTCATACGTGTCAGCAGCTTGTCGTAATCATTCTCACGCTCACTGCCGCCGATGATCTCGCCGATACCAGGCACCAGCATATCCATAGCTGCAACTGTCTTGCCGTCCGGATTCTGTTTCATATAGAATGCCTTGATGTCCTTCGGATAGTCTGTCACAAATACAGGGCGTTTGAAGATCTTCTCTGTCAGATAACGCTCATGCTCTGTCTGAAGGTCGCAGCCCCAGCTGACTTTGTAATCAAATTCATCATTGTGCTTCTCCAGCAGTTCAATGGCCTCTGTGTAAGTCACACGACCGAAATCAGAAGTTCTCACATGCTCCAGTCTTTCAAGAAGGCCCTTGTCCACAAACTGATTGAAGAACTTCATTTCCTCAGGTGCATGCTCCAATACATAGCCGATAACATACTTCATCATGCTCTCTGCCAGTTCCATATCATCCTGAAGATCAGCAAAAGCGATTTCCGGCTCGATCATCCAGAACTCAGCCGCATGGCGGGTTGTGTTGGAATTCTCAGCACGGAATGTTGGTCCGAATGTGTAAATATTGCGGAATGCCATAGCAAATGTCTCGCCGTTCAACTGACCGCTGACAGTCAGGTTCGTTGGTTTGCCGAAGAAATCCTCTGAAAAATCAACCTTGCCCTCTTCATTCTTCGGTACGTTGTTCAGGTCCATCGTTGTCACCTGGAACATCTCGCCGGCACCTTCGCAGTCACTGCCTGTGATCAGCGGTGTATGCACGTATACAAAATCTCTCTCCTGGAAAAACTGATGGATCGCATAAGCAATAAGAGAACGCACTCTGAACACAGCTTCAAATGTATTAGTTCTCGCCCTTAAATGTGTCAGTGTACGAAGATATTCAAATGTATGTCTCTTCGGCTGCAGCGGATAATCCGGTGTGGAAGCACCTTCGATCTCAACTGTCTCAGCCTGGATCTCAAATGGCTGCTTCGCCTTCGGTGTAGCCACCAGCTGGCCCTTAACGATCACAGCTGCACCTACGTTCAGATGGCAGATGTCGCTGAAATTCGCCATAGCATCATGGAAAACAACCTGTAAAGGCTCAAAATAAGTACCGTCATTCACAACAAGGAAACCAAATGTCTTGGAATCTCTGATGTTGCGCACCCAGCCGCCGATTTCGACTGTCTGACCGAGATAATTGTCGCGATTTCTGAAAATCTCCCTGATTGTTGTTAACTTCTTCATATAAAATTCCTCCGAATTGATTTTAAAATAGATGATAATACGCAATTACTTTTATTCTACCACAGCTTTCCGCAAAATACCATGCAAAAACAGAGGTGTTTTCATATTAAATATATGGTATACTGATAACAGTTTTTAAGAAAAATCATCCGAAGGAGGTTCACGCATGCACAATCGATCAAAGCACACATACTGTGCATCCCTGTTCTTCCTGATATTGATATTGCTGTTTGGCAGTTCCTGCCTTCTGACCGGCTGTTCAGGCGGCACCTCATCGAAGGCAGAGGCAAACGCCGGCCACTCCGGCGGCTCGAATACAGATGGCTCCGGCGGATCCGGTTCAGACGCAGACGGCTCCGGCTCAGATGCAGACAGTTCCAGCCAAAAGCGTACCGATTCCTATGCCTCCCTTGTTCCCACCGCATCCGGTGAGACATGCTATGGTGATGACAGCGTTTCCATCGACGCCTCCAACATTTCCGATGGCTATGTGATGGTCCGCTACACAGGCCATTCTGAGAAGGCCAAGGCCCAGATCACCATTCCCGACGGTACCGTCTATACATACACCATCAAAGGCAGCGATTACAACACTTTTCCGCTGACCGGCGGCAATGGCGATTACACCCTCAAAGTCTATGAATGGGTGGTTGACAACAGTTACGCCCTTGCCTTTTCACAGGCTCTCTCCGTCAGCCTCAACGATGAATTCAAGCCATTTCTCTATCCGAATCAATATGTCTGGTTCACCGGTGATTCTCAGGTCGTCGCCCTGGGCAGAGAATTATCCGACCAGTCTGCCGACGATCTGGACTACGTGCAGAACAGCTATTACTATGTGATCCGGAATATTTCCTATGACAACGATAAAGCCGAGAATACACCCACCGACTATGTGCCGGATATTGACACGATACTGGAAGAAAAGAAAGGCATCTGCTTCGACTATGCCTCTTTGATGGCCGCATTGCTGCGCTCCCAGTCCATTCCGACGAAACTGGAAGTCGGTTATTCCGGAGAAGCCTACCATGCCTGGATCAGCGTATACCTCACAGAATCCGGATGGGTAGACAATATTATCGAATTTGACGGCAAAGACTGGGTACTCATGGATCCGACCCTGGCCGCCAACAACAGTTCCAAAGCCGTTGCCAAATATATCGGAGACGGCAGCAAATATACCGTGAAATACTCTTATTAATCCTGCATTCACAGTTTTCCTGCAAATCTGTGGATCCATACAATATCCTGCGTTTATGGAGGGAATGATCATGAACAAATCACCACAATTAAAACCACTTTCCAATCCGGAACTTTCTGCTTTCAGCAGCCAGTTATCTCTGATCCTGCGTTCCGGTATCTCTGCTCTGGAAGGGATTTCCATCATGCTGGAGGATGCATCTTCGGAGGAAGAGAAAGCCATTCTCAACGCACTCTCGGAAAATCTTCAGGAAACAGGCTCATTGAACGAAGCATTGGAACAGACACAGCTTTTTCCGGCTTATATGACACGTATGGTCCGGATCGGTGAAGAGACCGGAACACTGGACGATGTCATGGCCGCCCTCGGCGACCACTATGCCCGTGAAGATACCATCTCCCGAACGATCCGCAGTGCAGTTACTTATCCTATGATCATTATCAGCATGATGATTGTTGTTATCCTCGTATTGATCATCAAAGTCATGCCCATCTTCAACCAGGTCTTCATTCAGCTCGGTTCGGAAATGTCCGGATTTTCCAGAGTTCTGATGGACCTCGGCAATACCATCAACCGCTATTCCGTTGTATTCATTGCGGTTCTTGCAGTCATCGTCATCGGCTTTTTTGCCTACAACCACACCGCCAAAGGTGCCGCTTTCTTAAGAGGGCTCGGCAGCCATATTCCTGCCATCCGACGCATGCATCATGATATTGCATCATGCCGGTTTGCCAGCGGCATGGCGCTGACTCTCAAAAGCGGCATGGCTCCCGAAGAATGTCTGAGCCTTGTCCGCGAATTAAATGATGATGAAGCCTTTCAGAAAGAGCTGACCGAATGCGAACAATTACTGGAAAACGGTACAGATTTTACAGCTGCACTCCATCAGACAGGTATTTTCACCGGCGTCTATGCCCGTATGGCTTCCATCGGCTTCAAAACCGGCTCACTGGATCAGGTGATGTCCGATATTGCTGAACTCTATCAGGAGGATCTGGATAACCGTATGAGCAATACATTATCCATCTTAGAGCCAACCCTTGTCATTGCGCTCTCACTTGTTGTCGGTTTCATTTTACTGTCCGTTATGCTTCCGCTCGTCGGAATCATGTCCAGCATCTAAGTCAGGAGGCCCACTTATGGTACGATTTCAAAATCAAAAGAAAAGCCGGAAAAACCGCCGGGTTTTTCTGTCCATTTGTGTTTTTCTGGTCATTCTTCTGCTTTTTATCTCCGGCATTGATTCATTTTCGGACAGCACCCGCCGTCATCAGAAAGAAAGCCTGGAACGGGCATTAAACCGCAGCATCGTCTATTGCTATGCAACGGAAGGCACCTATCCCGAAAGTCTGGAAGACCTGAAAACGCATTATGGTCTGACCTATGACGAAGACCTCTTTTTCGTAGATTATCAGACCGTGGGTGCCAATATCTATCCGGATGTGACCATCATTGAAAAGGGGGCAGGCAAATGAGATTTCAATCCAGGAAACATCATATCATTGATATTTTATTTCCCATCTCCCTGTATTTTGTTTTCACGGTATCGGCCCTGACAGTGCTTCTGCTGGCCACGAATGTTTACCGTACAACCACTGAGAACTCGGCTTTGAACTTTAACGCCAACACTTCTCTTTCCTATATTACTGAGAAAATTCACCAGAACGATACCGAAGGTGCCGTATCTATCGGCAGTTTTGACGGTCATCAGGCACTGATTCTGAAGCAGCATTACAACGACACGGAATATGTCACTTATATTTATGTCAGTGAGGGAAATCTGATGGAATTGTATACCAAAAGCAGTGCAGATGTCGATGTCGGCTCAGGCAAAGTCATTCTGCCGCTGCAGTCATTGGATATGGAGATGTCTCAATCGGATCTCCTGCATTTGACATGTATCGATGCGCAGGGACACACCGTTGCGTCCTATATCAGCATCCACAGTGAGTCATAGCACCTGTCACGGGAAAGGAATAGGATTCATATGAAATATCAACGTCACAATAATACATCCAGTCTGTTTCTTCTGGAACTTATACTTGCCGTTCTGTTTTTTTCCGTTGCAAGTGCCCTCTGCATCCAGATTTTTACCAAAGCCCATCTGATGAGCCAGGATGCCAGGGATCTGAATTTTGCCGTCAATGAAGTCAGCAGTATGGCCGAACAGATGTCTGACGGTACATTGCAGGATGCCGCCGCCTACTATGACAGCAGCTATGCATCCTGTGAAAAAGCGGATGCCGTTTATGTCCTGACCGTCCATTATGAACCGGAAGATACCCTTCTGAAGGCCCATATTTCCATGGATACCATCGCTGACAACCGGAATATCTACACACTGGATGTCACTAAGCACCGACAAAGGAGGGCCGAATCATGAGAAAACAGTCAGAAAAAGCTCCGGCACCTTTTTTTAATATCGGTGCCTCTTCTCTCCTTGTCATCTTCCTGATCCTCTGTCTGGTGACCTTTGCCATCCTGACACTGACCAGCGCCAAAAGTGATGCCGACTTTGCAGCGAAACTGGCTCATCACAAAATGAACTACTATGCGGCCTGCAATACGGCAGAAAGCACCCTGGATGAGATCGATGCCATCCTGGCCGATGCCTGGCAGCTGTCAGACACCGACACCAGCAAGAATTCGATAAATAACGACAGCAGCCAGCCTGACTTGACAAGCAGCGACACTGCTGCTGTCTTCACTGAAATCGAGACCCAATTGACAGCACTCGATAGCCGCGAACAGCTGCAGCTCTCCATGGATTTTACACAGAGTGAACCAACCATTTCTTATGCTGTCGCCATCGATGACAAACAGAACCTCTGTGTCACGCTGACACTGACCGCAACGCCTGCCAAAGGAGAGGCTTACTACCGCATTTCACAGTGGCAGGTTCAGTCTTCCGGTGAGTGGAAGGGCGATCAGACTTTGAATTTAATGAAATAAGATTTAGCAAAAACCAAAGGAGATTTTTATGAACGCCAGAGAAATACTTGAACAGGCCGTCAGAGAAGATGTTTCGGATATTTTTATCGTAGCCGGACTTCCTGTTTCATGCAGAAAAAACGGCAATATCATTCAGACACAGGAAGAAAAACTCTTCCCGAAAGAAACTGAAGCATTATTAAATGAGATCTATGGCATGGCCGGAGACCGTGATATGATGAATCTGCTGGTTCATGGTGATGATGATTTCTCATTTGCCATACCCGGAGTTTCCCGTTTTCGTGTCAGTGCCTACAAACAGCGCGGCGCTCTGTCAGCCGTTATCCGTGTCATCACATTCCAGCTGCCGAATCCACAGGAACTTGGCATTCCTGAAGCTGTTATGCAGTTTGCCGATCACACCAAGGGCATGATCCTTGTCACCGGCTCCGCCGGCAGCGGCAAGTCCACTACCCTTGCCTGCCTGATTGACCGCATCAACAACACACGGAATACGCATATTATTACCCTGGAAGACCCGTTGGAATACCTGCACCGTCACAACAAAAGCATTGTCAGTCAGCGAGAAATCAAGATTGATACGGACAATTATGTCACCGCTCTGAAGGCCTCCCTGCGCCAGAGCCCGAATATTATCCTGCTGGGCGAAATGCGTGACTATGAAACCATCAGCGTTGCCATGACAGCCGCCGAGACCGGTCATCTCCTTTTCTCCACGCTGCACACCATCGGAGCAGCCAATACCATCGACCGGATCATCGACGTCTTTCCGCCAAACCAGCAGCATCAGATCGCCGTTCAGCTGTCCATGGTCTTAAATGCCGTCATCTCACAGCAGCTTGTGCCGACAGTAGACGGACAAATGGTGCCTGCCTTCGAGATTATGAGCGTCACACCGGCTATCCGCAATATGATCCGCGACAACAAAGTCCACCAGATCGACGGTCTCATCGCCACATCGGCCAAAGATGATATGATCTCCATGGATATGAGTCTGATGAACCTCTGTAAACAGGGCATCATTACAAAGGAAACTGCGCTGACCTACGCATCCAATCCGGAAATGCTGAAAAAAAGGCTATAAAAATAAACCCGTGTTTTCCATACAGCCAAATTTGTCAAACTGGAAAATACGGGCTTTCTCTTCTGTAAACAGAATTCTTCTTGCCGAACAACTAAGTAACCTGTTCACATTTTCTATATTCTTTATCATTTGTTAATATCATCCGTTCTTTAACTGTTTAAAGATGAAATTCCCTGAATAATTGTTCCTGAAATTCCTTATTATTAGCCGCTTTTATAATGTCATCTTTTCGATTCTGCTCTGATAAAAGAATAATCAACTGATTCATTTTGTCCAGACTTTCCCGCCTTCCAGCTTCAAGTCCTTCCTGCCTACCAATCTCCAGGCCCTCTTTTCGGCCTGCCATCCGTTCTTCACTCATCATTTCCTGCAGCAGCATATATTTTCCCTCCCAGTCACGGTCTTGCTTAATACTTTTAACCCGTTCCTGCAACAATCGCAAATAAGCATCATCTGTTTCTACATTATCAGTATCTTGCCCGACATATTCCAGAAAATTCACTAACTGTATCGGTACATCATTAAGATTTTTCCCTTTGGTACTGAGAATAATCGTATGATTGCCATCAGCCAACAGCTTATTCGTTTCATAAATCATATTTCTGGCTGTATATCGATACAACTGGTCACCAAACGGGTCAAAATCACAAATAAAAATAACGTATGTATCCGGCAGTCTATCGTAACTCTCACCTGTCAATAATGCATCCATATCCATCTGTGCATGATAATAACGACTTCTTTTGCTCAATGCAGTCTCTGTCTTGACTTGCATCTCCACATTAAATCGTCGGTGCATCCCTCGTTCTTCCGCCAACACATCCAGCCGCACACCATGATATTCTGGATGATAACTGAGACTCTTTTCAGCAACAACATCTACCTCTAAAATATTCATCTCAAGTATAAGTGCTAGTAAAAGCTTGCATTGTTCTGCATCGGACATAACTGCCGCAAACATAAAAGCATCTTTAATCGTTAAATCCTGTAATTTTTTCATCTGATTCCTCCTGCTTCAAACGGTAAGAAGAATCCTGTAATTTTATTATACACTACCTCAGCAAAAAAACAAACAAAGTAGACACATTTTTTCTTTGTAATCTTATTCAAAGGATAAAAAAGGTCCAAACGCCACTTATCAAAAACGTTCGGACCTCATTGTATTCTATTCCTCTTTTTCTCTCTTACCCTGCAGCACCGCCGCCAGTATCTCCAGCACGATGGCCAACCCGATCATGGAAACCGCTGCAATCTTGCCGTTTGTACCGGTGATCGTCTGGAAGATGCCTCCCAGCTTCGGCACAGACAACTGCACCTTTCCTATGTAATTCGCATATGGGATTGGATTCATGTCATTATCACTGTTGGCATCGCCCTTCGTGATAAAATTACCCATAGCCGCACTGTTGGATACCACACGATGAGTGACAATAGAACCATCCGCATCCGTTCCATAGAAAGCAATAACATCCTCTGTCTGGATCTCTTCCGGCTGGATATACTTCACATACACCAGACTGCCCGTCGGTATCGCCGGTTCCATACTGCCGCTGATCACTGTGTAAATCTCATAGCCGAAAGCTCTCGGAATCGTAATTGGAAGATATGTCGCCACAATGATGATTAATAAAAGAGTGCCCAGTACGCTGCATACTGCAGCCACCGGGCTTTTCTTCTGCCTGTTGCGTCTAGCCAAAATCAAATTCTCCTTTGTCAGCAGGCAGTACTGTTCTATTCCAAACAGTACTGCCTGCTGTTACTTGTCTTTCAATAATGTCTATCTTGAACGTTTCTTCAGATAAACAAACAATGCTGCCAACGCTGCTACAGAAAGAATACCAACGGCTGCACCGCCTACCATCGGCAATGTATTGCTGCCGTCTTCTGCATCAATATTGGACTTTGGTGTTTCATCGTCATCCAGGTCTACCAGTGTCTCCGGTACCTGATTATCCGGAATATCTGTCGTCTGGTTATCCTGATTATCGGCATCCTGACCGTTATTCTGATTGTCTGTCGTACCGCCTGCATTAGTATTGGCACCATTGGCCGTATTGCCGCCTGCCGCATTGTTCGCTGCGTTTGTACCATTCGCAGCTGTACCGGTTCCTGTACCTGTCGTACCTGTTCCCGTCGTACCGGTTGTACCCGTTCCCGTCGTGCCGGTTCCTGTTGTACCTGTACCGGTGGTTCCTGTTGTCGTTGTCGTCGTTGTTGGACCCGGAACAATGGTTGTCACAGTTGTTGTTGTCTCAACAATACGATCTGTCTCACCAGGCGTATAGGTGAATGTAAATACATTCTCGCTTTCATTATCGCTCAAAGTCTTGGTCAATGCAAGGGCCTGAGGGATATAATTCTCAATATACTTATAAGCAACCACCGGCTTATCACCGGCATTGCCATAAAATGTCTGGCTGTCAGCAAGGGTCTTGCCCTCGGCATCCTGATAGTTCACTGTGTAAGCCACCATATCGCCTTTGATGCCGTATGCAACAACGTAATCCACATCGCCGTCCACCTCGATGGTCGGTGTGGCAAGAGCTTCTTCATTGTCACGTCCGCTGAGACGGAAACCTTTGACATAATACTTGTCATCCGTTACCTTGACGCTGTTGATATCCAGGATAACCTGTGAACCAAAGGAAAGACCTGTGATCTCTTTCTGTTCCTGTCCGTCAATCGTGCCTTTATTGCCCGCATATACCGTTACCTTGTAGGTATATGTATCTGCCGCCATAACGCTGAATGCAGAACCAACCGTCAGCACTGCTGCTGCAAGAAGAGATACAAATAATTTTTTATATTTTTTCATCTTAGTTCTCTCCTTCCCTGTGCTGTCTTGTTTTTCTTGAATTGTTCAAAAGGATAATGCCTACGATCAGGAAGATCAGACCGCCTACAAGACCGATCACCGAATACATCAGCAAATTGGATGTATCACCGGTCTTAACGGCTTTTCTGGAGGTCGTCAGATTGTTCTTCTGAGGCACCTTCTTCTCGATCACGGTGTTCTTCTCAATGGTCTTGCCCTCTTTGACCTTCTCAACTGCGAAAGTCATACGAAGCTTCGCCAGTGTCTGCTGGTAGCCGTTATTACCTGTCTCGCCTTCCACGCCGACTTTCAGGTAAACAGTACCGCTCTCACCCTTGGCCAGTCTGCCAAGATAGAAATATTCATCCAGTGAGGCATCCGCCTGTTTCAGACCTTCACCGGCTGTGGAACTGCCTTCGCCGCCCACTGTGCTGCTGTCATATAAAACTGTTTCTTTATTCTTGCTGTCCACATAGGTCAGACGGTATTCATAAGCCGCGCCTGATGCGGAATCCTGAGCATCCTCCAGTGTCTGAAGGACTTCATTGGTCATATACCAGTCTGTATTGCTGCTGTCCTGATTCGTCAGCTGAACATGCAGTGTAATACTGTCACCCGGCTGGATCTCAGACATAGAATCCGTCACATCTTCATCCTTGAAATTACTGTTCAGCTTGCTGCCGTCAAATGTTGCCTGCCATCCGTCAGCGCCCTGATAATCTCTGGCAAATGCTGTAAGGGGTGCCCCAACTGCCAGAACCGCTGCCATCATGAGGCACAAAATCTTCTTCTTCATACTCTGTACCTCCTATTAAAAACCAATGCTGGATTCATCATCGGATACGCTGACATCCACGCCCCAGGCACTCTTGATAGCCGCTTTGGCATTATGCGTCTGAACCGCATCAACTTCTGCATCCAGATTGAATGAATAACCGTCGTATTTGTACTGATAAGTAATGGTGGAACCATCTGTCACTTTGTTCACCTGCTGTGCCACAGACTCATCGATACGGATCGTATCGGAAAGTCCCGGTGTGGTCTCTCCCGGTGCCAGTGCCTTTGTGTAATAAAGCACCATACGTTCCGGTGTAGACTGATCCTCGGCAACCACCCATCCGCTGTTCTCCGGAACATTCAGTTCAATGAGATCCGGTGAAAGCTCTGCATTCTTCCTGCCCTCTTTGTCCTTCCAGCTCTTTGTGATAATGACTCTGACAAATGTATCAATATCGCCGCTGTTGGTCACGCTGATGGCTTCATCATACTGTTTGCCCGGTGTAAACTTCTCCTTCTCACCAAGCATATTGGCCAGAAGCTTGCCCTCTGTATTGCCGCTCCACTCATTGCCGGAAACATAATCTCTGCTGCTGACAACCTGGCCGTTCTCCACCAGAGAAACACCGATATGCTTCAGATTCATCTGTGCGGAATAGTTCTCACTGTAGTAAGTCAGCGCCGCTCTTGTGCTGCCCACTGTACTGCCAAGCAAAAGTACTGCCGCTGCTCCCAGAAGCAGGGCAACTTTTTTCGGAAATAAAATCTTATTCTTCTTCATGATAGCCCTCCTTCTATTCTGCTGTATCTGCTGTGATCACATTGTTCCAGTCTGCATAAGCGGTTCCGTCTGCTTTGTAAAGCACCGGTGTACACTCTTCCACAACAATGACATTGAATTCTGCCGGTGCATCCTCACTGTCTGTTGCCGGGAATGTGTAGCTGACATTCAGCTTCGTTGCTGTTGTCTCACCTGCCGGAAGGATCTGGTCGTAATACCAGAAACCATCGCCGCCGTCTGTCCATCCTGAATCCTCCGGCTGATAACTCAGCGTGATATCAGATGGCGCAAACGCTCTCACACGGACAAAACAATCATAATCGCCTGTATTCTCAACTGAAACATGTTTGCCTCTGCTGTCCACTTCTTCATGCGGGATTGTCTGTGTAAATCCCATATTCATCTGAACAGAACCGCTGGCAGTTGAATAGGTGGTGAAGTAAGCCATCGCACCGCCCACCTTCAGGGTACCCACAAGAACAAGCGCTGTCACTGCCATCATCAAAAACGGCTTCTTCAATTGCTTTTTCATTTATCGTTCCCCCTTCCTAGTCTGTGCTGACATTATCGCCAGTGTACTGATACTGTTTGTTTTCATCAAGTTTGAAATTATTCTTCACGCCGTAACCGCCGTTCGGACGGCCATCGTGTGCATTCTCAAATGAAACGCGGACCGCTTCATCTGCAAAAATCGTCACATCATCCGGATCATCGGAAACCTGTGTGTAGCTTGCGCCGCTGTAGGTCTCTCTGACTCTGACTGATGCACCTGCCGGAATCTGATCAATGGTCAGCTGCTGTGATCCCTCACCGGCCCCCATGGTCATCGCTTCAACTCTGCTCTCTGTCTTACCCTCCAGGGTCGTAATATCAATCTGGAAAACAAATGTTGCCTGAGCACCGGATGTGGCATTGAAATCTCTCAACGTCTTGTCGATCACCAGAGAACCATATCTCGGTGTCTGTTCCGGCTTGAGAACTACTTCTGACAATTCGTATACCCATTCATCATCACCTGTCTGATAATAATAATTATTCGGCAGGGAAATCAGATACGGTGTAAATGTGTACTCATAATTCGTTGTCTGTGCCTTATCTGCCATTACCAGGTAAAGTCCTGTGGCCAGATCCCCGGCTTTTCCCTCACCATCTGTCAGCGAAACCTCTGCTGTCGGCTTCGTACTGTCTGTCACCATACCGGCCGCCTCTGTGGCCCGCTTCAGCCATTCATCTGCGGATGTACTATCGGATGCATCCAGCGCGGAAACGTCCAGCTGTGCAAAATCTCCGGATGCGGTGTAATCTCCGACTTCACTGATATCCGCCACCTTATACAGCTTCACATCCACCGTTGTTGTACCCAGATCTGCACTGACCTTGTCATCACCGCCGGTCTTAAAATCTATGGAGCAATCCGTTTTGCCGGTGTCCACCATATTCGCCGCATTTGCTTTCGGCAGAACCGCAAATGCTGATAACGTAAGGGCACATGCGATCAATAATGCGCAGCTCTTTTTTATACTCTTTTTCATCATCGCTTCATAACCTCCCTCTTCAAATCCAGATTACTCTTTAGGTTGTTTATTTTTCTTCTTTTTTGATAAATATCTCAAAAGCAGGATCACCAGTAAGGTGACGGCCAGACCAAGAATTGTATAGATCATATAGTAATTCTTAATCGATTCGACCATGGACTCGGAAATCGTCGCCTCCTTGTCCTCCTCACCGTTGTAAGCCACTCTCGTTCCCCTGACAAGGAGTCTGTGGGAATTGACACCATACGGTGTACAGGTAAATAATGTGACCTGATCTTTGCCTTCCTCAATCTTCAATGCATTCTCCAGTGTCTCATGATCATCCTTATCCACCATCGGCAGAATCTGATCCACCTCGTAGGCCAGAACCTGATCTAACACATGGATATAAAACTTATCACCATTTCTCAACTGGTCAATATCGGTAAATAGCTTGGCACTGGGAAGTCCTCTGTGAGCAGCTACTACGCAGTGGGTACTCTCACCGCCAATCGGCAGCTTCGTACCGTTTAAGTGTCCCACACCTGTCTGCAGCACATCATCGGCTGTCCCGTGGTATATCGCCAGTTTGATATTGATCTTCGGAATGGAAAGATAACCCATGACGCCGTCTCCGGCTTCATTCAATATCTTCCAGTATTCCGTACTCTGTAAATCTGTTGTACTCTCGCCAAACACATCACTGTATAGGTTGTTCTGGGTGATCGTCGCATTAAAGGCTTCGGCCTTTTCCCACTCTTGTGTAAAGTCCTCAGGTGTCATATCCTGCACGACACTCTGATAATTGCTGATCAGCTGACTCTGTCTGTAAGTGTTCCATTGATTGGATACCGTCGGATAGACCAGAATGCCAAATCCCACCAGAAACAATAGCCCAAACAGGATGGCGGAAATCTTCTTCTTCATGAGCTTCTACTCCTTCTTCTCAGTCTCCGTATCGGCATCCCCGGTCACTGTCTTGTCTTGGACTACCGGTGCCTCCTGTCCGTCTGCTGCCTGTTCGGCACGGCGCTTCTTTAACTTCTGTTCTTTCTTATATAATAGCACAATAAATGCTGCCGTCACAAGTAATCCTACGATTACCCACAACAAATAATTGGTGTGTATGCTGATACCGCTGAAAAGCGTCTTCTCTGCTTCGACTTCCTGCTCCACATATTCCACACGGTGTCCTCTGACAAGCAATCGCTCCGTGTTGACACCATACGGTGTACAGGTGAGCAGTGTCACCAGATCTTTGCCTTCTTCCACTGCCAACCCGGAAGTCTCCTCCGGTTTGACCACTGAAATCTTATCCACTTCGTAACACAACGTCTCATTTAAAACATGGATCAGGAAATGGTCGCCCTCTTCCAGTTTGTCAAGATCTGTGAAAAGGGATGCACTCGGCAGGCCTCTGTGAGCTGAAATAACTGCATGGGTGCTGGCTCCGCCTACCGGAAGGGAACTTCCTTCCAGATGTCCGGCTGCCACCTGCAAGACATCTTCCCTGGTGGTATGGTAGATTGGAAGCTTGATATCAATCTTCGGAATCTCCACGATACCCATAATACCGTCACCTGCAATGTTCAGACAATCCATGTAGGCTTTGTCTTCCCCTTCCGTCGCCTCTGCAATGGCAAAGGAGTCTGGCAGGATGCTCGGTAATAATGCTTCATTGTATGCCCTTGCTTTTTCAAGCTCTGCTGCGTAATCAATCTCACCTGCGGCATCTTCAGCAGAAACAATAGAACCATAATCACTGATCAGCTGTTTCTGTCTGTAGTTGTTCCACTGATTCGCTACAAATGGATACAGCAGCAAGGACAAACCGGCTAAAAATATAATGACTATTAAAATTTTGTACGTTTTCTTCTTCATCCGGGTTCTCCTTATTGTTGTATACGTATCTGTCTCTCCTAAAGAGATGGGTTAAAAAGCTTCTGAAAAAATGCCTTTAATCTGATAAATTCCGGGGCGGGTAACGCCCCGGAATTCACCAAAAGACTTATTTATGACTTATCTGTTTTCTTTTCTGCGGCTAGCGAAGAATAAACCTGCTGCTGCGATCATGATACCACAACCAACGATTGTGAAGATAGTTGTACCGATACCACCAGTGGATGGAAGAGAAGAAATGCTTGTATTCTTAATTTCTGTTCCACCAATGTTTTTTGTCTGTCCTTCATTATTTACATTAAAACTTGCAACTAATTTGAGTGCATCGCCATCTGCATTAATACCCTCACCAACTTTTACAGTCCATGATTTCAGCATACCTTCATCAATACCTTCTACATTAGCAGCTTCCTCTTTACTATAATACTCTGCTTCAATTACAACTTTAAAGATTGTTGTGTTTACAGAATAACCGTCTGGAGCTTCTGTTTCCTGAAGGTAGTATGTACCTGCGGCAAGACCTGTAAAGTGAAGCTGACCTTTTGCTGTACCCTGTGTTTCAGAAGTTGCTGTCTTAAAAGGATTTCCTGTAAGCTCGCCCTCTTTTAACTGATTTTCTTTATACAGAGCAAATGTTGCACCATTTAAGCCCTCTGTATCTGTTGCCTTATCACCCTTTTTGTTGATGATGCCTGTTGTTCCTGTTGCACTACCATCAATATCAAAAGTGTATGTGTATGTCTTGTCATTACCTGATTCATCATTACCAGTTGTCTTTGAATCTCTTGTGTAGTTTAATGTAACATCATTGACGTTTGCAATATTATTAAGAGTAGCATCACTTGTTAATGTTGCATTATAAGTAATTTCAACTTCTTTACCAGCATATGCATTAAGTGTATAATTGCCACCTACTACAAAATCAACTGTAAGGACTGTCTTGTCACCATTTGTTGATTTAGTAAATTTATAATCTGTGCCTGCAACTAAAGCCTTATCTTTACCATCGGTATTAGCGCCCTTAACTACAACTTTAAGACTTCCATCAGTATACTGTAAACCTTTATCTAATGTATCAACTACATTTAACTTCGGGTTAGTGCCATTATAGTTTGGAACTGGATTAACAGAAACTTTATAAGATACTGTATCACCTACGTTTGCAGAATTACCTTTATCTGTTCCATTACCACTTGTAATCACTTTGTCAACTTCTGGCTGGCCACTTACTTTTGCAGTTGCTCCACCTTCTCTAATTTCAAGCTCTCCTTCATGAAGATCGTTTGTTGTGCCATTTGCATTTGTATAGTAAACAGATACAACCATCGGATTATAAATATTTGTTTCAGCATTTGTTACCAGTACAAGATATGTACCCGGTTCAACTGTAGCTGTCCAGCTACCATTTGCATAAGCCATTGGAATTGCTGTTTTGTTTGTATTTTCATTAACAGCATCTGCTAATTTGTTCAATTCTTCTCTTGTAAGCTCAAGATCAGCCTGAACTCTGTTATTAGAAATTACGGATGTATATAATGAATTGTATCCACTAAAGCTACCACCGTTATTGTCATATTTTGCCTCAATAACTTTATATGCCGTTACCGTAGCAGTGCTCTCAACGCCTTTTACTGTAATAGTACCTCTGTCATCTGCTGTACCATACTTACCATCATTACCTGGTGTAGCTGCAAAACTTGTGATGCCCATTGCTAATACCATGATAAGTGATAACATCACTGCAAATAATTTCTTTAATTTCTTCATAATATTCTCCTTTTCTCTCTTAGATATTATTTCTTGGTTGACATGTTACGTTGGTTTTATCCTGGCAGTCCAGGGACTGCTGGTTTTAAAGTTCATCCCTCTATTTCACCAGCACCTCCCTGCACTTGTTTTTATAAATAATCCAGGCCGCTGCCATCATGAGCAGCATACCACAGATTGAGAACCAGTAAATACCGGAACCACCGGAATTTGGAAGGTTGTAAACAACCTCGTTCTTAACGGTAATAACATAAACACCATCGCTGTCCTTAACACATGTAACCTTATCTTCTGCTCCTAATACAGTAACTTTGTTAATATCAACTGTAATCGTAATGCCAGATGGAAGAATAACATATCCTGTTGGTGCTTTAATTTCAGTTAAAGTATATGTACCTACACCAATTTCTCCTTCAAGAACAAGTCCCTTGTCATCAGATACATACTTATCACCCTGAATGTTGGTCCCAACTGTTATTGTATTTCCTTCACTATCTTTTAAAGTAAATTCTGCACCTTGCAGCAACAGTTGTGTATCTGTCCCTGTTTTAATAATTCTAATTTTTTCAGAAGCCTTTGTATTTGTAATTGTAATCTTCCGGTTAGTTATATCTACATTGTAGGAAACTTTATAGTTGATATTATCAAATGTAATAGTATCCTCATCTGCTACAATTGAATACCGATTATTCTTATAAATAATCTTGCCATTTGCATCTGGTTTAAGTTCTCTTACAACATACTCTGATGCATTCTGAACAGTAAAACTGCCCTCAAAAGATTTATCCTTTGTTAATTCAATAATCTTACCATCAACCGGTGTTTCTATTGTTGTATTTCCAGCTTCATCCTGAGACACTTTTACCAGCTGTGCAAGTACCACATTATTATCTACATCTGTAACACCAGACCACTTTTTTTCAACAGTGATATGCTGTACATGATCTTCCAGTTTGATTACAGGATCTTTATAATCTTCTGTCTTAGGAGTTTTCTTCCAAGTATATTCAACTTTAGCTTCTTCATTTGATTTAAAGCCTGTCTGTCCAGAAGAAATAGGTCCACCCTCTAATTTAATACCATCTGTTGCATAATAGCCATTGTCACTTGTATCAGTTGGTGTATCCCCTGTATAACCTTTCTGTGTGTAGCCATTTTTCAAATACTCATCATATGCTTCCTGGGATGGTTCTACATTGGTAATCGTAATATAGTAATAATAATCTTCTTCCAGCTCGTAATCATCAACAAAGTCTAATGTTGCTGTCTTTGCATCTTTATCATAACTTGCTGTAGCAATTACCTTATCCTTACCATCTTTATCTTTTAAAACGATATTACCACCTTTTTCCAGCTCATATTCTGCTTTGAAACGCTGTGTATACTTACCATCAACTCGTTTTGCTACCATTACCTGAAGTCGACTGTTTTCTGTTGTTGCAACATACTTACTTAACTTATCAGTAATCATCACATTCGTGCAGGCAAACTTTATTGTCTCGCCGGCAATAGCTTCGAACTCATCTGAAAGGTCTGAAGGTTTTTTCAGATTAATTACCTTTCCGCCTGATGCACCAGTGGCATCTTTTATTTCCCCAAGAATACCTTCACCCGTTTTTGTATTCTGTTCTCTATTATTATAGTATGTATTATCATATGTATAAATAACAATGTCATCTTTTAAGCTGATACCTACTGCATAAAAATCATCACATTTAATTTTTCCTGCTGAAGTAATTGCAGCATCAAGCGTCGCTCTGCTTGTTGAACCACCTCGTCCATCTGCTGTCTGCCCCCAAGTTGAATGATATCTAGGTATACCATAAAATGTTGGCTCACCATCTGTCAGAAAAATGACAATTTTTCTTGCATCTGTGCGTGCACCTGTTGATAAAGCATTCGCACCTGCGCTAAGTCCCTGGTCATAATTTGTACCACCATTCGATACATAATGAAGATTCTTGACAGCATTTCCAAGTACAGTGCTATCTACCCAGTTTGTAGTAGCAAGTGAAGCTCCTGTCGCAAATGTCACCATTTTGTACCGAACATCGACTTTATTCTTCATGTTGTTGCTGTCAAATACTGCGGTTAAAGCATTAATAGCTTTTTTTGTTTCTGATATTCGATCCTCGTTTTTCATACTTTCAGATGTATCAACAATGAAGAGAATATCTAATTTTGCTTTATTGTATTCTGTACCAACACTGCCGGAAGCATTTAAAGTAATGTCATATGTATTATCTGCATTTTTCTTAATATACTTCTCATGTGACAGCTTTGACCCTGTATCAGATGGCTTATCAGGAGTATCTGGTGTTTCTGTTTCCTGTGCATTCTGATGATATACTAAATATATATTTGCTGAAGTATCTCTACTTTGTAATGTTTCAACTACAGAAGTTCCATTTTTTATTGATACACTATACGAATAATACCCGTACCAATCTCTTTCAGATGTTCCCTCGGCAGCTGTTACCACATTTCCTGTCACACTGTTTAAATGAGCTTCTTTATAAGAATACCCCTCTATGCTGCCTGCATAATCTCCAAAGGTTACAGACTTGTTGTTACTGAAATCTTTTGAAACATCCGCAATCTGAGTTCCTTGAATTTCAACTCCATTCTCATCTACATAGTAGATTCTAAGTTTGTAGGTAGTTCTATTATTGGTCCAAGTAACCGTGAATGTTGAAAAACTATCAGATACAAATTCTACTTTTTCAAGTTTATTCTCTTCATTTGTCTGAAGCTTTTCAACTGCTCCGTTTGTTACATTGTCATCTGCCAAATCGACAACCTGTTTAACCTCGCCGTTTTTATCTTCTTCCAAATGCATGACTGTCAGTTCTGTATCTTCACTAACTTCGATACCTTCAGGAGCCTGTGCTTTCTTGTACTCCATCGTCACTTTGACATCGCCGTTTGGTTCCACTTCATTGCCACCCGCATCTACAAAACCAATGTCATAAGCCAGGAAACCTGCTATATCAAATGCTTCGCTGTCCGCTTTTTCAATTAGCTTCTGTTCTGCTTCGTCATACTTCTTGTTGATTGCTTCAACTTCCTGTTTCTGCTCATCTGTCATCTCATTGGTGACTTCCTGTTTCACCAGTGGAACAACCTTCAGAGATGCATGATCAGGAATAATGCCTTCTTCGCTGGCAGTTACGTGAACCTTCACCTGATCATCTTCATATTCCAACTGCTGAGCAACGACTTCTGTTTCTGTCTCAGTCTCAACTTCTGTCTCTGTTGTCTCAGCCGCCTGTGTCTCAGCTGCCGTCTCTGTATGTGCTTCTGTTGCCGCTTCGGTATGTGCCTCTGTCTGCTGAGTATCTGCTGCAGGTGCTTCTGTCTCCTCTGCAACAGGTGCCTCTTCCTGAACTTCCGTCTGAGCCTCCGGTGCCTCATAGGAAACCGCTTCAGCCGTCGACTCTTCTGCATAAGTCTGCACTCCGCTCTGAGCTTCTGTCTCTGAATCTGCTGCAGAAATATCTGCGGAAACAGAGGTTACACTGCCAAGCATCAATGCTACACACAGCAACAAAGCTGTCAATCGTCTATGCTTCTTATTATTAAACTTACTCAACATCATTTCCTCCTTCCATTTCCTGCTCTTTCTCAACAGCGTCATCTATCAGTTTGATGAGTTCCAGTGCACTTCTGAAGTACTGTTCACGTTGTCCTTCAATCCATGTCACTTTCCCTTGCCATGTTGCATGCTCATGATCCATAATCTTGACCAGAAATGTATCTGCTTTCTTCGTCTTTCCTTTCATGCCAGTACCTTCATCGTCCTTTCTGGATTACTCCGTTATCGTAATTCTATTATAGCGAACCACCCATTACGCCAACCATTACAAAACTACATTTTTTGCAGTTTTTTAATTTTCCCTTAATGTATTTTCCCGACACATTCCAATGATTATTTCATTATTCGACATTGTGACGATTATATTTTGTGTAATGTTCGGCCGATCCGTCATCTCAACCATTATATGCGGGTGCATGACGTAATATTCCTGAAATCATCCTAATTCTATCTATCTTTTTTACATCCGGAAGATTGCCCTATTTCCCCTTCTGAACACAAAAAGAGGCGCACCCTTTAATCGATCCGGATGTCCGCCTCTTTGTCGTTTTGTCATGTCGAAGAAGATTTAGTAAACCCTCTGCTTATCAATGTCTGTTATTACATTCGTTCTGTTGGCTTTATTACTGTATCGCCTGATTAATAATCTTAAAAAGTTCCAATTCACTGAAGAATTTCCACTCTTGATCGCCTTCTACCCATTTGACCACACCCTGCCAGGTTGACCGCTGACGATACTGCACGTACAGCAACATCGTCCCCTTTTTGCCGCGCTCCTTCTCAAGCTCTTCTGCTGATTTCTTCTTCTCAGGCGGCTGTACCGTTTTCCGGCTCTTATCTGTAAATGTCCGCATCTGTGTCGATGCCTGTGGAAACTTAATCTGATCAAATAGATTCTCTGCCAGCTCGATCAGATGAGCCACATTTGAGAAAGGACAGGCTTCTTCGCTGTAGCAATGATACAGACGCCCCGACAATTCACCATTCCGAATCTCATCCACGCAAATACTGATCAGGTTGGGAGAACGTTGGAAATTCTGCTGTCTTACTATTTGTCCCATGTTTTGCCCCATTTCCATTTATTCTCATTATCTTCATTATTAAATCCGCTGTCCGCCACGGATGATACCGCATACTCCAGATACTTACTCCAGGTCTTATGCTCTCTTGAGAAATACTTCTGGATTCTCTCAAAAATCAGACTGCAGTTCTCTCTGTTGGTTCCCACCAGGAGCAGCAAATACTGTGACTTACTGTACCGTGTATAAGAATCACCTCTTCTCAGGCAATGCGCCAGTGTGTCCTGCAGCTCCTTGCCCATCATATCCAGCCGTTCCTCATTCTTCATCGGCTGCCCTTTGCCGTTGGTAATACTGCAGAGCATCAGATAAACGGACTGACCGTTGCGTTCTACGATTCTGGCCAGTAAGCGGTATGTATCACGGAACCCCGGAAGGCTGCAGAAATAAGCCCCGCTGCCCTTGTCCGTCTCCTTAAGACGCTTCTCCATCTCCGGCAGCGACTGGGTCTTGAAATTCATCCGCCCGTTCATCTGCTCAAAAAGCTTCATCATTCGTTCTGACGGATACACCCCCAGCTCATCCACAAACATCTTGGCCGTATTCTCATACTCCTTCAGAGCCTCATCGTATTTCTTCATGCGCATGAGACAGTCGATCTGAATAGCCTGCCACTCATCGAAGGGATACATTCTGCAGGCCGGTTCACAGACTTCAATGGCTGTCTCATATTCGCCTCTGTCCATCAGTAATTCGCACAATGTGTTCAACGCATTTGTATATTTCTCTTTGTAGTTAGAATTCTTCGCCAGGACCACACCGTCACAGATAAAATCCGGAAGATAATCCCCGCCGTATAACTGACAGGCCTTCTTCATCAGATTGATCTTCTCTTCGGTATTCTCCGCCTCATCTGCCTGGTCGCACAATGACACAAACCGATCTGCATCCAGCACCACTTCCATCGGTGCAGCAAAGGAATACATGCCGCTCTTGATCTGTATATAATCATACTGAGGAAGCCCCGCCGTCACCAGCATCTTCTTCAGGCGAAATGTAGTCACGCGCAGATTATTCGCAGCATCCGTGATATCTTCATTCCCATACAGCATATCCAATAATCGCTCTCTGGAAACAGTACGTCCCTCGCTGCATAACAGAATCTGCAAAAGCTTCACTGCCTTTGTCGATTTCCCACTGCCAATCGAAATCGTTTTCTCTCCATATCTCATCGAAAAGCCGCCTAGGGCCTTTACCTCCAATATCGGCAAATTGTCTTTCATACGCGCCACACTCCTCTAATCTCTTCATACAATCTATAACGCACGGTATTCCGCCATCTCCGTATCAGCTTATCCCCTACATTCATAACAAAATGATAACCCTTTTCTAAGGTCTTTGTCAATATTTGTACAGTTAAAATCCACCTAAAACCGCTCGACTTTCTGTCTATTTTTGTCGATTTTTAACGTCGAATTGTCGAACATTGTCGAACATTGATATTTGTTCTTGTCTTCTTGGTGATTTAAAATAAAGACAGTCAACGTTGATCTGATGAACATTGTGTATTTTTTATTGCTTACAGCTACTCTCTTGAGTATAATAAAAGGGGAATCAACGATATATGAACACAGCCATTACAAATAGAATCACTGCCGCCAACGATAAGGCGCAGTATGATGAATACGCCAAGCAGCTGATCGCACAGAAACTGATACTTGCCTATATACTGGTACAGACGATTGATGAATTTAAAGACATGCAGCCGGAAGACGTTGTCTCCCGCATCGAAGGGGAACCATTGATCGGTGTTGTTCCGGTTGAACCCGGTATGACAAATACCAGCTACACCCATTCCTCCGGAGACCAGCTCATTGGCCTCAACACTGAGAACAGCGAGATCAATGAAGGTATGATCCGCTTTGACATCATCTTTTACGTCCGCATGAAGGATGGCCTTGCACAGGTTATCGTCAACATCGAAATTCAGAAAGACGAGCCCACCCAGTACTTTCTTCTGAACAGGGCGATCTTCTATGTCAGCCGCATGGTCTCCTCACAAAAAGGGAGAGATTTCGTCCATCAGAATTACAATGATATGAAGCGTGTATTCAGTATCTGGCTCTGTCTGAACATGGATAGCCACAGCATGTGCCATATCCATCTGACCAGGGATGATCTCATCAATCATCATAACTGGAAAGGAAATCTGGATTTACTAAATATTATCTTTCTGGGCATCGGTGAAGACCTGCCGCCGCAGGAAGAGCAATACCAGCTACATCGCTTGATTGCTGCACTTTTATCCAACCAATTACCAGCAGCAGAAAAGCTTAAAATCATCCATAACGAATATCATATCCCATTATCACAACCTTTAACGGAAGGAGTCAACATGATGTGTAATTTAGGTGAAGGCATTGAAGAAAGAACCGCCGCAAGAGTTACTAAAGAAGTTACTAAAGAAGTTACTAAAGAACTAAACGCCAAGCATGCCAAAGAACTTACAGAAAAGCTTGCCGAGAAAGACCGTATCATCTCAGCTTACCAATTATTAGCAAGGCATACACCAATCGCACAGATTGCCGCTGAGACCGGGCTTTCTGAAGAAGCCATCCGCGCACTCTAAAGCACACTTAACCCTAATACAAATCCCTGCCAACTCAGTCTTTTGACTGCTTTGGCAGGGATTTTAATGATTTACGCGGGCAACGAGCCAAAGTCCGTGCTTGCACGAGACCTGGGCGACTGCCGCGATAACTTGAGAAACTCGCGGAGCGTGTTTCTCATAGTTGAATATTTATTTCACGAATACTTTTTTCAAGTGCCAGATATCTCTTACATACTCTTCAATGGTTCTGTCAGAGGAGAACTTGCCGGAGCATGCCGTATTGAGAATGGCCATTCTGTTCCATGCTTTGCTGTCTCTGTAAGCTTCATTGATCTTCGCACGTGCCTCGGCATAAGATCTGAAGTCTTTCAGAATGAAGTAAACATCCTGGTTGATCAGCGAATTGAACAGCTCACGGAATGTCTCTGTATCGCCATTGGAATATGTGCCGTCCACCATCTGATCCATAACTCTGCGGATATCTGCATCCTGCTCATAGATCTCTCTCGGATTATAACCGCCGTTGGCTTCATAGCCCATAACTTCATCGGAGCTCATACCGAAGATAAAGGCATTCTCGCTGCCGACTTCCTCAACGATCTCCACGTTGGCGCCGTCCATTGTACCCAGTGTAATGGCACCGTTCAGCATGAATTTCATGTTGCCTGTACCGGAAGCTTCCTTGCTGGCTGTTGAAATCTGCTCTGAAACGTTGCTGGCTGCAAAGATGATCTCTGCATTGGATACACAGTAGTTCTCAATGAAGACAACTTTCATCTTGTCATTGACAGCCGGATCATTGTTGATCACATCCGCAACAACATTGATCAGTTTGATAGTCTGTTTTGCTGTCTTATAACCCGCTGCAGCCTTGGCACCGAAGATAAATGTTGTCGGATAGAACTTCATATCCGGATTGTCTTTCAGCTGATTGTACAGATACATAATGTGCATAATATTCATCAGCTGACGCTTATATTCATGCAGACGCTTAACCTGTACATCGAAAATGGA
>JABLTO010188678.1_pt1 | contig 28219 bp, 34 predicted proteins | sample 7160091 | NCBI WGS metagenome assembly JABLTO01 (sample SAMN14651225, study PRJNA627086) | human gut metagenome | isolation source: feces | host: Homo sapiens
CATTCTAGTTTTACCTAAAACAGCAGTTATCTCTATTGGTATATCTAAAATTCTAGATATCTTCTCATTCATTAATCTCTCCCCTTACCTAATTATATCAATAATTTCTATTCCTTTTTTCATTCCTATAACACCAGGCTTTGCTTTATAAATATTTGCTTCACCAATATCTACTGTAATATTTTCATTTATTTTTTGATCTAAAAGAATAACATCCCCAACCTCTAGATTTAATAAATCACTAATACTCACTTTTGCACAGCCTAATTTTGCAGTCACATCTACATCAATATTTTTGATATACGGAAATATCTCACTACAAGATATATCTTTGCATTTTTCCTCTTCAAAATTATCTTCATGTTTTAACTTATCACTACCAAAATCATCTATGATATCTTTCATGCTTTCATATGGAATGCAAAATCTTATGTGTCCAACAACTTCATTTTGTAATAATACATTTATTAATGAACTAAAAATCATATCTTTTGTATTAAGCTTTTGATATTGAATTTTATTAGGATATATTCTATTAACTTCAATTTTTTCATGTGTTGCAGGCATATATATTCTCTTTAATAAATTATCAAATAGATATTTCAACAATTCTAAATCTATATTAGTTGGCTCTCTATTTAAATCTTCAACTTGACCATTGCCACCTAATAATAAATCAACAACAGTTAAAACTGCACCTTTATCCACAAATAAAACTAAATTATCCACTATAGGAAGTATACTATATTCAATTACAACATTATCTCCATTTATACTTTCTATAAATTCTCCATAAGTTGTTTGAATACATTTATTTAATGCCATTCTAAATCCATCATTTTTAGTTTCATAATTTATTTGCATATTAGAAGTTTTACAAAACTCTTCACATACAAGTGCCAAATTTCTTATATTTTCTAAAGAGAACTTCTCACTTTTTTTGAAATCATATAATCTTATATCTTCCATCTTTTATCCTCTTTCTTATCTAGATTGTAGATTGTTAATCATTGACCACATTTCATCAGCAACAGTAAATCCTTTACTATTTAACTGAAATGCCCTTTGCATTGCAATTAAATCAGTAAATTCTTGAGAAATGTCTACATTAGACATTTCAGTATATCCTTGATATATATCCCCATCTGCAGCAATTAACTCTACTCCATCATTAGCAATAAATAAATTACCACTTGCTGATAAAACATCATTATCTCCTGTAGGTTTATATAAATTAATATTTCCTATCTTTTCATCATTAACAAAGACTTCACCTTGTTTATTAACACTTAAATTATCTGATGTTATTCCTGAATTGTTATAATTTTTTTCATCCTCAAATTGTATATCAAGGATATTTCCAGCATCATCAACTAATGTTCCATTTGCATCAACTGAAAATTCACCATTTCTTGTATATGCATAAGTATTATCCGATCTAATCACTCTAAAAAGTCCTTCACCATCAATTGCTAAATTGGTAGATATTTTAGTATTTTTTAATGATCCCTGAGTAAAATTTCTTACCTCTGTCGTACTTTTAATTCCAGTTCCTGTTGTAGCATTGACATCATTGGTAGGGTAAGAATTATTTGAAAGCCCTGCCCTAACTAAATCTTGAAATTCAACATCCAATTTTTTATAACCAGCTGTATTAGAATTTACAATATTATTTGAAATAACATTTATCTTATTTTGAGTAGAACTCATACCACTTTTACTTACATTTAAAATCCCATACATATATTTACCCCTACCTTACTGTTCCTATTTCATTTGCTATTTTACTTAAAGTAGAATCCATAGCTTGCACTACCTTTTGGTTCGCTTCAAATGCTCTTAAATTAGACATTAAAGCAGCTGTTGATTCAATAATATCAACGTTTGAACTTTCTTTCTGCATATTTTGTACTCTATAATTATTTGTAGCTATCGCGCCTTCACCACTATAAAGATTTTGTCCAACTTTATTTAAACTACTATAATCATCAAAATCTACAATATTAAATTTATGTACTGCACCAGATGATAAAACAACATTATTGTTACTATCTACACTTATACTACTTCCTCCAACATACATTGGTTGATTATTCGAATTTAATACTTGTGCACCAGATGATGTAACTAAGTATCCATCACCATTTATATTAAATCCCCCATCTCTAGTGTAAAAAACATTTCCTTGTTCATCTCTAACTGTAAAAAATCCTTTCCCATTTAAAGCAAAGTCTGTTTCATTTTCAGTTTCAACTATTACGCCTTGTTCATAATTAGTCGTAACCTCATCTATTTTCACACCTAAATTTAAAGTACCTAACTCTTGAGTTGTACCTTTTCCATTAACATACTTATCATTATTTTTAATTAATACATCATCAAATGTTTTAGATATTAATGTCTCCGATTTAAAACCAGTAGTATTAGCATTTGCAATATTATTACTTATTACTGTTTGACTACTTTGTAAATTTATCATAGCCGATACTGATGTATACATTCCTCTTAACATGTTAAACCTCTCTCCTTAAGCTATATTGTAATTTAGCCTCTTCATTGCATTTCTTAAATTTACTATTGCCCTACTATGTAATTGGCACACTCTTGATTCAGAAACCTCTAATACCCTACCAATTTCCTTTAGTGTTAGCTCTTCATAATAATATAGTGATAAAACAAGCTTATCCTTCTCTTTAAGCATATCAATCGCTCTTGTTAATATATTAAGCTTTTCATCTTCTTCTATTATATTTTCAGGTAATAAGGACTCATCTTCTTTTATAGTATCTATAATACTTACATCAGTATTTCCCTCGAAAATAACTGTATCTAAAGAAGTAGTACTCATTATATTAATTCTACTTTCTATCTTACTTATTTCAGATTTTGATACTTTTAAATACTTTGATATTTCTTCTCCAGTAGGCTCCCTTAATAATTTATTTTGCAAATTCTCTACAGCTGAATTATATTCATTTATTTTAGCAACATCATTTCTTGAAATTGGAGAATGTCTTCTTATTTCATCAACAATTGCTGCTCTTATTTTAAGAGAAGCATAAGTTGAAAATTTGCAGTTTTTATCATCTCTATAGCTGTTTGCTGCATCTATAAGTCCTATAGTCCCATAGCTAACTAAATCCTCATATTCAATTCCAATATTCTTAGTAAAATACTTTGAAGCTATAAATTTTACTAAATTCATATTCTCCAATACATATTCCTCATTTTGGATATCAACCACTTTAACTCCCCCCAATTATAGATTAACTACCGCTTGTGCTCTTATTTGAACATCATTTGGTATTTCATTTAATGATAGAATTGCTACATTAGGAAATACCATTTCAACAAGTTTCCTAAATGGTGCTCTTATTTTAGGTGAAACTAAAATAACAGGTCTATTATTAGCAAATGCTATGCTCTCAGTAATTTCTTTTATACTATTAAAAATTCTATTAGTGTTATCAGGGTCAACTGCTGGATAAGTACCATTAACAGACTTTTGAAGATTATTAGCAATTAATCTTTCAACTTCATTAGATAATGTTGCAACTGTTATCGTATTTTCATCATCTATAAAAGCCTCACAAATACCTTTGTTTAATGCCATTCTTACATATTCAGTTAACAACTCAATATCCTTAGTATTTATAGCATTATCTGCTAAAATTTCTAATATCGTAACCCTATCTTTAATTGCTACTTTTTCTCTAAGCAAGTTTTGTAATACCTTTTGAACTTCACCTAAAGTCATAATATCAGGTATTAACTCATCAACTATTACACTATACTTTTCTTTAGTTGCATCCATTATTGCTTTAACTTCTTCTCTTCCCATAAGCTCATGAGATTTATCTTTTACTATCTCTAACAAATGAGTAACTAATATAGTAGATGGATCTACTATTGTATATCCTCTTAATTCTGCTTCTTCTATTTTATCTTTACTTATCCATAATGCTTCTAAACCAAAACTTGGCTCAATAGCCTTTATTCCCTCTAGTTCTAATCCTAATCCCATCGGATCCATACATAAAACCATAGTTGGCATAAGAGTATATGTTGCAACTCTATTTCCTTTTATTTTTATACAATATTGATTAGGTTCTAGTTGAAGATTATCTCTAATTCTTATAGGTTGTACTATTATTCCCATATCTATTGCACATTGTCTTCTTATTGAAGAAATTCTTTGCAGTAAATCTCCTCCACTACTTTCATCAGCTAAAGGTATTAAGCCGTATCCAATTTCAACCTCTAATGCTTCAATATTAAGTAATTCACTTACATCTTCAACTTCATTGGTAACTGCAGTTTCTTCTACTGCTAAATCTTCACTAATACTTTCTGTCTTTTCTTTTTCTTCGCCCTTTTTTAGCGTCATTCCAATTAGTACACATCCTACACCTAATGAAAAGAATGATAGCGTTGGTAATCCTGGCATAATTCCTAAAATAAATAACACTACACCTGTTATCATTATAGCTTTTGGAATTGCTGTTAACTGTTGACCTGCTAAGCTAGCGACACTATCGTCACTATCAGCTCTTGTTACTAAAATACCTGACGCAGTTGAAATAAGTAATGCTGGAATCTGACTTACAAGTCCATCTCCTATTGTTAATCTTATATATGTCTGAGCAGCTTCTCCAAAATCCATATCAAGCATCATTACTCCCATTATAATTCCGGCAAATATATTTACTGCTGTTACTATAATTCCAGCAATTGCATCACCTTTAACGAATTTAGAGGCACCATCCATTGACCCATAAAAGTCAGCCTCTTGTTGTAATTCTCTTCTTCGTCTTCGTGCTGTTTTTTCATCAATCATACCTGAATTCAAATCAGCATCTATGCTCATTTGTTTTCCTGGCATAGCATCTAATGTAAATCTTGCCGATACTTCTGATACTCTTCCTGACCCATTAGTAATTACAACAAATTGAATAATTATGATTATTAAAAATATAATTACACCTAATACATAATTTCCTCCAACAACAAAATTACCAAAAGATTCAATTATATTTCCTGCATAACCCTCACCTAAAATAAGTCTAGTAGATGAAAGATTTAATCCTAACCTAAATAGTGTTGTAACTAGTAATAAAGTCGGAAATATTGATAATTGTAATACATTAGTTGAAAATAATGTCATGAGTAAAATTAATACTGATAATGCTATATTTACGACTAATAATATATCTAATAAAAATGAAGGTAGCGGAATAATAATCATCAAGATTATTCCCATAACACCAAAGGCAACTAATACGTCAAACCTATTTTTTAATTTCCCCATCTTTAAATTCCTTTACTTGTTTTTCTTATATCTATTTTTGATTTTATATACAGCTACCAGTACTTCTGCAACTTCTTGGTACATTTGAGCTGGTATCTCTTGTTCTACTTCAACTTCTCTATAAAGCATTCTCGCTAAAGGCACATTTTCAATCATTGGAATATCATTTTCCTTAGCTATCTCTCTAATTTTCATAGCTAATACATCTGCTCCTTTTGCAATAACTATTGGAGCTGAATCCCTTTCTCTCTCATACCTAATTGCTATTGAAATATGAGTTGGATTTGTTATAATTGCTGTTGCATCCTTAGTATTTTGAATCATTCTCTGAGAAGCTATTTGTCTTTGCTTTTGTTTAATTTGAGACTTAACATGAGGATCCCCTTCTGCTTGTTTAAATTCTTCCTTTACCTCTTGCTTAGTCATTTTCATTCCTTTTTTATGTGAATACAACTGATAAGCAAAATCTATTGCTCCAATTGTAACTGCAATCATTATTGCAATATTAAGCAGTTTTTTTACTATATTAAATATTGAATATATTAAATGTGGGAAATATATATCTCCTATTTTTAAAATATCAACATAGTTTTTCTTAACAAATGAATACCCAATATAAGATAATAAAATTAAAAGTATTGTGTTCTTTAAAGCTGCAACAAATGACTTTTGTGAAAACATATTTTTTAATCCCTTCATAGGATTTAGTTTTGAAAACTTTGGTTTCATTGACTCTTTACTTATTACAACTCCACTTTGTACAATATTTGAAATAACACCTAAGCAAAGTATTATCATTCCCATTGGTAAAAATAATTTTAAATATGTAAATAATCCATCTGCAAATAATCCATGAGCCATTTTGCCATTTAAAGTTCCACTAAAATCCATAGTTAAAGCTGAAGCTATATATGTTTTTAAATTTTTAATTAAACCATTAGTCGTGGTGTAAATGCATATTACTGCACCTATTAATGTAAAGGCATTTGATACTTCTTTACTTTTTGCTACATTACCCTTCTTCCGCTCATCCTTCTTCTTTTTGGCTGTGGGTTGTTCTGTCTTATCCGATGCCGACAAAATAATCTCTCCCCTTTATCCTATTAGCGTATTTAAAATAGTCTATTTATTAACGCAATCATTATATCTTGATATACAAGAGTTCCTTCAATAACATTCTTTAACTGCTTAAGAATATCTTTAATTGTATTTACTATAAATGGCAGTGAACTCATAAAAAATAAAATTCCAACTAACATTTTAAGTGGCATTCCTACAATCATTACATTTAATCCAGAAATGCTTCTTGAAATTATTCCAGTAATTAAATCTGTTAATATTAGTACAACTAAAATTGGAATTGCTATTTTTATTCCCATCATAAAATACTCTGTAAATACTTTTAAAATATAAGTAAAGTTATAATCAATTATTGAGTATCCTATTGGTATTATCTTAAAACTATTTTGCATGGAATTTATTATTATGTAATGTGCATTAATGCTGAAAAACACAACTACTCCTACAAAATATATTAAATTTTCCATTATTGTAGCTTGTGATTGAGTATTAGCATCATATGTACTTGCCATAGATAATCCCATTTGTCCATCTATTAATTTCCCTGCCATTTTTAAACTATAAAAACAAATTGTAACCATGTATCCCATAGTTAATCCATTTACCGTTTCTAATACTCCATATCTAATTAATTCATAAAAATTTTCAATTGGTATATTTATCTCTAAATTAATTGCAATCATTGCCGATAATAATAATGAGAAACAAATTTTAAATAACTTTGGTGTACCATTTGGGAAAATAATACTAGTAGCTAAAAAAAATGCTGTTATTCTAAAAAATACGTATATCATGCTTATTTAACTATTGTTGATATACTTTGGAATAGCTCATTTGTAAGCATTACAAGCTTATTTAACATCCAAGGTCCACCCAAAACTAAAACTAATATTATTGCAATTAACTTTGGTACAAATGTTAATGTTTGTTCTTGAATTTGTGTTGTTGCTTGAAAAATACTTATTATAAGTCCTACAACTAAAGATATAATAAGTATTGGGCCCGCTATTAAAAGACCTGTAACCAATGCTTTTTTTACTATTGTCATTATTGCTAATTCGCTCATTATATCTATCCCCTATCCTGTAAAACTTTCTATTAATGATTTAATCAGCAAATTCCATCCGTCTACCATAACAAATAAAAGTAATTTAAATGGTAATGATATCATTGCTGGTGGAAGCATAAACATCCCCATTGACATCAATGTACTTGAAACTACTAAATCAATTACTAAAAATGGTATGTATATTATAAAACCTATTTGGAATGCCGTTTTAAGCTCACTTATTGCAAAAGCTGGAACTACAATACTTAATGGTAAATCCTCTCTTGTTATGTTTGTTACATCTATTGATGAATTCTTTACAAACAATTCTAAATCTGCTTCTCTTGTTTGTTTAAGTAAGAATTCTGTTATTGGTTTTCTTAACTCTTCATAAGCTTCTTCCATTGTTATTTCTTTATTTATGTAAGGCTCTATTGAATTTTCAGTAATTTTCCCCACAACTGGACTCATTATAAACATAGTTATACATAATGCTAATCCAACTAGTATTTGATTTGGAATAGCTTGTTGAGCCCCTAATGCAGATTTTATAAATGAAAATGTAATTATCACTCTTACAAAGCTTGTCATCATAAAAATTATTGTTGGCAAAAACATAAGAGCAGTCATTAACAAGAACATCTGCATGTTTGGTGTTAATTCTGAACTATTACTTAAAATCTGACTTAATATGTCCATTATCTTTTTCCCTTGTTAATTTATTATTTAGTAATTTGCTAAAGTTTAATTGATTTAAATAAGCTGAATCATTTTTTTCTTTTTTCAATTTTACTATCTCATTTATTTCGTTTTCATCTAGCTCTTTAATTACTTGTGTATTGTTATTTGACGATACTATTACATAGCCTACTTTCCCTATTTTTATTACATATATACATATATCTTTGTTTAAATTTAATCTCTCTAACACCTTAACATAAGAACCTGATGATAATTTATTCAGGCTCCCTTTGCTAAGTTTTAAAGATATAACTATTAATAGTATGACAATTGGAACTAACACAATTAAGTTTATAATAAACTCTAAAAATGTATTTTCCATTTATTCCTTCACAATCTCCTTTTGTTGAACTATTAATATATCAACTCTTCTATTAATAGCTCGGTTTTCTTCTGTTGCATTATCTACTAATGGCCTATACTCACCATATCCTGTTGCTGAAAATCTTGTAGGATCAAACCCTTTTGTTTCAATAAAATATTTAACTACATTAACTGCCCTTGAAGTTGATAACTCCCAATTTGATTTATATGTTCCTGAACTAATAGGTATATTATCTGTATGACCTTGTACCATTATTTCATTTTCTATGGCTGGAATTAATCCACTTATTACTTCTAATACAGGAGTGCTATCTGCTTTTAAATCTGCTTTTCCTAAATCAAAAAGTATACTCTCACTTAATTGTAGAACAACTCCAGCATCTTCTTCTCTTATTTTCACTGTATCTGTTAATCCATTTTTATCTATTATTTCTTGTATATCTTCTAATAAAATTTGATATGGACTTTTTTCTCCGATACCTTGTTCTTTTTCTTCATCTTCAATATCAGGAACATCCTCTAATTTCATTGGTATTCCAGTTATTTGCCCTTTAAGTGCAGCTGCTATTAATTTTAGTTTTTCATTATCTGTAGTTGAAAATGAGTAAAGTAGTATAAAAAATGTTAATAATAATGTTATCGTATCTGCATATGTATCCATCCAAGAATTAGGATTAATATCATCTGGTTTTCTTCTTTTACGCGACATTCTTTTCTATACCATCTACATTTCCATCTTTATTGTATTTGGCTTTCTCCTTTTCATTTAAAAAGCTTGTTAGCTTTTCTTCTAAAATTCTTGTTGAATCACCATTCTTTATACTTAAAATTCCTACTAACATCATTTCCCTATTTTCTACTTCTCTTTGTCCTTTATTTTCAAGATTAAATCCTAATGGATTTAAAATTAAGTTTGCTAATAATGCACCATAAAAAGTAGTTATAAGTGCAGCTGCCATACCACTTGCTATATTATCTGGATTATCAAGCTCTGCAAGCATTTGTATAAGACCTACAAGTGTACCTATCATACCGAATGCTGGAGCATATGAACCCCATGTCTTATACATCTTTGCTCCCTTCATGTATCTTCCTTCAATTTCGGAAATATTATTATTTAAAATTTCAATTATTAAATCTGTTTCTATTCCATCAACAACTAGCTCTAATCCTGTTTTCATAAAGCTATCATTTATTTCTTCAATATCTGATTCTATTGCCAGTAATCCATCTTTTCTTGCCTTCATTGAAATTTCTTTAAATATATGTATTACTTCTACCTTATCTAATGCTGGAGTCTTGAATAATACCTTAGAAATACTCCCCATCATCTTTACTTCATCAAACGAAAATGTAATTAGAAGTGCTGCAAATGATCCACCAATAGTAATGATTACAGAAATTAAATCATAAAATCCTGATAGTCCAACATTTCCTTGTGATATTGCAAATACTATAAGACTTATTCCTAGTAGTATACCTATTGGTGTTAATATGTCATTTCTTTTCATTGTTAACCTCTTATTTATCTCTTAAGATTTATTATTTCTTGTAATAACTCATCACTTGTTGTTATTACTTTACTTGATGCTTGGAAAGCTCTTGTTGTAACTATCATTTCTGTAAATTCCTCTGATAGGTCTACGTTTGACATTTCTAATGCACCTTGAGTAATAAGCCCATGTTTTCCTCCATCAGAATTATACGTTGGTATTCCTGAATTTTTTGTTTCTTTATATATATTTGAACTAGTTGCTTCTAACCCATTTTGATTTACAAATGTCGCTATCTTCAATTGTTGATTACCATCAATTTTTTCACCATCTTCAAGCACATAAGATATTTTTCCATCTTTAGCTATATTGTATGATAAGACTCTTTTTGCTCCTTCCACACTTGGATCAACTGCATTTCCTTTATCATCTACAGCTGCTGGTATTTTTACTCTATTATCAGTTTCAGTTTTTTCATCATCGCTTGGTGTTTCTGGTATGTCTCCAACATCTGGTGTCTCATCAACATCCGGTGTCTCATCAACATCTGGTGCCTCATCAACACCACCAATCCCATCACTTTCATCATCACTTGAAGTATATGCTGACCCAGTATTTAAAACAAAATATCCTGATGAAGTTACCAAATACCCATTTGCATCTAACGTAAATGATCCATCTCTTGTATAGCCTTCTGTCACAATTACTTGCTTTTCCTCTCCTGCTCCCTTTTCACTTCTATCTAATTCAACTACAAAAAAACCATCTCCATCTATTGCTATATCGCTAGCTATTCCTGTTTGTTGTAAAGAACCTTGTAACATATTTTTAGCTATTGCTGCAACCTTAACACCAACACCAACTTGTCCTGGATTAACCCCTCCTAAAGTATCTGTTGGTTTACTTGAATATATAATTGTTTGATTTAATGTGTCGCTAAATCTTACACTTGATTTTTTAAATGCAGTTGTACCTGAATTAGCTACATTATTACCTACTACATCTAACTTTGTTTGATTTGCTTTCATACCACTTATACCTGAATACATTGACTTTAACATTTTATTTATCTCCCTTTTATATATTTATATATTTTATTTCTATTAATTATTTTGTAACTTTAACTAATGATGAGTATTCTACTTCTTTTATTTCCCCTGTATCACTTAACTCTAATTCTAAGCACACAACTCCATCTTTAATAGATGCACTTTTAACTTGTCCAGTAAAATTTTCATATTCACCAACTTCATTTCCAATTGATACCTCAACATTTTTTCCTATTAATGATGCTGCAGATCCCATTGCATTATTTACTAGCATTGCATTATTTAAATTTACTAAATACTCCATTGAATCATTTAATTGCATCATTTGCTCTAAGCTATTAAACTGAGCTAACTGAGTTATGTATTGTGATGGATCTTGAGTATTAAATGGATCTTGATTAGTCATTTGTGCTACTAACATCTTTAAAAACAAATCCTTATCTGTAGTAGTTGCTGAATCATATACATAGGTTCCATTTTCTGTTTTTCCTATTGCTGAACTTGAACTACTTCTACTATTTATCTCCATATTCCCCTCCTATATCAATAAATTAATATTTATATTATCATCTTCTAATGAATCTTCTTTATTATTTTGTTCTGACCCAGTGTGTCTTGTCTTTTTTTCTTCCTTATTATTCTTATTAAATTGTTGATTTAAATTTTGAGAAAAATCATTTTGGTTTCCAACTTTCATTTCAACAACCACAGTTTTAATATTAATATCTAAACTGTTTAAATGATTTTTTATTTCATATACATTTTCTTTTACTAAATTAAACGTTTCTTCATTATCTAATGTAATAACTATCTTTTCTTCATTATTAGATTTAAGTATTTTTATATTTAACTCTCCTAAATCCTTTGGATTCATTTTTACATTTATTTCTTCCTTGTTATTAACTTTCAAATACTTTATTGTTTGAACAAAATCTTCTGATATATATTCACTTCTAATAACTTGTTGATGTACTATTTCTTCTTTTACTTCTGTTACATTATTGTTTTTAGTAATTAAAATATTATTTACTATATTAAGTTCATTATCAGTATTATTTATATTTGTTTCAGCTCCACCTTTTTTAATTTGAATCTCCTTATTAGTAGTTGCTGAATTATCTATAACTTCTACAAACTGTACTAATGTATCCAGATATTTATTTTTAATTTCTTCATTCATAAATGAATTTTCCTTATTTACCATATTAATTCCCTGTGAATTAATACTCTTACTTTTCAATGCTGATAATCTATAACTACTTAGTACTTCTAATTCATCACTCATCTCTAAAGAATCTTTAGTATTAGATGAATCTTCACTACCTTGAATCTTATCTAGCTTAAGTGATAAATTATTATTTGTATTAAATTCTTCTAACGTCTTGTTATTAAATTTCTTTTCATTTAATATGATTGCTTTAATCTTGTCCATAATTTCAGTAATTATATTTATAATTTGAATTTCTTTTTTAATACCGCTAGTTGAATTTTTTGTAACCTCTATTTTTTGATTTATCTTACTTATAATATTATTTATTTCTTCTTCGTTAAGTCCTAATTCTTTAATCTTATTTGTAATCCCATTAGATTTAATCAATTCTTCTACATTTAGGGAATCTATACTACCTTGATTCTCTATTTTTAAAGTTAAATTATTTACTTTTGAATTAACTTGATTAAAATCAACTTCCAAATTTACTTTTTCAAAAATAGATTTTATTTCTTCTTCATTTAATCCAAATTTAATAAACTTTTCTGTAGTATTATTAAGTTCATTTAACTCTAAATTTTTATTTAATATACTTCTTTCTTCTTTACTTATATAAGATTCATTATTTACAAATAAATTTTCCACATCAGTTAAGAAGTTATCCACCATTTCTTTTGTGTTATCTACATTCTTCTCTAAAACATTGTTTATAATATTATCTAAATCTAAATGACACTTTATTGCTTCTTTATTTGAAGTTTTATCAATATTATTGATGGCATGCTTCTCTTTAAACACACTCTCTTCTATAACTTCATTGTCTATATCAGATGATGAATTATTCATTATATCTTGCACATCTTCTTTAATTACAACTTTTACTTGTGTATTATTTTTTAACTCATAAGCTTGTATATTATCCTCAAAATACTTTTCAGACTTTCCTCTTTCAACATTATCAAGTAATACTTTAATCTCCTGATTATAAATATCTTTGACTTCTACTTTATTTTCGTAATTATTAGAATTAATTTTATTAAGTAATGCACCAATAAATTCAATTAATTTTTCATCAACTTCTCTTAATTCCCTTTGTTCATCTTCATTAATTAAAGATTTCTCAACCTTAACTTTATTAGTTTCTTCAAGAATATTTCCATTGATAACTTCATTATCTAATACTGATAAAAAATCGCTCTCAATATTTTCACATTTTATACATGCACTATTTAGATTTATTAATGATAGTGCCTGTAGCATATCTATCTTCACAACTATCATTCTCCTATACGCATTCAGCTTTTTTTCTTAAAAATGAATACATTCCAAATTCATCATTAGTTGCTTGTTCTTTTTGCTCTTCATTTTTTTTATGTAATTTAAACTTATTTTCTTTTAACTTTTCTAAAGATTTTTTTTCAATTTGCTTATTTAGTAAATCTAATCTTGCTTCAACTAATAAATTTTCTTTTTTGATTAATTCATTATTCTTAACATTAATAGTATTAGATAAAGTATTTAAATAATTAGACGTTATCTTTCTCGCAACTATATCTTCAATATTAATTTCATCCGCATACTTTTTATAATTTTGTTTCAAAGCCTTAAGCTCTTCTTCAACTATTCTTTTTTCATTTTGAATTTTCGAATATTTAATTTTACTTTTTTCTTCATTTTTAACTTTAATATCTAAAACCTTTTGCAATCTAAACTTGAAATTCTCCAATTACCCATCTCCTTACCTAAATATATTTTTTAAATTATTAATGTTATCTTCAAAAGAGCTTTTTTCATCTACTCCCTGTTTTAAATAATTATTAACCTTATCAATGTACTTAATTGACTTGTCTATTTTAATATTAGACCCTTTTTCATAAGCTCCAATATTAATTAAATCCTCTGCTTCCTTAAATGTTGCAATTATATCTCTAGCTTGAGACGCCGCTGCTTTATGTTTAATTTCACAAATATCATTCATAAGACGACTTACACTATTTGAAATATCTATTGCAGGGTAATGATTCTTATGTGCTAATTCTCTTGATAAAACTATATGTCCATCTAAAATTCCTCTTACAGCATCTGCAATTGGTTCATTAAAGTCATCTCCATCAACAAGTACTGTATAAAAGGCAGTTATAGAACCAACATCAGAAAGTCCTGTCCTTTCCATAAGTTTTGGCAATTCTGCAAATACTGATGGAGTATATCCCTTTTGAGCTGGCGGCTCTCCAATTGCAAGTCCAACCTCTCTTTGAGCCATTGCAAATCTAGTAACTGAATCCATCATCAATATTACTTTTTTGCCTTGATCTCTAAAATACTCCGCTATGGATGTTGCAGTTAATGCACCTTTAAGTCTTACTAAAGGTGGTTTATCTGATGTTGCACATACAACAACTGATTTTTTCATCCCCTCTGGTCCAAGATCCCTTTCAATGAAATCTAATACTTCCCTGCCTCTTTCACCAATCAAAGCTATTACGTTAACATCAGCTTCTGCAGTCCTTGCTATCATTCCTAATGTTGTACTTTTACCAACACCACTCCCTGCAAAAATACCAATTCTTTGTCCCTCTCCACATGTAATAAATCCATCAATTGCCTTAATACCTGTTGGCATTATATTCTTTATTCTCTTTCTTTTCATTGGATCAGGAGGTTTATTAAACATACTATATCTTTCCCCACCAATAATATTAGTTTCATCTATTGGATTTCCTAATGCATCAATAACTTTACCTAGTAATTCATTGCTACATTTAACACTACATGGATTTCCACTTGCAACAACCTTGCATCCCGGTCCAATTCCAACTACTTCTCCTAATGGCATAAGTATTATTTCATTTTCTTTAAATCCTACGACTTCACAACTTATTGGATTATTACTTTGGTTATATATTGTACATAACTCTCCTACAGATGCTTTTAAACCTTCGACTTCAATAGTAAGTCCTATAACCTTTTTAACTTTTCCTTCTGATATATAAGGAGTTATATTACTTATCTTTTTTAATGTTTTGTTAAAATCTATAGAAATCATAATTCCTCCACTATAGAAGCTCTTCTTTAACTTTTTCTAAAACGCTATCTATACCAACTATTAACTTTCCATTTTTATCCTCAACTTCTGCATTTCCTTCTTCAATACTTGAATCAGATAATATAAAAATCTTTTGAGCAGAATTGTTTTTTGGTATTTTTTCATCTATATTTTTTTGTAACTCTTCTTTATATCTAGGATTAACTTTTATAACTAAATCATTTTTTAAGTCATATTCATTAATAATGTTATCTAACATAATATTCATCAAAGATGTATCTTTAAATTTTTCTCTTAATACTTGTTCTGCTATTTTTATTGAAATATTAAGAACTTGCTCTTTATTGTATTTTATGTATTCTTTTATCTGGCTTTTTATGTTTAATAATGTATTATAAGCTTCTTTTTTAATTTCTTCACTTTCCTTAATAGCCTTATCAATATTTTCTTCATAAGATTCTTTATAACCATCTTCATAGCCATTTTTTAAACCTTGTTCATAGCCTAATTCATATGCTCTTTTTTCAATTGTCTTAGCATTCTCATTTGCTTCATTTATAATTTCTTGTTTTTTTAATTCTGTCTCTTGTACTATCTTTTTATACTCACCTTTAGCTTCTAGAATTAGTTGCTCTATCTTTTCTTTCTCTTGAAATAATCTATCAGGCGCATTAAAAAATTCATTAGAGCACGACATTTTTAAACTGACTTTCCCCATTATTTCTATATCGTTATTTCTTAACACCTTTGATTTAGACAACTATTTCATCCTCCACACCTTTACTAATGCTAATTATTCCTTCTTGTTCAAGTCTTCTTATAACTTTAACTATATTTCTCTTAGCCTCTTCAACTTGTGAAACCTTAATTGATCCAAGTAAGTTTATTTCTTCCTTTAAAGCTTGTGCTGCCCTGCTTGACTGGTTTTTTAATATTATGCTTTCTATCTCTTCATCAACACCCTTAAGTGCAATAGCCACATCTTTTATATTTACTTCTTTTAATATCTTCTGAACTGATATATCTTCAAGACTAACTATATCTTCAAATGTAAACATATTTGCCTTTACTCTCTCCGCTAAAATATTGTTTTTTGCTTCTAAGAAGCTAATAATATTTTTCTCTGTTTTTCCATCTACTTTTGTTAATATATCAAGTAAACTATCAAATCCATTTGATGAATCAACTTTTTCTTCTCCTACAGCAAGTAATTTTCTTTCTAACGCACTATCTACCGCCTTTATTACAATTGGAGAAATATTAGCTATTGTGCCAAGCTTTAATGCAACCTCTTGCTGTAAGCTTTCTTCTAGACTACAAACTATCTGAGCTGATTTTTCAGCTTGTATATTTGATAATATTATCGCAATAGTTTGTGCACTTTCCCCCTCTAAACAAGCTAGTATCTGATTTACATCTGCTTTTCTAGCAGCTGTAAATGCCTTTGTTGATGTTTCATATCTTATACCTTCCATTAACTTATTTGCCTTTGAATCATCAAATGCTCCATGTAATAAAGTCCTTGTATAATCTATTCCACCTTCCATTGCAAAATCTTTACTTTTTCTTACCGCTAAAAATTCTTTTAATATTTCTCTTCTCTCTTCTGCAGTTACTTTATGTAAGTTTGCAATTTCTACTCCTATTCTTTGTACTTGCTTATCTGATAAGTTTTTAAGTATATTGGAAGATAATTCAGTTCCTAAAGTCATAAGTAATACTGCTGCTTTTTTGGCACCACTTATAGCTTCCTTATTTATATGTCCTAAATCGTAGGCATTTCCACCTTTAAAACTGTTATTATTCACGTCTATTACCTTCTCCCTATTCACTTAACCATGTTTTTATTAATTCTGTAGCATCATCTGTATTCTTAGAAACAATAAGCTTAATTTCATCCTCTAAACTTAATTCACTTTCTTCCATAGCTATTTCCTTTTCTAACTTAGCTTCTTTTTCTTTTACTAATTTAGCTATTAAATCATTTGTATCTTCTTCACTGTTAACTATTTCATCTTCATTTTTTGATTTTTTCTTTTTAGCCAATAAAATTATCATTAGTGCTATAAATGCTAATACTACTCCACCAGCTATTAATCCATACTTTATGAAATCTTTAGTCGTTGGTACTACAGCTTCATCAGTTGTATCTCCAAATATATTTTGACCTTCATTATTAAATTCCATAGCAACAACTGTTAACTGATCACCCCTATCAGCATTTATTCCTAATGCTGATGAAACCATCTTTTCTACGTTATACATAATATCATCGGAAACGCTTCCATCAATTACTACAGCTGCAGTTATTGTTTTTATTTCTCCAGGTGATGTTATTGTTGTTATTTCTGTTTTACCAACCTCATATTCTATTTGTTCTTCAATTGATGATGAGCCATTACTTCCTGATTCAGTAGTATTTGTCATATTGTTATCTACTGGAGAACCACTACTACTACTACTACCATTTGATGTTGTATTTTCACTTCTATTTTCTGATTTAATGACTGTATCAGGATTAATTACAACTTCATTTTTTTGAACCGTATCATAATTTAATGTTGCATTTACAGTAACCTTAACCTTATCTTTTCCAAATATACCTTCAAGCATTGATACTATTGATTGTTGCAATTCTTCACTTACTTCTTTTTCTGCACTTCTTGAAAGAGATGTTCCAATACCATTTAACGCGTTTCCATCTTCATCATATATTCCTTCTGATAATAAGTTCATATTTTGATCTATTATCTCTACATTTTTCTTCGGAATATTTGTAGTACTTGCCGATACTAATGACATTATCGATTTTATCTGTGTTTGATTTAATTCTTCCCCGGCTTTAATAGAAACATATACTGCTGCTTTTCCTTCTGTAGTTTCACTACTAAATACAGATTCTTGACCTTGTGTTATATGTACTCTTGCATCTTCAACTGCTGAAAATGTCTTTATAGTTTTTTCTAGTTCACCCTGTAGCATCCTAATTTTTTTAATTTGGAATTCTTCATCAGTCATCGAAAGACTTGAACCTTCATCCATTAATTCGAACCCTTTAGATCCATTTGTAATTGACGAAGATAGTTCTATTCTTAATTTATCAACTTGTTCTTTTGGAACATAAATTATATCTCCTTCAATTTTTGTCTCAACTCCTGCATCTTCAAGTGACTTAGTAACTGTTGCAGCATCTATCGAATCTAATCCTGAATATAACACTCCATACTTATTCTGCTGTGAATAGCTAACTCCAAATGTTATTGCTACAATTATTGCAACTATTCCTATACAAATTGCTATTTTCTTATTTTTATCTAAATTTATAAATTGATCTTTAATATTTATTAGGAATTCCTTAATTTTCTGCATTATATTTACCTCTTAGCTATGCGCCTCCCTATAATTGAAGTTTGCTTATTTCTTGATAAGCTTCAACTGCTTTATTTCTAACTTCTATTAATGCTTGCAATGAAAGTGATGATTCTTGCATTGCTAGCATAACTTCATGCATTTCAACATCTTCACCTTTTATTAAAGCTTCTATTTTATTGTTTGCATTTACTTCTGAATCGTTTACTTTATTTATTGCATCACTTAATACTGTAGAGAAGCTTGTACTTGAATTTTCTTCTATGTTACTATTTCCTATGCTAATGCCATTTAATATCGAATTTGTATTTATTGATTGTATATTCATTTTATCTCCTTACTACTTTCCTATTTCTAAGGCCTTAGATATCATATTTTTTTGAGCATTTAATGTATCTACATTTGACTCATATGCTCTTGAAGCTGAAATTAAATCTGCCATTTCTACTAATAAATCTACATTAGGGTATTCTACATATCCATCTTCATTTGCATCAGCATGTGTTGGATTATATTCTAAGTTCATTTCTGAAGTATCATCTTCTATTGATGTTGCTTTTACACCTAACATCCCAAGCTTACTATCATAATTTTCTGAAAATATTGCCGTCTTTCTTACATAGGCTCCACCATCTTCTGTTCTTGTTGTTCTTGAATTAGCTATATTTGATGATATTATGTCTAATCTTAATCTTTCAGCTGATAAACCACTTGCACTAATTCTCATTCCACTAAATACGCTCATAATTTTTACCTTCCTGTTATAACACTCTTGGACATTGTTAATTTTATATTTGTTATACTTACTAATCCGTTATACATTAACGTATTAGCAGCTTGATTAACTTTTTCATTTTCTAAATCAACATTATTTCCATCACTTCTTATCGAAGTTGTATTATCTTCTTTAACTTCAATTTTTCCAGCATTGTTTATATCATCTAATGTTTCTTCAAAGCTAACGTATTTTCTTTTGTAGTCTGGAGTATTAACATTTGCTATATTATTTGCAATTGTTTCACTTCTAAGTTGAGCCACATTTAATCCACTTTTTATAAGATTATATATTTCCATTTTTCTGCACCCCCTACCTTTTATATTTTTATCTTTAATTTCCTTGAATCATTTTCCTTATTATAACTTTTATATTATTTTTTTCCTTTAATTTGCGAAAATAAAAAAATACTACCCTTCGGAGAGAATAGTATTTAAAATCCTTCATAATAATTAATATTTACCTATACCTTATTTCTTATAAATTGTCTTTATTCTATTACTGCGGTATATAAATTTATTATATTTAATCGCTTTTAATTGATTTTACAACTTAATAGAAGTCTTGTATAGTTAACTCAAAATTACTAAAATAGAACTTAAAAAAACAAAAAGTTTACTTACTCTTCGGTAGCTGGCTGGCATAATATTTTGAATTAGCCCCTATAGCTTTGCGTCACTAGATTTCTCTAGTTTTGCCTTATATATTATTTATTACTATTATATACCTATATAAACATTTTTTCTATGTTTTTTCCTATTTTTCCTCTTTTTTTTGTTTTTATTTCTAATTTTTTTACACTTTCTTCTTAATTGGATACTTATAAAGAAAATCTTGACTGAAATTTCAATATTTAAATTGATATTTCTTTTAATTTTTTTAATATTTTTATTATATAATTATATTTAATCTATTTGATTTTCATTTTTATCTTAATTGTAATTTATTTACTTTTTGTTTCTGTATTTTTGTTAAATTATGTTTAATTTTAAATTAAATCTCTATTTATGATTAATTTTATAAAATGAAAGGCTTAAAGCTAGATATTCTCTAACTTTAAACCTCTATATAAACCATAATTTATAAAATAATTATAATGAACTTTAATTTAATAACTTTTCTTTATATATAAATATCAATAACAATTCCTGTACTAATATTTCCAACTAAATCAGTATAATCATATTTGTTTATACTTACCCCATTAATAATATACTCGCTATCATCTAAATGCATCTTAATCTCATTTTCCTGAGCCACAATTTTTCTTCTATTACTTTCAATATCTAGACTCAACTTAATAAGTTCAGATTTGTATTGCAATAGCTTACTCTTTGTACTATTTATCTTTTTTAATATCTCATTGATTTTATCAACTATATTCTCTTCATCTTGTATATATTCTTCACTATAACTCTTTATTTCTTCCTGATGTTGAACTTTATCTTTTGTTTGATTTTTCAAATCAGTTATTTGTTTAGTAAGTTGCCTTACTTTTATTTTCTGATTAACATTTTCCTTTTGTCCATTTTTAATTGCTTGAGCATATTCAGCTTTAGCTTGTTTCAAAGTATTTTCTATAGTCTCAATCTTTTGCTCTTGAGATTGAATCTCCGATATTCTATCTTGTATTCCTCTTTGGTCACTATTAACAATACTTGCTTTTGTTCTTATAGTTTGATAAATATCATTATTAGTCTTTTTTGTAGTAGTTGTAGTTTTTTTCTCTACATTATTTTCTTCTCGAAGCTTTATGTTTAGATATTGATTCACATTATTTGATGAATCTATAGTATCTACTTTACTTATCAAATCATTATCTACCCTAATCATATTGGTGCCTCCCTATTGAACTTTAATTCAATATAGCAATAAAGGATAAAGCATTCGCTTTATCCTTATGTTTTAAGATATTTACTATCTTAATAATTGCATTACACCTTCTGGTTGAGATTTAGCTTGTGACATCATAGCTTGTGAAGCTTGAGTTAATAAATTTAATTTAGATAAATTCATCATTTCTGAAGCTATATCAACATCTCTAATTCTAGATTCAGCAGCTGTTAAGTTTTCTGTAGAAGTTGTTAAATTAGAAGAAGTTGCTTCTAATCTATTTTGCATAGCTCCTAGGTTAGCTCTAGCTTCATTAACGCTATCTAAAGCAGTTTGTACAGCCTCTTGACTAGTTTGTGCAGTAGCATTATCATCAACTGTTAATGCAGATACATTTGTTGCTATATCACTTAAATTTTCTAAAGTTATATCTCTAACTTCATCATTAGCTCCTGCTTGAATAGTTATCGTTGTATTTGTACCATCTAATAGTTCAATTCCATTAAATTTAGTTTCTTCTGCTATTTTACCTAATTCTTCACCTAATTGTTCTAATTCAGTTGCAATTTTCTCTCTATCATCATCATTTAAGGTATCATTACCACCTTGAACTGTTAATTCTCTCATTCTTTGCAATATATTCCCCGATTCTTCTAAGGCTCCTTCAGCAGTTTGTACTAAAGATATACCATCTTGAACATTTCTGTCTGCTTGTTCCATCCCTCTAATTTGAGATCTCATTTTTTCTGAAATAGCTAGTCCTGCTGCATCATCTCCAGCTTGATTAATTCTTAATCCTGAAGATAATTTACCCATTGATGAACTTGCTAAAGCTGTATTTTTATTTGATTGGTTTAATGCTGTTAAAGCACTCATATTTGTATTAATTCTCATTGTTTTACACTCTCCCTAGTTTTTATCCGACATCCATGTCTTTTATTTTTAGGACTCCTTCGCCCTACAATATTATATATCGTCTTAAATTTATAATACTTTATACTTTTTTATAAAATATATTTAAATTATTTTTATTCATATTAGCATAAGCTGAATTAGCTGTTTTATTAATTTTAAATTCACTAATTTCTTTTCTTATTGCTATCATTTCTTGTCCAAGTTTACTCTTTATAGATTTATCTAACTTGTAAACTTCTTTATCTTTATAAACTTTTCTAAAATCAGCTAATTCTTCTCCACTTAAATTATCAATTAATTCTTGTCTTTTTTTTAATTCCTTAACAACTTTAACATCATCTATATCATTTGTATCTAAAATTCTTAATATTTCTTCAGATATTTCTTTATATAAATTAATCATATATAGTTACCTATCCTAACTTAAACTACTAATTAAATAATTCATTTGAGAATTTAAACTATTCATACTAGATTCAAGATTGGCAAATTTTAAGTATAACTTTTCTTGCTTATCTTCCATCTTAGTTATTAGTTTCTTAATATACTCTTCTTGCTTTTTGATTTGTTCTGAAAATAAATTATTAACTGCTGTTGCTGTTTTTTCTATACCTGCCTTTTTAGCAAATACACTTGAAGAACTTCCTGCATAAGAATATGTGACTGTCTTCATTTTCTCAAGTGTTCCAGTTACTACTTTATACACTTGATCACCATTTTCCTCTAATGCCTTTTTAAACATATCTTCATCTAATGCAATTTGACCTGGTTTATTATAATTAGACACACTTGTAATTCCTATATCACTTAAACCAACTCCAGCACCTTCTATTTCTCCAAAAAGTGTTGCTTTCATATCCTCAAGGAATCTTCTTAACTCACTATCATTTCTTAAAACTCCAGTTTTCGCCTTAGCTTCCCATTTCTCAATTTCTGTTTCTGACATTTCTTCTTTCTGTGCATCCGTAAGTGGTGGATAATCATTATCCTTTTTTTCAGTAACTAATCCATAGATATTATCAATCATGCTATTGTACTCTTCAAGGAATTCTTTCATTTTATCTACTGTTTTTTGAGTATCTTTAGCCGAAGTTAAATTTACACTTTCACCAGTTTTAGTTTGCCCATGAACTGTATAAGTAATATCATCAATAGTAAAAGTATTGCTTGAGCCCTCAATTGTTTTAATTTCTACTCCTGAACTATCACTTACTATAATTTTTGAATTCTGCCCACTTTTCTGTGTTCCATCAATCCCTAAAAAAGATAATCCACTTGTCGTCCCTGCACTTGTTTCAACAAATTTACCATCAGCGTCTTCCTCAACATCAACAACCTTTAAAGTACTAGTTGCTCCTGTTGTCTTTGATTCAATAGTAAACTTTCCTGTCATTTCACTAAATGATGCTATAATTTCTCCACCACTTGCATCATTAATTTTTTTTACAAGACTTTCTATAGTATCATCTGATTCAATAGTTATAACCTCTGTATCTTTTCCTTCTCCAGAATTAAATTTAAAACTTGTTCCTTCTACTACACCCAAGTCACTCAATTGAGTTTTCTTAGTTAATTCAATAGTACTTCCATTCACCTCAAATTTGCTTTCACTTACCATCTTTGGTGCTTCTGCAATATCCTGAACTTCAAATTGATAATTTATATTCCCAGCTCCTGCTCCAGCAACTGCAGTAATTATACTACTATTAGAACTAGTAACATTAACTGTACTAAAAGTCTTGCTTCCCAAAATATAATCAGCTGATGTAGCTGTAAAATACTTATCATAAAGCCCTTTAACATCTGTAATAACATCTCTATAAATTTCTTGTTGCCAAGTTTGTGTTGTTTTCTTTTGCTCTGCCTTATCAATCTTACTTTGCTCACCAGTAAGCATATTTGTTACCATTTCATCAATATCCATACCAGTAGCTAGTCCTGTTATTCTGTTAGAATTAATCGTAGTCATTCAACACCCTCCTATAATCCTTTAGCTTTTTTACTTACCTCATACCAAGTATCCCTTACATTTTCAATAAGCGGTAAAACTTCATCAATAATTGCTACATCCTTTTTTATATTAGCTTGTACCAATCTTGATTTTATATATTCATAAACTCTAAATAAATCTTCATATGCTTGTCCCGCATTTCTATCTAAAGTAACCATAAGTTCAGTAAAAATGTCTTGAACCCTTACAAGTTCAGTATGAGCTCTTGCTATATCCTTCCTTTCAATAGCAAGTCTTGCAATCTTAGTATACTTAACAGCACCATCAACAAGCATTAAAAGTAATTGTTCCTTTGATGCCATCTTTACTGTATTTTGTTTGTATGCATTATATGGATTTCCGTTATACATTATGTCCTCCTATTTAAGCAGCTTTAAAATGTCTAAATCACCACTTGTAGCTTCCTTATTTTCCTCTTTCACTCTATCAAAAACTTCTTTTCTAAGAATCGTAACATCCCTAGGTGCTGAAATTGCTAGCTTTACACTACCATCTTCAACCTTAACTATTTTTATCTCAATATCATCACCAATTAATAATGATTCATCTTTTTTTCTAGTAATAACTAACATTCTAATCTCTCCTTATCAAAGGATGCTTTGTTTCATATTTACTATTTTGCATAATATATTGCTTTCCTAAGTTATTTTTAATATTAATAACTAAAGGTGCTTGTAAATTCATAGTACTAGTTTCTAAAGTTTTACCAAGAGTAATAATACTTAAAACAAGAACATCCTCTGGCTTATCAATTTGTAATTCTTTTATAGTTTCATCATTTAAGTTAATTTCATACTCACTATAAATTTCAAAAGGACTTGTAGTTACAAAACTAACTTCACCTTCTTTTGATTCTAATATCTTAAACTTTTCATTACCATTTAAATCCTTAATAATAAAACTCTTAAGGCATTCAAATCCCGGTAACCCCTTTTTAAATGTTATTTCCATCTTAATATCCCCTATTCTAGATATAATCTAATATTGTTGTCTTAAATAATTTAGAACTTACCTGTAAGCTTGCAGTATATACCATTTGTGCTTCTTGTAATTCTATATACTTTTCAGCAACATCAACATCTTGAATATTAGAAAGTACACCTTTCATTTCTAGTACATTTTCATCATTAGTATCCTTTATAGCTTGAACAGTATTAGTTCTTGCACCAATTATAGATCTATTATTTAAAACATCACTTAAATAAGAATCTAATCTTTTAGATAAATCACCAATAACATCCATATCAACTTCTTCAGTATTTAATGCTGCTGATAACTCTTCAAACATATTGATAGCACTATTAGTACCATCTCCTTTTCCAGAATTAGTTACTTGATTAATATTTAAGTTATAATCAACTTTAATTCCATTAGATACAGCTGCACTTAAATTAGCATTTATTCCTTCTTTTTCTGAATTATTAATGCTTAATTTAACATTTCCATTTTCATCAGTTGTTATTTTTACTGGTTGTTCATCAGTTATACTTCCACCAAATATGTACTTTCCTGCATATGTAGTATTAAAAGCTTCACCAATTTGCTTAATTTTTTCATTAACATTAGTTTGAATAGCTTTTATTTCATCTTTCCCATAAGCTCCACTTATAGATGTTAAAAGAGTTTTTATTTCACTAGTAAGTGTTCCTACTGTATCTAATGCTTCATCAGTCATATCAAGCCAACCTGTAATTTCATCTGCATTATAATTATATTTTTCAATATCAGCTATCTCATTATTCAAATTCATTATCTTTACAGCTCTAAGTGGATCATCTGATACTTTATTAACTTGCTTACCTGTATTCATTTGAGTATTTAATTTATCCATACTTTGAAGATTATTTTGAATATCCTTTAGATAACTACTCATCATATTTCCATTAGTTACTCTCATAGTTTTCTCTCCTTTTATCTAACTAGTCCATTTACAACAACATCTAATAATGAATCAATTGTCGACATTACTTTTGCATTTGCATTATATGTATGTTGAAGTTGTACTAAACTTATCATTTCCTCATCTAAAGAAACTCCAGATACGCTACTTCTTGAACTATCTATATTGGATAAAAGCTTACTTTGATTACTTTCATCTCTTATAACAGCTGCAGATGATTGTCCTAATTCTTGTATTACATTGTTATAGAAAGTATTTATAGTCATATCTTTTCCATTAATATTTATTTTTTCTGTTTTTAAATTATATAAATTTAATGCTGTATCTGCATCTATTTTAAAACTATCTAAATCCTCAGTAATATTCTTATTTATTGAAATAAGCTTTTTATCTTCTTTTACAAATATACTAGGCTTTGTATCATCTCCTGCTTTATATGCAGTATTTACAGCATCAATAATTGTATTTGATAATGTTATTAAACTATCCTTATATCCCTCTATTTCCTTTAACATAGAAGTTGTACCCTCTAATTCTCCTGAAATCTTAAGCCCTGAATTCTCTAGATCTTCTAAAGTAACTTTACCGTTTTTATCAAAAGTTTCTTTTAATAAATTCTGAACATCTTTATCGCTTATATTTAACTTAAAACTTAAATCATCTAAAATGGAATCTCTTTGATCCATCATATCATTAGGTGATTTTCCTGTTCCTTGGACAATCTTAATATTCTTATCAAGCTCTTCAACTTGCGATAACATTGAATTAATTTCATCCATTATATAATCTTGCTGAGATTTTAAGCTTTCTTCTAAACTTTCTAATTTCCCAAAAGCATTGTTAATACTATTAGTTAAATACTTAGCATTTTCTAATACAACACTTTTTACTCCTGCACTTTCAGGATCCTTAGATAATTCATTCCAACTATTAAAGAAATTATTTAAAGTAGAAGATATGGCGGAATCTGATGGTTCATTAAATATACTTTCAATATTTTTAAAATAATCATACTTTACACTAGTACTTCCATACTCATGACTTTCACTTCTAAACTGATAATCATAAAAACTATTTCTTATTCTCGTTACATCATTAATTTGAGCTCCAGTACCTATTTGCCCTGCACCCAAGCTACTATTCAATCCCGGATTACTATATGGACTACTTGCTGTTTGACTTACCCTTTGTCTTGAGTAACCCGGTGTATTAATATTACTTATATTATGTGAAGTTGTTTGTATTGCAACTTGACTTACATTCATTCCTGACTTTGCCGTATTAAGAGTTCCTAATAACCCTGCCATAATTTCTCCTCCTATTTATCGCCCTACTTTTCCATAAGAATTATATGTGCCTATTCCTTTTGATGGCTTTATAACGTTAATCATCTTATTAGTAAAAAATAATCTTTGCTTTATTAAAGTATTATTAGTATCTTTTTGATTTTGTAAATTATTAAGAAGATTTTTAATTTCTTCATAAACACCTTTAATATGCTCATCATTAATGTTTTTAATAAAATTATTAAATTCCTCTTCACTAACAATTTTTCTTCTCTTTATTTCACTAGCAGCTAAGTTTTTACCAACTTCTTCGATCTTGTCAGCTATTTTACCTAACCCAATAATATCTTTACTTAAAATCAAGCTATATTGTTCATCTAATAATTCTAGTAAAGATTGTAATATCTTCTTTTCTTCAAAAATAACCAATTTTAATTCTGAATTCATTTTTATTCTCCTCTAATATTCTTTAGCATCCCCTTTGCAATACTTCCTGCATCAACCTTGTATGTTCCTTCTTTTATCTTTTGTTTTATTTCATTAACTTTATCTAAATTTATATTTTCATTATCATTATTTATCTTACTTAAATATTTAGCATCTTCTGATATTTCAACTTTATCCTTTAATTGCTTATTTCCTATATCTGCTTTTACATATTGTTTTTGCTTACTATACGCATTTATCATATTCTTTGCCATTATAGAGTTTATTTTCATAATTACCTCCATTTAACTTTTTTCGATCTGTTAAGTTATATGAACATTGCTCTTCTCAACCTAAGGAAATACAATAAGTTTGCGAGACTAAATAATACCCCCTTTGAAAAGG
>JABLTO010192238.1_pt1 | contig 28209 bp, 25 predicted proteins | sample 7160091 | NCBI WGS metagenome assembly JABLTO01 (sample SAMN14651225, study PRJNA627086) | human gut metagenome | isolation source: feces | host: Homo sapiens
GTATCCATCATACCCGGCATGGATGCACGAGCACCGGAACGAACGGAAACTAAAAGCGGATTTTCTTTATCTCCGAATTTTTTGCCGGTGATTTCTTCCATTTTCACAACGTATTCCATGATTTCGGCTTGAATTTCATCATTGATTTTGCGGCCGTCTTCATAGTATTTGGTACAAGCCTCCGTTGAAATGGTGAAACCTTGCGGAACAGGGAGACCGAGATTGGTCATTTCAGCGAGGTTAGCACCTTTTCCGCCGAGCAGTTCGCGCATTGAGCCATTACCTTCGCTAAAGAGGTAAACATACTTTTTGCTCAAATTAATCATCCTCCAAAAATAATATACATACATAATGAAAGCCTGCAAGGACAGTTGCAAGCAATAATCGATGTATGTTGCCTAGTGTGATCTTTAGGCTTGATTACTATTATAGCAAAGTATTCCTTTTTTTTCTATATATTTATCAATTTTTTTTATAAAATTCACGTTTTTCAATCATATTCATTGAATTTTGCCATAAGTGCTTGCAAAAGTTGTATAAAATTGTAATAATATATATAAAGAAAATAACGAATAATCAAGGGCTGATCCGTTGTTTTTCCTTTTTTATAAAAGGGCATTTTGATGAGGAGGTTTTTTATTTGAAAAACTGTGTCGTAATTTTAGCTGCCGGTGACGGAAAACGAATGAAATCAGAGAAACCGAAGGTGTTATGTGAAGTGCTGTTCCAGCCGATGCTTCGCTGGGTAATAAATGCTTGTGAAAAATCTGAGGCAGGGGATATTTGCGTTGTAAAAGGAAAAGGTGCAGAGCAGATCGACGCCTTTTTAGACGGGAAATATCAGACTGTTATGCAGCAGGAACGTTTAGGAACCGGCCATGCTGTCATGCAGGCATTGGACTTTATTAAAGAACACGCAGGCGGACACCTTTTAGTGCTGTGCGGTGATGCTCCTTTTGTCGATGAAATGACCATCAGGGAAGCGTATCAGCAGCATGTTGCTCAGAAAAATTCCGCGACGGTTATTACAGCCGAGTTGGATAAGCCGAAAGGATATGGAAGGATGCTGCGCGCCGATGACAGCATTATTGGCATTGTGGAGGAAAAAGATGCAACTGATCAAGAAAAATTGATTAAAGAAGTAAATTCCGGAGCATATTGGTTTTGCATTGAGGATATGCTGGCAGTTGCTGATCGGTTGACGAATGATAACAATCAAAAAGAATATTATCTGACGCAGTTTGTACCGTTGCTGATTGCCGCAGGAAAACGAGTAGGCGGTTTCCGTGCTGCAACCGACAATATCGTACAGGGCGCCAATGACCGCGCCGGACTGCTGAACTTGAACCGAATTGCGGCGAAAAAAATCATACAAAAGCATATGGAAAATGGCGTATCTTTCTTGTCAACCGACGGCGTGCTGATTATGCCGGAGGTTACCATCGGGCAAGACTCTGTCATTTTGCCGGGAACCATTTTGAAAGGGAACACAAAAATCGGAAACAACAGTGTGATCGGGCCGAATTCCTTGGTAGAGGATTCGGTAATCGGCAACGATACCGTATTTAATGCAAGTCAATGTTACCAGTCCAAGATTCATGATCACGTCAAAATCGGCCCGTTTTGTCACATCCGTCCGAATTCTGAAATTTTGGATCATGTTAAAATCGGCGACTTTGTCGAAGTGAAAAATTCCACGATCGGAGAATATACCGCTGTTTCTCATTTGACTTATGTCGGAGACAGCGATGTGGGCAAAAACGTGAACTTCGGCTGCGGGGTAGTGACGGTAAATTATGACGGCGTAAACAAACATCGTTCGGTGATTGAGGATAACGCTTTTATCGGATGCAACACCAATCTGGTCTCTCCGGTCAGAATCGGAAACGGCGCTTATACCGCCGCAGGTTCTACCATTACCGACGATGTTCCGGCGGATGCTTTAGGCATCGCCAGAGCACGCCAGACCAATAAAGAGGGATTTGCCGCCAAGAAATTAGAGGGTAGAAAAAGAAAACTGTAATCCTAAACACCTGTAAACAAAAACACTTGACATGAAGTAAAAACTGTGCTAAAGTTATTTCATAATGGCTGTGATAAGAAAAAGTAGCATTCTCTTTCACCCTCAGAGAGCGTTTGGCTGGTGTAAAAACGCGGGAAGGATTGTGTGAAATACATCTTGGAGCTGCAAGTCTGAACCTTTTTGAAGTAGGACTTGTCGGGTACGCCCGTTAAAGCGTTATTCGTATACTTTGTACGAAATGAGGCTGTTGTCCGCAAGGCAGCAGTAAACCAGAGGTGGTACCGCGAAAAAATTTCGCCCTCTGTCTGTGAAAACAGGCAGAGGGCTTTTTGCATACCAAAACAACAAAAGGAGAATGAAAATGACCGTATTTGAAGAACTGAAACGAAGGGGATTAATTGCCCAAACCACAAATGAAGAAGAAATCCAAAAGCTGTTTGACAATGAGTCGGTAACCTTTTATATCGGATTTGATGCAACAGCAGACAGCCTGCACGTCGGACATTTTTTACAGCTTGTCATCATGAAACGATTGCAGATGGCAGGGCACAGACCGATTGCGCTGCTCGGAACAGGCACGACGATGATCGGCGATCCAACCGGCAAAACCGATATGAGAAAAATGCTGACACCGGAGGAAATTAATCACAATGCAGAATGTTTCCGCCGTCAGATGGAAAAGTTTGTAGATTTCGGAGAGGGAAAAGCACTGCTTGTCCGCAACGGAGATTGGCTGTTAAATATGAATTATATCGAATTTCTTCGTGATGTCGGTGTGCATTTCTCGGTAAACCGTATGCTGACCGCGGAGTGTTTCAAATCCCGGATGGAGCGTGGGCTGAGCTTTTTGGAATTCAACTATATGCTGATGCAAAGTTATGATTTCCTGCATTTATATAATGAGCTCGGCTGTAAAGTTGAATTGGGCGGAGATGATCAGTGGTCCAATATTATCAACGGAGTGGATTTGGTAAGAAGAGTAAAACAGGACACCGTATACGGCATGACCTTTACTTTGTTGACTACAAAGGAAGGCAAAAAAATGGGAAAAACCGAAAAGGGTGCTTTGTGGCTTGATCCCGAAAAAACTTCACCTTATGAATTTTTCCAATATTGGAGAAATGTAGGAGATGATGATGTTATCAATTGTCTGAAACTTCTGACCTTTGTGCCGATTGAGGAAATTGAAGCAATGGAAAAATGGGAAGGCAGTGAGCTGAATAAAGCCAAAGAAATCCTTGCTTTTGAAGTCACCAAGATGGTACACGGAGAAGAGGAAGCAAATAAGTCGCTGAATGCTGCAAAAGAGATCTTCCTGTCCGGCGGCGTGTCGGCTGATATGCCTTCTACACAGTTATCAGAGGAAGATTTTCCCGATGGGAAAATCGGCTTATTAAGCTTGCTGGTAAAAACGGGACTTTGTTCTTCTAACGGCGACGCCAGACGTTTGGTCCAGCAGGGCGGTGTGTTGATAGATGAGGAAAAAATAACCGAGCCGTCCTTTACGCTTTCCAAAGAAATGTTTGCAAAAGGTCACATTATCGTAAAAAAAGGAAAAAAGACATTTCATAAAGTAGTGTTATAATAATCTTGGAACGTGACCGAAATCGAAGATTTCGAACGTTCTCAAGAACATTGAAACAATGCTCGCTTCGCTGCGCAAGTGGTATGTGTTATAATAACCTCAAAAGTACACTGCGCTTTTGAGAACATTGTTGAACAAGCGGATAAAAACTTGCAATCACATCAAATATCATGTATAATATGATGCGACGGATGAACGAACTGGGTGTTTCTAATCCGCAGGGAAGCCTAAGAAAGGTATGGTAATATTTATGTATCAAATCGTAGAAAAAAGACAACTCAATGATACGGTTGTACTGATGAAAGTTGCAGCCCCGTTTATTGCAAAGAAAGCAATGCCGGGACAATTTATTATTTTCAGAGTGAATGAAAAAGGGGAGCGCATTCCGTTAACGATTGCCGATTATGACCGTGAAGCCGGAACGATCACCATTATCTTCCAGGTGGTCGGCAGAGGAACGCAGGAGCTTGCCGCACTGAATCAGGGCGATTCTATTTTGGACTTTGTCGGACCGCTCGGCAAACCGTCTGAATTTGAAAACGTGAAAAAGGTGGCAGTAATCGGCGGCGGCGTAGGCTGCGCGATTGCGTATCCGCAGGCAAAATACCTCCATTCCATCGGTGTAGAGGTTGACCTGATCGCCGGATTCAGAAATAAAGATATTGTGATACTGGAAGAAGAAATGAAAGCTGCTTCCAACCGATTGGTGCTGATGACAGATGACGGTTCTTACGGCAAAAAAGGGTTGGTAACCAATGCTTTGCAGGAATTGATTGATGAAGGAAATCAATATGATATGGTCGTAGCAATCGGACCGGTGCCGATGATGAAGTTTGTTTGTGCGGTAACAAAGCCTTACGGTATTAAGACCGTGGTTTCTCTGAATCCGATCATGATTGACGGCACCGGAATGTGCGGAGGATGCCGGGTGACGGTCGGCGGCGAAATTAAATTTGCATGTGTAGACGGTCCCGATTTTGACGGACATCTGGTAGATTTTGATGAATTGATGAAGAGAAACACAATTTATAAAAACCAGGAGCATAATGCTGCTGTACATCAATGCAGATTGTATAAAGGAGCCGAAGAGAACAATGCCTAACATGTCACTAAAAAAAGTCCCGATGCCGGTGCAGGATCCGCAGGTGCGCGCCCGAAATTTTGAGGAGGTAGCATTGGGATATGATGAAATTATGGCGGTGGAGGAAGCAACCCGCTGTTTAAACTGTAAACATAAACCATGCGTCAGCGGATGTCCGGTCAATGTACGTATTCCTGAGTTCATCGCCGCTGTGGCAGCCGGTAATTTTGAAGAAGCATATCAGATTATCACTTCAACAAATGCGCTTCCGGCGGTATGCGGTCGTGTATGTCCTCAGGAAAATCAGTGTGAGCAAAAATGCGTCCGCGGCATTAAAGGAGAGCCGGTCGGAATCGGCAGATTAGAGCGTTTTGTAGCCGATTGGCATATGAAGAATAATACAGAAAAAGCGAAAAAGGCAGAGAGCAACGGTCATAAAGTTGCCGTAGTCGGATCCGGACCTGCCGGATTATCCTGCGCGGGTGATTTGGCGAAGAAAGGCTACGAAGTCACTGTCTTTGAGGCATTCCATACAGCCGGCGGCGTATTGTCCTACGGCATTCCCGAATTCCGTTTGCCCAAGTCGATTGTGAAATCCGAAGTTGAGAAATTGGAAGAAATCGGCGTTACCATGATGACGAATATGGTAATTGGTAAGGTGCTGTCGGTGGACGAGCTGTTTGAGATGGGATTCGAAGCGGTATTTGTCGGTTCGGGTGCCGGTTTGCCTCGTTTTATGGGAATTGAGGGAGAGGCACTGATTGGCGTTTATTCGGCAAATGAGTTTTTGACCCGTGTAAATCTGATGAAAGCATACAAAGAAGATTATGACACACCGATCAAAGAGAACAAGGCGTTTGCGGAAGTCGGCGGCGGTAATGTTGCCATGGATGCTGCAAGATGCGCAATGCGACTCGGCGCAGAAAAGGTCTATATCGTTTATCGTCGTTCCGAAGAGGAAATGCCTGCTCGTTTAGAGGAAGTTGAGCATGCCAAAGAAGAAGGAATCGAGTTCCGTTTTCTAACCAATCCCGTTCGGATCCTGGGTGATGAAAACGGCGTGGTAAACGGTATGGAATGTATCGAAATGGAGCTCGGCGAGCCGGATGATTCCGGACGCAGAAGACCGATTGAGAAAAAAGATTCCAATTTTGTTTTGCCTGTTGACTGTGTTGTTATGTCAATCGGAACTTCACCGAATCCGTTGATTCGCACTACTACGACCGGAATTGAAGCGAACAAACGCGGATGTCTGGTGGTGGACGAAGAAATGATGACAACCCGTGAGGGTGTATATGCAGGAGGAGACGCTGTCACCGGTGCGGCTACGGTTATTTTAGCGATGGGTGCCGGTAAGAAAGCAGCTTCATCTATTGACGAGTTTATCAATAGCAAATAAACAATTTGTTAATTTTACCAAATTCACTTGTAAGTAGCCTGAATACAGGGTATAATTTTACTTATTGGTTTATTATGGTTAAAATAAACAAACGAACAAAATTGCCTAATAATGGCGGAATGGTGGAAGTAAAGTATGAATTTTATGTTTTTGGCTGCAAGTACAGCGGCATCCGATCAGCAAGCAAGCGGCGGTTGGTTAGCGTTATTAGTCCAACTTTTGCCGTTAGCACTTATTTTTGTGGTGTTTTATTTCTTGTTGATTCGTCCGCAGAAAAAACGGGATAAAGAAACCCAGAATATGAGAAATAATATTCAGGTTGGCGATGAAATTGTTACCGCCGGCGGAATTATCGGACGGGTTGTCAGTATCAAAGAGGACAATGTCGTGATCGAGACCGGCAATGACAGAAGCAAGGTCAGAATTAAACGCTGGGCAATTCAGTCTAATGAAACCGTACACGATGATGTAGAAATGGATGTAAAATAAGCTTTATTCGTATACAAACCCGCCGGAAAAGCAAAATTGCTTTTCCGGCGGGTTTGTGATATTACACTTGCATTAATAAATATCAATGAGATGTTTTTTCGGGAAGGGTTTATGTACCCGTCTTTTTTAACGATTCTATTTGCTTTCATATTTTGCTTGTGTTTTGCATATATTTTATCAAGCAGTAAAATCAGTAATATGGAGGTATCGCAATGCGTATGCAGACCATAGAATCATCCGGAACATCTCGTTATATAAAGTCTTTTTTGTTTGGACAATTATTCGGTGTTATCGCTTTGTTCGTCAGCTATATTTTGTTTGCAATTGTGGTCACCGCTATTGATCTTCCTCCGTTTGTTTTGACTCTCATGACCATAATCGGATTGGGAATTGCAGGATTGATATGCGGATATTTTTCAGCTAAAGCAATTGGAAACAAAGGTTTGGTAATCGGATTTATCAGCGGTCTTATGATGTCATTGCTCTTTTTATTATTGTCAGTTCTGCTTTTTTCCTGTAAATGGAACTGGATGTTGGGAATTAAATTAATTGTGATAGGAATTTGCGCAGTATTTGGTGGAATTTTTGGCGTTAACAGCAAAAAAAGACATAGATAGTTGAAAAATAATCTGTACTGTGATATAATATTTAAAAGACGAAGGTCTTCCGATAAGATAGTTTAATACATAAGGAGATTGTTGTGATGAAACATATTAAAACATTGAACAAGTCAAATCTGAAAAAATCTGCTGCACACGGCGGATGCGGCGAGTGCCAGGCTTCCTGCCAATCTGCTTGCAAAACAAGCTGCACGGTTGCAAATCAGAAATGCGAGCATGCTGACAACAAATAATGCTCGGTTTAGTGATTCAATGACATTAAGTTGCCTGTAATATTGATATTACAGGCAACTTTCATTGTTTTATCAATTAAGGATAAAAAGGAGTATATAAAAATATGATACACCAGTATCGATTAAACGGATACAATATTGTGCTTGATATTAACAGCGGCGGCGTACATGTCACTGACGATGTTACATATGATTTGATTGCATTGCTGACTCCTCCTCTGCATCCGATATGTCCGCCGGAAGTCATAAAACAACTGGAATCACAATACGATAAAAAGGAAATTCTCGGCGCTTACGATGATATTTATACGTTATATGAAAACGATACCTTATTTTCAGAGGATGAGTATGAACAGTTTTCCGACATGATGGTTTCTTCCCCTGTAAAGGCAATGTGTTTACATGTTGCACACGACTGCAATCTGCGCTGTTCCTATTGCTTTGCCTCTACCGGTGATTTCGGAGAGGGAAGAAAACTGCTGGATGCGGATACCGGCAAAAAAGCAATTGACTTTTTACTGACGCAATCAAAAGGTCGGAAAAATCTGGAACTTGATTTCTTCGGCGGAGAACCGCTGATGAATTTCGAAGTCGTCAAAGAAATTGTAGCGTATGCGCGCAGCAAAGAAAAAGAATATAATAAAAATTTTCGCTTTACCATTACTACCAACGGCATGCTGTTAAACGACGACATCATCGATTATATCAATCGTGAGATGTCCAATGTCGTGCTTTCCATTGACGGCAGAAAAGAAGTCAACGACCGGGTTCGCGTAAGATGTGATAAAACCGGCAGTTATGATAAAATTGTACCCAACTATCAGAAATTGGTTGCGAAAAGGGGACAAGACCAGTACTATGTACGGGGAACGTTTACCAAATACAACCTGGATTTTGCCAAAGATGTTATGCATCTGAATGATATCGGGTTTGATCAAGTTTCAGTAGAACCGGTTGTTGCAGACCCGCAACAACCGTATGCGTTGACCGAGAGTGACCTTCCTCAAATTTTTGATGAATATGAAAATTTGGCGAAACAATTAATCGAGAAAAAGAAAAACGGAAAGGGATTCAACTTTTTCCATTTTATGCTCGATTTGGATCAGGGACCGTGTGCAATTAAGCGGCTGCGCGGCTGCGGCTGCGGAAACGAATACGTTGCAGTAACACCGGACGGTGATATTTATCCGTGTCACCAATTTGTCGGCATGGAAGAATGGAAAATGGGAAGTGTCTTAGACGATACTTTCGATCTTAAACGGAAAGATTATTTTGCAAAAGCGAATATTTACGGAAAAGAGGATTGCAAAAACTGCTGGGCAAAATTTTATTGCAGCGGCGGATGCAATGCCAACAATCTCCAGTATGCCGGCGACGTGTTGAAACCGCATAAACTGTCTTGTGAGCTGGAAAAAAAGCGTTTGGAATGCGCGATTATGATCAAAGCTGCCATGGCAGACGAATAATTACCTGACGGCTGAACGAAAAGGATGAAAGGTGGGGCGTGGGCAAAAAAATGATTCATAGCCAAATGAAGATATGTTATCAATTATTTTTTGCCCCTTCAAATGAAAAATCTATCATTTATCGGTGCAGGCAATATGGCAACCGCAATTATCAAAGGCGTGGCTACCGGATCGCTGTCCGAAAATTATCAAATTTATGCTTATGATTTGGATGCGGACAAAGTAGAATCTTTGTCCGAGTACAAGGTAAAAAACGGAAAAAGTATTGTGGAAATGTCAGCAATCAGCGACTTGATTGTGCTTGCGGTCAAGCCCCAGAATATGCCGGAAATCTTACCGATTTTAAAAACTTCGATGAACAGAGATGCAGTTGTTATTTCGATTGCAGCCGGAATATCCTCTATGTATCTGAAAGAAGCACTTGGATTTGATGCTAAAGTTGTCACTGTAATGCCGAACACGCCGTTACTGATTGGCTATGGAGCTACTGCAATGGCAAAAGTATCTCCGGTATCCGAGGAAGAATTTCGACAGGTATTTGATATTTTCTCCTCCGCAGGAAAAGTTGCCGTAACCGAAGAAGAGAAGATGATAGACATTATTCCTGTCAACGGGAGCAGTCCTGCCTATATCTACCGCTTTGCAAAAGCGTTTGTGGATTATGCGAAAGAGAAAAACATTGATGAAAAAGCGGCATTGGAGCTGTTTTGTCAATCTCTGATCGGTTCTGCAAAAATGATGACTGAAACCGGAAAATCGATTGATGAGCTAATTACCATGGTCAGCTCCAAGGGCGGAACTACCCTAAAAGGCTCAGAAGTATTGATTGACGGGAATTTTGAAGGAATTGTCAAAAAAGCTTGTGACGCTTGTGCGCAAAGAGGGTACGAACTTGCAAAATAATATGCTCCTTCAGAGTGCCTCTTTCTTGTCATAAAGTTGTCCATCTTTGAATACTATATATCAGGATGTTCCTTACCGGAGCATTCTAATACGTATCAAAGAAAGGAATGTGAAGCATGACCGGGACAGGCATATCCGAGTTTATTAAAAAAAACAAGCTGACAGCAGTAATGACTGCGCTTTTTTTCGTAGGAATGGCATATGGAGCATTGGTGGTCGGTTTTGGAGATGACAAAATGCTGCATTCATTGTCTTTTATGACAAAAGGGTATATGAACAGCAGGGCAGAGCAATCAATGGCAATTACCTTTTTTAATTCTCTTTGGTCCACCGGATGTTTTATTTTAGCTTTATTTTTATTAGGATTCAGTTCTGTATCGATACCGGCAATCGTTATCCTGCCTTTTTTTAAAGGTCTGGGATTAGGTACTTCTCTGGGGTATTTATATATTACTTATGCATTGAAGGGCATCGCTTTCAGTGCGGCTGTTATTTTACCTGCGGCTATTTTCTCAACTTTTGCAATGATACTGGCAAGCAGAGAGGCTTTTAAATTGTCGCTGCTCTTTCTGGCGGCATTTGTGCCACGGCTGCAGGGAGGATTATCACCTCGTGTAATCAAACTGTATTGTGCAAAATTTTTAGTGTTATCGGGAATTATCTTGGTATCTGCTGTGATAGACAGCACTGTGACCTTTCTGTTTTCCGGATTTTTAGTGTTATCGTGAACAAACAATAAATTTTTTGAAACCGGTTGACAAAAAACGATAAATTTTGCATAATAATATTATTGTTTATATCATACTGGAGGAAGTACATAAAATGGCTGGTTTTTTTGGGTTATTTGATTATTCAAAGGCAGGTCCCGGGGTTAATAAAGGAAAAACAAATAAAAAACGTTTCTTTTATTTTTGGGAGTTGTTTTTTAGAAAGTTTTGGAAGTTAGTGACTTTGAATTTATTGTATTTTGCATGCTGTATTCCGATTGTAACTATCGGTGCCGCTACTGCAGGATTTACTTTTGTATTACGCAAGCTGGCAAATGAAGAGCCGGTGTTTTTGGCTTCTGATTTTTTTGAAGGCTTTAAAAAGAACTGGAAGCAGTCTACTGTTGTCTTTTTGCTTGATGTAATTCTGTTTTTACTTTTACCTTTTTCAATTAGTTTTTATCAGGCTCAGGTCAGTTCCAGCTGGATGTTTTACATACCAATGGTTCTTTGCATGTCAGCATTGCTTATTTATTTTATGATGCATTATTACATTCATTTATTGATCGTAACAACTAATTTAAAAATCAAACACATCTTGAAAAATTCTTTTTTGTTGACCTGTATCGGTTTGAAAACCAATCTGATTACCACTTTCTTTATTGTGGCGATCGTTGCTCTTACTGTGATTGGGGTGCTATTCTTTATCCCGCTTATTATTTTGATTCCATTGGTTATTTTATCCGTTATCGGCTTTATTGTTTGCTATAACTCTTATCAATACATTATAAAATACGTTGTGGAACCTTATTATCGTGACATGCCGATTGAAGAAATTCCGGAGCAAATTAAACGTACCCTGCATCTTGATGAAGATGAGGAAGAAACTGACGATGAAGCTGTTTTCCGTGATATGGGGCGCCAGGAAGTGCCGGATCAACCGGCTGAAGTCCAGACAAAGGTTAAGAAAAACAAAACAATTTCTTGACAAATATTCGAATTTTTGATACAATATAAAGGATTTATTTGGAATATTCCGATTACATTCGGCATAATGATCCTTTATATCCCGCGGGTTTAGCTCATCTGGTAGAGCGCCACCTTGCCAAGGTGGAGGTAGCGAGTTCGAGCCTCGTAACCCGCTCCATATTAAGAAAACTGAAGCCCTATGGATTACCCATAGGGCTTCAGTTTTCAAACATTCTCAGATAAAAACACCTTATAATGATACTCCAAAACGGAGTGCGGATGGAAAGGAATGAATCTGAATGAAAAGCGGCGTCTTTTTAGCTTTTGAAGGAATAGACGGCAGCGGCAAAACCACACAACTGCATTTGCTGACACAGCGATTATTAAAAGCAGGGTACCTTTGCTGTGAAACCAGAGAACCTACCGGCGGTCCTGTGGGTTCTATTGTAAATCAAATTTTACAAAAAAGACTGATTGTTGACGAAAGGGTAACCGCCATGTTGTTCGCAGGGGACCGATTGGATCATTTGCTGAATGAATATAACGGGATTTGTAAGAAAATTAACTCGGGAGTCCATGTGATCTCCGACCGATACTATTTATCATCTTATGCTTATAACAGCGCGGCTGCGCCTTTAGAGTGGGTGATGCAATTAAATGAGCAGGCGGCACAAATCTTAAGACCTGCTGCTCACATTTTTGTAGACGTCTCGCCTGAGGTTGCTGTCAAGCGCATTCTCACTAATCGGCAGGAAACAGAACTTTATGAAACCATGGATCAATTAACTGCCGTTCGAGATCGATTTTACCGCATTTTTGAGATGGTGAAAGAAAAAGAAAATGTAATCATTGTAAACGGAAATCTTGCGCCTGAGCAGGTAGAAGAAGAAGTTTGGAATAAAGTACAGCATTTCTTTGAATAAAAAAGCATACAAAATGAAACCCGAAGCGTTGTATCGCTTCGGGTTTCATTTATCCGCATCTTTCATGATTACTATTTTACTTTGTGGTCTTCCGGAAACTTGATATCACGATAAATCGTCAGCAGGTAATTTGCCAAATCGGCTGCACCTGCCTGTTTCACAGAATCTCTCACCGCAAAGCGCAATGCTTCTTTTTCTTCCGGAGATCTATTTTTATATGTCATAATTTCCCGGTACATATCTTTTTCATCGTAGAAAATATAGCCATTTACGCCGTCACGAACTTGTCCTTCATTTAATTCATCGAAACGCTGCAGCACCGGCAATCCTGTTGCCATACCTTCTAACATAGAGATTGAGTTGGTATCAGACAGGGAAGCGGTAACGTACAAGTCGCAGCAGGCATAATACGGAGGTAAATCATCATGCATGATCTTTCCAACGAAAAACACAGAATCGGTAATTCCCAAACGCGCCGCTTGTTCTTCTAATTCCGGCTTAGAGGGACCGTCTCCGATAATCATCAATTTGCAATGATCGGAGGGCTTGATCACCTTGGCCCAATAGTCAAGCAACACATCAACACTTTTTTCTCTGCCTAATCTGCCGCAAAAACAGAGCAGCATATCGTCTGGTGAAATATTGTGTTTTTTCCGAAACTCCTCTTTTTTTCGTTCGTCAATATTTTCCGGCTGAAAAATATCCAGTTCGACCGGGTTCGGAACAACCGCTACATCCTTGTCTACACCGCACTCGTCAAAAAATTGCTGTACCTTTTTGGAAGGTCCGGTCAAAGCGGCTGCTCTGGTTGCTAAAAATTTTGCATATCTGTGTGAAATTCGCTTAACAACCGGTAAAAGGGGACGCGGTGCTACATAATACAAATATTCGTCATACATGGTATGAAGCGTATAAACCAATGGCTTTTTCAAAATTTTAGCAATCATGGCGCCGGAAAATCCAACGCCGAATTCATTATGAATATGAATAATATCAGGATCGAATTCCTTAAGATACATAAGACGTCTTGTGCTGACCGGAGAAGCCAAGCCGTAATCATAAAAACGTTTAAAGCTTTTTGCCGGGCAATGCAATACGCTGTCCTTAACATAATATCGATGTGTATGAGGATCAGCTGTTACAACAAGAACTTTATGCCCTAATTTTTCCAGCCCTTCTTTCAATATTTTTACGTGGGTAACCACACCGTTAATATAAGGTAAATATGTTTCTGTAAACAAAGCTATTTTCATTTTTACGACCATGCCTTTCTGAGCTTTTGAACTTTTTAAAATATTACAATATAAATTTCATTTTCGGTTATGTGTCAAGGTTATTATAACATTTTGAGCACAAAATGTAAACACCGGACACGATTCGTCAGAAAAATATAAGAATTAACTTGATAAAACATAGCGGTATCATCATGATTCAATGAAAAATAAATGTAAATAACACAATTATCTGTTGAATGAAAATGAATAATATTGTATAATAAAATATATATGTTAATGTTGCAATCAATGTTTGCAATTTGTCAGAAAGGGATGAATCGGTTATGGCAGGACAGTTTACTGTTTCACTTAACAAAATTATCAAAGATTTTAATTTAGAACCGCTTTATTTACCGGAAGAAGAAATTATGATCTCGGTGAATGAAGTCAATCGTCCCGGTTTACATCTGTCCGGATTTTATGAGTACTTTGATCCGAACAGAATACAGATTACCGGTAAAATGGAGTTTGCTTATCTGGAAAGTATTGAACCGGAAGTACGAAAACAGCGGATTTTCGATTTGTTTCGCCAAAAAATTCCGGCTGTGGTTGTGACACGAGGACAAACCGTTTTTCCGGAAATGATTGACGCCGCAAAAGAAAACAATGTGCCTTTACTGCGGACGGCAGAGAGTACTTCGGCATTCATGTCCGGTGTTATCTCTTTGCTCAGTGTGGAGCTCGCACCCAGAATTACCCGCCATGGTGTTTTGGTTGAGGTTTACGGCGAAGGTATTTTATTGTTGGGCGAAAGCGGTGTCGGTAAGTCGGAAACGGCAATCGAATTGGTAAAAAGAGGACATCGTTTGGTGGCTGATGATGCTGTTGAAATACGGCGGGTATCCAATCGCTCTTTGGTGGGCTCTTCCCCTGAAAACATCCGCCATTTCATGGAGCTGCGCGGCATCGGTATTATCAATGCAAGACGTTTATTCGGTATGGGCTCTATTAAAATGACGGAAAAAGTGGATATGGTTATTGAAATGGAGCAATGGGATCCGAACAAGGTTTATGATCGCATGGGGATGGAAAATGAATACACCAGCATTCTTGGCGTTAAAGTTCCGTCTTTGACGATTCCGGTAAAACCCGGCCGAAATTTAGCGGTCATCTTAGAGGTCGCTGCTATGAATAACCGGCAGAAAAAATTAGGATACAATGCCGCCCAGGAATTAATGCATAACCTCGGAATGTCGTTTGAAGAAAATAATGTTGTCAAAACCTGGGAATAATAAGAAAATCATCTCAGCGAATATTCAAGCATATGCGCAAACCGGAAAGGCTGGATCAAAACAAAGATGTTAAAAACAATAGCAGATACTCATTGTCACACTGTGGCTTCTTCTCACGCATACAGCACGGTATTGGAAAATGTATTGTGCGGCAAGAAAAACGGAATGAAATGCATTGCCATAACCGATCATGCTCCCGGCATTACCGACGCACCTCATTATTGGCACTTCGCAAATCTTCGGGCGATTCCTCGCATGGTATATGACGTGTTGGTGTTACGCGGAGCAGAAGTCAATATTTTAGACGATAACGGCAATATTGATCTGCCGGAAGATGTCTTGCAGGGGCTGGATTGGGTGATTGCCTCTTTTCATGTGCCTGCCTGCGCCCCAAAAACGATAGAATATCATACTCGTGCTTACCTGAATATTGCCAGAAATCCTTATATTGATGTAATCGGACACAGCGGAACGGAACTATTTCATTATGATTATGAAAAAGCAATTAAGGCGTTCAAAGAATACGATAAAATTGTTGAAATCAACAGCGAATCCTTTGTTTTGCGCGCCGGCGCTAAAGCAAATTGTATGGAAATCGCTCGACTCTGCAAAAAATATGAAGTGACAGTTGTAGTAAATTCTGATTCGCACTTTGCCACTAAAATCGGCAAGGTGAAAACAGCGCTTTCTATGCTGGAAGAAATCGGTTTTCCGGAAAGGTTAATTCTTAACACCGATGAAGAACGATTTTTCGGGTATATTAAGGAAAAGAAAAACATAGATTTTTATAAGATGTTACAGGAAAGTAAGAATCAATAATCAAAACACGGAGGCGAAATATGACAGACAACTTATCAGCCTTTAAAGAACACTTAATATCCCGAGATTACGATTTCAAAGAAAATGAGCCGCTTAAAAATCATACTACCTTTAAAATAGGCGGCAATTGTTCCTTTTTAGTTTGTCCCCGCACGCAAGAACAGCTAATTGATATTTTACGTTGCTGCCGCGAATGGAATATTAAAAAATACGTTATCGGAAAAGGATCTAATATTCTGGCAACTGATGAGGGATTTGACGGAGTTATTGTGAAATTAACCGACTCGTTTTCTGAGATTACGGTGAAAGATACCGTCATTTACTGCCAAGCAGGGGCTTCACTTGCAAAAGTATGTTATGAAGCTTATCTGCATGGATTGTCCGGACTGGAGTTTGCATGGGGGATTCCCGGAACGATAGGCGGGGCGTTATATATGAATGCGGGAGCATACGGCGGCGAGATGAAAGATGTTGTGATTTCTTCTACTCATATTACGGATCATTTAGAAGAAGGATGCTTTCAATCGGAACAGCTTGATTTATGCTATCGGCACAGTATCTATACAGATATGCCGGACTATTGTATCACCGGCATCAAGTTACAGTTAATTCCCGGCTTGCAGTCTGAAATCAAAGCAAAAATGGACGATTTAATGGAACGTCGTAAAAACAAACAGCCGTTAGAGTATCCCAGCGCCGGCAGCACCTTCAAACGCCCGGAAGGAAATTATGCCTCCGCCTTGATTGATCAGTGCGGCTTAAAAGGAATGTCAGTCGGCGGGGCTCAGGTCAGTGAAAAGCACTGCGGATTTGTGATCAATAAAAACAATGCTACCTGTGGGGATGTTTTAAACTTAATAAAGCAAATACAGGAAAAGGTATTCACACAAACCGGCTATCGGTTGGAATGTGAAATAAAAATGTTGTAACAAAAACAGAGAATTATATGTGGGAGAAAAGTGAGGTCTGACTATGGATTTTGTAATTGTAACGGGGATGTCGGGTGCCGGTAAATCCCGTGCGGTAGATGCGCTTGAAGATATCGGTTTCTATTGTATAGATAATATGCCGCCTAAATTAATATCAAAATTCGCTGAAATATGCCTGCAGTCAGACGGTAAGATTTCACGGGTGGCAATCGTAACCGATGTTCGGGGCGGCGAACTTTTCCAAGGGCTATTTGATGAACTCGATCACTTAAAAGACCAGGAATTCAGCTACAAGTTAATGTTTTTGGATGCTTCCGATGCAGTACTGATGCGCCGTTACAAAGAAACAAGGCGGAGACACCCATTGTTGGATGTGGTACACGGATCCATTGAAAATGCATTGAAAAGCGAGCGGCTGCTGTTAAAGCCGGCGAGGGAACGGGCAGACTATATCATTGATACCACGCATTTGTCTGCTGCACAGTTAAAGGAACGCATTTCAAATATCTTTTTGGATAACGTCATGACCGGAATGCTGATTAACTGCACCTCATTTGGATTCAAATACGGCCCTGCCACCGAGGCGGATTTGGTATTTGATGTTCGGTGTTTGCCGAACCCGTTCTATGTGGATGAACTGAAGAAACAGACCGGCTTGGATCAGCCGGTAAGAGACTATGTAATGAAATGGCCGCAGTCCATTGAATTGCTGAATAAAATCGTTGACTTAGTTGACTTTTTGATTCCGTATTATCTGGATGAGGGAAAAAGCCAGTTGGTTATCGCTTTTGGATGCACCGGCGGAAAACATCGATCGGTGACCTTTGCGGAATATCTATATAAACATTTGAGCGATAAGGGGCACAAGGTGACGGTGAATCACCGGGACATCTTAAAAAATTAAGCATATAAAAGGGGAGCTATGGATGACATTTTCGGAGAAAGTCAAAAATGAGCTTTGTCGGCTGGATGAAAATAAGCCATGCTGTCAGATGGCAGAAGCTTATGGTATGGCACTTTTCGGAAAGTCTTTTCGTAAGGACTCTGTTTCCCTTCACACAATTAACAGGGAAGTAGCAGAACGATATGCAGACAGATTGGTTTGTCTGACCGGCAGCATTGTCACCATCACTGAAGTAGAGCGCAGCTCGTCAAATGACAAAATTTTATACATAGTGGAAATAGAAGATGAAATCGACCGGCAAACCGTTTTAGAATATTTTTCTCGTACCGATGATTGTACTGATGCAGAGATTCACTTCGATCTTTTACAGAACGATTGCTGCAAGCGTGCTTTTTTACGGGGATGTTTTCTGACTTGTTCCAGCATTACCGATCCCGAAAAAGAATATCATCTGGAGTTTGTCGTGCCGAATGATCGGTTATCCGATGATTTGTTAACATTAATGAATGACATAGGAATTCACGCCAAAGCCACCAAACGCAAAGGCATCAATATTATCTATTTAAAAGAAAGCGAAAATATTGAAGATTTATTGACGTTAATGGGAGCAATGAAAAGCACCTTAGAGTTAATGAATGTGAAAATTTATAAAGATGTCCGCAATAAAGTCAATCGTGTGACAAACTGTGAAACTGCCAATATCGGGAAAACAGTGGTCGCATCCTCCAATCAAATTAAAGATATCGAGTGGATTGCAGAACACGAAGGATTGGATTATTTGCCGGATGAACTGCGTCAGGTTGCAGAACTAAGGCTGGATAATCCGGAATTATCCCTATCCGAGTTATGTGAAATTTCCAATACCGGTTTAACCAAATCCGGAATGAATCATCGTTTCAAAAAAATAACGGAAATTGCAGACAATTTACGAAAAACATCTGTAAAGTAAATAAGCTTTACAGAATTAAAACCGCGCATATACGCGGTTTTAAAGAAATATGATGTTGAAAAGCCATGGGGGAGGCACAGATGGAAAAATTTGTTCATCTTCATTTGCATACCGAATTCAGTCTATTAGATGGCGCTTGCCGCATCAAAAACATTGCCAAACAGGTGAAAAATTTAGGACAAACCGCTGTTGCCATCACTGATCACGGATGTATGTATGGTGCAGTGGATTTTTATAATGCCTGCAAGGAAGAAGGAATTAAGCCCATCATCGGCTGTGAGGTTTATGTTGCTCCCCGCACCCGTTTTGATAAAACACATGAACTGGATTATACATCGTATCATCTTGTTTTGCTTTGCGAGAATCAAATCGGTTATCAAAATTTAATCAAACTGGTTTCCATTGGGTACATTGACGGTTTTTATAAAAAGCCGCGTATTGATTTTGACACCCTTTCTGCACACAGTGAAGGGTTGATTTGCCTGTCTGCCTGTCTGGGCGGTGAAATTCCACAGCAGCTTTTGCACGGTGATTACGAAGGAGCTCTTCACACTGCATTAAAGTACAAGCAGTTGTTCGGGAAAGACCGTTTTTATATCGAAGTGCAAAATCACGGGATGAAAGAGCAATTACAGATTTTACCGTTATTGATTCGACTGGCAAAGGAAGCCGATTTATCATTAGTGGCAACCAATGACTGCCACTATGAAAAAAAAGAGGACGCCAAAATGCAAAATGTTTTGGTGTGCATTCAGACCAACCGCATCGTCGGTGAGGAAAATAAAATGGCTTTTCCGACCGATGAATTTTATATCAAATCTTATGATGAAATGGCACAGCTTTTCTCTTCTGTACCCTCTGCGCTGGAGAATACAGTGAAAATTGCAGATCGCTGTCAGGTGGATTTTGAGTACGGAGTAACCAAACTGCCTCAATTTATCATACCGAATGTGACCGATAACAAACAATATTTTATTGATTTATGCTATCAAGGGTTAAAAGAACATTACGGTGAAAATCCGGGCAAAGAAATCATCGATCGGTTGGAATATGAAATCGGGATTATCTCAAAAATGGGATATATCGATTATTATCTTATTGTTTTAGACTTCATTCAATATGCGAAAAATCACGATATTCCGGTAGGCCCCGGCAGGGGATCCGGCGCTGGCAGTTTAGCTGCCTATTGCGTGGGAATTACCGGAATTGATCCCATGCGGTATCATCTGCTGTTTGAGCGCTTTTTAAATCCGGAACGCGTCAGCATGCCGGATTTTGACGTTGATTTTTGTTATGAAAAACGACAACAGGTCATTGATTATGTCATCCGCAAATACGGTGTCGATCATGTGGCTCAAATTATTACATTCGGTACTATGGCTGCGCGCGGGGCTATTCGTGACGTAGGCAGGGCGCTGGGAATCTCTTATCAAGAAGTGGATGCGGTCGCAAAAAAAATACCGATGGCGTTAGGAATGACCATTGAACATGCGCTGGTGCTGTCTCCCGAGCTGAAAGAACTATATAATAGCAGTCCGCGCGTCAAGGAACTGATTGACACGGCACAAAAAATAGAGGGAATGCCAAGACACGCATCTACCCATGCTGCCGGTGTAGTGATCACGCCGAAAGCTGTCAGCGAGTATGTTCCGTTGCAAAAAAACGAGGAATCAATCGTTACCCAATACACTATGACAAATCTGGAACGATTGGGATTACTGAAAATTGATTTCTTGGGATTGCGAAATTTGACAATCATTTCAGATTGTGAAAAAATGATTCGGGAAAAAGATCCTGCTTTCTCGGTGCAAAAAATCAGCATAAACGATCCCGCAACCTACAAAATGTTTTCTTGTGGAAATACCAATGGTGTTTTCCAGTTTGAATCACCCGGCATGAAACAAGTCCTTCAACAACTGAAGCCGGAACATCTTGAGGATCTGATTGCAGTCACTTCACTTTATCGTCCGGGGCCGATGGATTCTATTCCGAAATATATCAATTATCGACATCATCCGGAACAGGTAACCTACAAGCACCCGCTGCTGAAGCCGATATTAGACGTTACCTACGGATGCATTGTCTATCAGGAACAAGTGATGCAGATTTGCCGTGAGCTTGCCGGTTACTCATACGGACGTGCAGATTTGGTACGGCGTGCCATGTCTAAGAAAAAAGCTGACGTCATGGAAAAAGAACGGCAAAATTTTATTTACGGCAAAACAAATGAAGACGGCAGCACAGAATGCATCGGCGCTGTTGCAAACGGCGTCAGTCCCGAGATTGCAAATGATATATTTGACGAGATGACCAGCTTTGCCGCATATGCGTTTAATAAATCCCATGCGGCAGCTTATGCCCATATCTCTTATCAAACTGCTTTTTTAAAATGCCATTATCCGAAAGAATACATGGCGGCGTTGCTGACAAGCGTATTGGAGAATACCGATAAGATGATCGCTTACGTCGGAGAATGTCAGAAAATGGGACTGCGCATTTTGCCGCCTAACATTAACGAAAGTGAACTGGGCTTTTCAGTTACACAAGAAGGAATCCGATTCGGATTGCTGGCGATTAAAAATGTCGGCAGGGGATTTATTCAGCAGTTGTTGGCTCAACGGAAAACCGAGGGTGCATATGAAGACCTTTCTTCCTTTTGTGAACGCCTGAACGGGAAGGACTTAAACAAGAGAACGGTAGAAAGTCTGATTCGTTCCGGAGCAATGGACTGTTTGCCTCATAATCGGCGGCAAATGCTGGCTTCTTATGAGAAAATACTGGAATCCGCTAACTCCAACAATCGCAACACAGTAGAAGGACAACTGGATTTATTTCATATCGGTAACATTGAAAAGCCAAAATACAGTATGCCGAATTTGCAGGAGTTTTCTCCGGACGAATTATTGGCGATGGAAAAAGAAACTGTGGGGCTGTTTATCTCCGCCAACCCTCTGGATCAATACAAAAATGTGTGTTTGAAATATCAATGTATGGATATTTTAGACATTCTCAATGGCGCAGACGAAGATGTTTCTTTGATCAAAGACGGCATACAAGTTCGTATTTTAGGTGTTGTTTTAAATAAAAAAACCATTGAGACCAAAAGCGGCAGTAAAATGGCTTTTGTCAATGTAGAGGACCAAACAGGAGTGATTGAAGTTACTGTTTTTCCGAATATATACGGCAAATTTGCTCAATATATGAAAGAAGGAGAAGTCCTATTAATCACCGGTACCATTTCTCTCAAAGAAGAGGAAACGCCAAAAATCTTGTGCAATTCCATTCTGTTAAAGAGCCAATTTGGTTTATCTCAAGATGTTTCCGGTCATAATAATCAGCAGGAGAGGGGAGCGTCAGAAAAGAAGCTTTATATGAAGTTGGAAAGCAAAAGTGATGAACGCGCCGCCGTCATATATGAAATATTAAAACAATATTCCGGACAAGGAACTGCTTTCTTTTTTTATAATGATTCTAAAAAATATGCAAAAATACCGACCGGCTATGCACTTCAGATGCAGCAGGAATTAGTGAATAAAATTTCACATATTATTTCAAGTGACAATGTTGTTTTAAAATAAAAGAGAATTGATAAAAAAATCACAAAGTTGTAATTTTTGTTGTTAAATATGGATTTTTGTTTCAAAATAATGCACGCCAAATCTTTTTTATGTATAATAACAAATAGTTGGATATTTGTTAGACAACCTTATTTGATGCAAGGAATGGGGATTAATTATGGAAATGAAAACGATTGGCGTATTAACCAGCGGCGGCGATGCTCCCGGAATGAATGCATTTGTGCGTTCTGTTGTTCGTACTGCGCTGAACAAAGGCATGAAAGTAATCGGTATTCGCAGAGGTTACAACGGATTGATCAACGGTGATATGATTGAAATGGATATGAGAAGCGTATCGGATATCATCCACCGCGGAGGCACCGTTTTGTATACAGCCAGATGTCCGGAATTCAAATATCCGGAAGGAGTACAAACCGCAAAGCAATCTTGTTTAGATGCAAAAATCGACGGCATTATTGTAGGCGGAGGTGACGGCTCTTTTCGCGGCGCAGGCGATTTGTCTGCGGCAGGAATTCCATGTATCGGTGTTCCTTGCACCATTGATAATGATATCGCTTGTTCTGACTATACCATAGGATATGACACTGCAATGAACACTGCGATGGAAATGATCGACAAAATAAGAGATACCTCTCAATCCCACTATCGCTGCAGCGTGGTTGAAGTTATGGGACGTCATGCCGGATATATTGCTTTAAACTGCGGAATAGCCTGCGGAGCTACTTTTATTATTGTTCCGGAAATAGAATACAAGTTTGAAGATATCATTCAAAAAATGGAGGACGCGCAAGCAACCGGAAAGCATCATTTTATCATTTTGGTCGCAGAAGGAGTCGGAAACGTTACTGAATTAGCAACGAAGATTGAGGCAACAACCGGTATTGAATCCAGAGCTACCATTTTGGGACATGTTCAGCGCGGCGGAAATCCTACGGTTCGAGACAGAGTTGTCGCCAGTGAAATGGGACATTATGCTGTTTCGTTGCTTGAAAAAGGAATTGGCAATCGTGTGGTTGCATTGAAAGACGATAACATTGTTGATTATGCAATTCAAGATGCACTCAAAATGAAAAAACCATTCAATTATAATGAATATGAGCTTGCAAATGACATTTCATATTAAAAACACCTCCAAGACTTTTATGAAGTCTTGGAGGTGTTTTTTTTGGATTTTACTTTAGATAATGGGGATTGATTCATCGCTGATTCCATTTGTTGATTTGAAATATGAGTATATATTTCGGTGGTTCCCAAATTAGCATGGCCCAAAACATCTTTTAAAATACGGATATCTACGTTTCCATGTTGGTACATTAAAGTTGCAGCAGTATGCCGCAATTTATGAACGGAAAAACCTTGATTTGCCATTCCTGCTTTTCGAAGCACTTCTTCAACGATTTTTTCTACTCGTCTGGCTCCGATTCTGGTTCCGTTGCGTGTTAAAAACAAGGCGTTTTTGTCTTTGATTCCCGGTTGCTGATTACGTACATTTAAATAATTCTGAATAGCGTCAAGACAAGCTTGGTTGATATAAATAATACGTTCTTTATTGCCTTTACCAATCAAGCGCAAAGTATTATCCTGAATGTCGCTTATATTAATTCCTACCAATTCAGAGAGACGCATACCGCAATTTAAAAACAAGGTAATCATACAATAGTCTCGTTCCGGTGCGCCGGTTTCTATCGAATTCAATAATTCTAACGATTGTTCTAACGTTAAATATTTTGGTAACGATTTTTTTATTTTCGGAACTTCCAAATTTTTTGCCGGATTGTCCTTAATGGGATGATCTATATGAAGGGATAGATACTTATAAAAAGTACGGATACAAGTGGTTTTTCTGGAACGCGTGGCAGCATTATTATTTCTACCTTGCATGGTGTATTGCATAAACTCATAAATATCAGATGTTTTGACATCAGACAGAAAATTTAAATCAAGATCAGTGATATCTGTATTTTGCATAACATCATCGGTGATACCGGATAATTTTATTCCGGATTTATAAAGTTTCATAAATCGCAAAAAAGTACGCAAATCTATATGGTAGCCATCGACTGTACGAACCGAGCGTCCTTTAATGGTACCAAGATAATTTAAGAATTGTTTTGCGATCTGCGGCATATCACTAAAATAACTATCAGCCAATGGAATCATCTCTGAGATTTTACTCTCCTAGTTCGCTAAATTAAAATTTAGCGAACTAGGATGTATTTTTATTATATCATATCTTTTCCGTTCTGTCAAGCAAAAAAACGGCAGGTACAGCCCTATCGAGCCATACCTGCCAATAAATATCATTTTTTACATATACTGCCACAATTCTTCATGCGGTGCTGCAATTACTGTATTTCCGGTCAGCAATCCCTGATCCGCTGCATATCTGGAACCTGCTTCAACAGCCGCGGTCACATCACTAACATCGCCGGTAATCATAACATATCCTTTGCCGCCCATACCTCTGGACAAACGCAACTCTATAATAGACACGTTTGCAGCTTTTACCGCCGTATCAGCTGCCATAATTGCGCTGGCTGCTGAATATGTTTCAATTACGCCAACAGATCCTTTCCGTTCACCGGTTTCTGCACCAAACAACGCCTTTACAACACATTCGGATATACGTCCCAGTTTCACAGAGTCAATAATATTACTGTTATTACGCTCTCTCACATGGTCAACTGCAGCTTGTACATCCGCAAGATTACCGGTTAAAATAATCTCATATTTACCCGGACAAATCGGCTGTGCAGTAATTAATTTTACACCCGCTGATTTTAAGGCAGAATCACATGCTTCGATACCTTTTGCAATACTCTTAATTTCGATAATACCTATTGAATTTTCCATCTTAAACTCCGTTCTGCCGCCCTGCTACGACCAAGTTAATTATATATCTTGCTTTTATCTTGCAGAAATACGATTATGATAAAAGTGTTCTATTCATTAACAACGAAAAACATCATCAATTTAACTTTTAGCTGCACTTAATTTCAACGCCCTGTTCACTAACTGCGGTAACCACACCGTTTACCGTAGCATGAATATTTGCTGAAATACCATCAGCAGCTTTTCCGATTAAATCTCCGACTTTTACGGTATCACCTACATTTACCGCAGGTGATGCCGGCTTTCCTACATGTTGGCGCATCGGCATTGATATAGAAGTCGCTTTAAAGTCAATTACTCCGGTTAATTCCGGCATAATATCATAAGGTGCTACTCCGATTCGAGCCATAAACCGATCGCTCGGCAACATCCGGTATTCCCTATCAGGATCTGCATGCAATTCCGAGCCATCGTGCTGATAACGCAATCCGTTTTTTGCCAGTGAAGCTTTCACTTGTGCATACACCGTTCTCGGACTGATTCCCTGACAACATGCCGTTAATTCACAAACGCCACAGCTAGAGCAAACAGAAGCAACTAAGTAATCTTGTGGATTTGAAGTGATTTGTCCGTTTACAGTACGGACAATTTTATGTGGTTTTAAAGGATATCCAATCAAAGCACGCGGACACATATCCGTACACATTGAACATTGACAGCAAGTAGAAGAAGAACGGCGTACCATATTAGACGGATCGGTCGTTTTTCCGGTAATCGCCGGAATATCTTCAGGTAATATCAGGAAGGATTTGGTAGTCTTAGTAATATGATAAGTCTTGGGATCAATGATCTTGCCCATTGCCGGACCGCCATCTAACACAACACAATCTGCCGGAACAACAACTCCCAGATAATCAAATAATTCAGATACCGGAATACCGATCGGCACTTTTACAACTTTTCTGGCTCTATCACTGACTTTCCCGCCAATGGTAACATATTTATCAGTTACCGGAATTCCTTTCACTGCGTTGGAAACATTATATAATGTTTCCACATTAGATACGATAACACCTTGTGTAAAGGGCAAGCTTCCCGGAGCAACAATTCTTTTTGTTACTTCATAAATTAGAATGATTTCGTCTCCCATGGGATATACATTCGGCAAAACGTGTACTTCGACGTGTTTCGACAATTTTTGACCGTGTGTAAACCCAAGTCGTTCAGCGGTATGCTCTTTAATACCAAGGTAACCGATCTTTAAGCCCATAGCTTCTATTACTTGTTCGGCACCGTCAAGCATCTGTTCCATTTCTTTTTTCATAATATAATAATCCGAAAAAATCAAAGGTTCGCATTCAGCTCCGTTAATTACCAACGTATCTAAACCTTCATTAAATTTAAATTGTGTCGGGAACCCCGCTCCACCGGCACCTACAACACCGGCATCAGCTACTGCTTTTTTCAAATCATTTAAAATCATAGTTTCTCAATCCCTTTATATATTTAAAAGCTAAAATATAATGCTTAATCGACAATACCGACAATTACTGCATCAGTGGGCATGTTAGTATCACGCAACGCCAGTCTGGCGCCGCTTCCGGTAGTAAGCAAAACACGTTCTCCTATTCCGGCACCTACACTGTCAATTGCAATGATATAAGAGTCAGACTCTACCCCGTTATGAATCAACTGAACCTCCAGAAATTTCGAGCCTATTAATGATTCACATTTACGGGTAGATACAATTGTTCCTGTGACTTTTCCAATCAACATAAGCTTAACCATGCTGTCCAATCACAAGGATATGACAGCACCCTTTCATCCATAATACTACCAGTTTGATTAACTAGTCTTTTTTTACAATGGTCACCAAATCGTTACATTTTACGCCGCAAGCATTTGCATCGTCTGTATCGATATGCATTTCCAAACGAAATTTTTCATTTACACGAATTTGTACATCATAGAATTTGGTTCTGCGGATTCCGCCCACCTCTACATCTACATAATCCCCGTCTTTTAATCCATATCCTGCCGCATCCTGCGGAGTCATATGAATATGACGGTTAGCTATAATACATCCTTCCGGAATCGTTACAACGCCTTTAGGACCCACAATGGTTACAGAAGCAGAACCGGCAACATCACCGGACGGTCTGACAGGTGGCTTTACTTTTAACACAAAGGTATCCGTTCTGGAAATTTCTACCTGTGTATGTTTTCTGACAGGTCCTAAAATGCGGACATTTTCAATCGGACGCAGAGAAGGACCGATGATGGTTACGAGCTCGTTAGAAGCAAAATCATCCCCCATCAATTCTTTCTTTACGGTAAGTTTTGCGCCCTTGCCAAACAATATTTCCAAATCTTCTTGTGTAACATGGACATGACGATTGGAAACACCGATCGGTACTGGTTTGTTCTCCGGATCAGAAACCAATTCTTCAGAAGCAATAACGCTTTTGACAATTTCAGCAATCATTTTTTCATCAATTTGCATGGCAGTCATTCCCTTTCTCGTTTATAATCTATATTTATGGTAATAATTTTCAAATTTAATAAAAACATTCAACTTTAAATAACAAATCCAAATAAGCGAAGTAATAGTTATGTTTTTATGCATCCGGACAGTCTCCTGTCCGGATGACACAAAACGTTTTGATCTTAGTCTAAGGACGGCAATAATTTTTCTACATCGTTGTGTGGTCTCGGAATTACGTGTGTAGCAACCACTTCTCCCAAACGGCATGCAGCAGCTCCACCTGCTTCAACAGCAGATTTTACAGCACCGACATCACCGCGAACCATAACGCTTACCAATCCGGATCCGATTTTCTCAGTTCCGATTAAAGTAACGTTTGCAGCTTTTACCATTGCATCGGCAGCTTCAATTGCAGCTACCAAACCTCTTGTTTCTACCATTACTAATGCTTCCATTTTATGATCCTCCTTTAAGATTTTTTGTGTACTATTATTTTCAACAGGCGCCGGCTTTGCAGCACCCGCCGTTGACGATTTTTTTGCACTGCCCGCAGTGGTCTTGGTAACCGCTTTAGCCGGAGCAGCAATTGCTTCCTTGACAGTCCCTGCAGAAGCTTTTTGAGGACGTGCCGCCTTAGGCGGACGGGCTCCTGCTGATTTCGTCGGAGCTGTCTTAGGAGATTCGGAAGCTTTGGTCGTTTTTTCATTATCAGCCATATGACTTGACCTGCTTGTTCCATCAATAATACGATGAAACACAATCCTTCCTTCAAAATTTCCTTTATCCGCCCCGAATACCGGGGCAGATAA
>JABLTO010057893.1_pt1 | contig 28177 bp, 28 predicted proteins | sample 7160091 | NCBI WGS metagenome assembly JABLTO01 (sample SAMN14651225, study PRJNA627086) | human gut metagenome | isolation source: feces | host: Homo sapiens
TCCTCCTATTCGTACTCAATTATGCAGTACGACAAGCGGCGACTGTACACATCTCCGTGTGTGTCTTTCGACTTCTTTACACACGTCCATCCCGTAGATGGTTTCTGAACTTGTACAGTGACTTGTCGTCAGTTTCCTAACTTGACATTCGCTCCACGGAAAACCCGTCATTTTCTGACGGCAACCTCACGCTTCATAGCTATCATGTCACAGCAAGGATTATTATACACAAGACATATCACTTATGCAAGCCCTTTTTTTATTTTATTTTGTATTTTTATAAATACAATTTAAGCGGTGTAAGATATCGTCTCACACCGCTTTCTTCTATATTATATAGTAGCTTTATTCTTCTTCCTCTTCTGCATTGCCGCCAATAATATCAGAGTAATCAAATAATGTAACCTTTGTAATGGAGTCTCTGACTACATCCGGCGCATCGCCTTCTTTTCTGGCTCTGTTGGCAAACTGGGAAGCTGTTCTTCGTGGAATAGCAAGTTTTTTGATTTCAACAGGCTGTTCCTCTTCGATTTCTTCCTCTGGAAATTCTTCTTCTGAAACACTTGGTTCTGCAGGTTCTCCTGATATTTTAGAATAACCTTCAGATACTTCTGTTTCTTCTTCAGCTGTTGCTGCTGCAATTTCCTTTTTAAGAAGCTCATGCGCTTCGCTTGTTGCAGCCTGTACATTTCCTACCGGCTGAACAGTTTCTTCTGGTTCGTCATCAAGATCATCTTCATCAATCTCATCTACAAAGCCACCGGTACGGATTTTCTTCTTTTTCTTTTCTTCTTTTTTGGATTTCTTTTTCTTTTCTTTTGTATCCTGCAGAAGTTCTTTATCTTCCTGTTTCATACGTTTCGCACGGGCTTTTTCTTCAGCCTTCAGCTCGCGGGCTGATTTCACATGTCGTGTATCCCCCTGAAGATCTTCATATTCATCATCTTCCGGATCTTTTTTCCAGAGCTCTGCGATAACATATAATATAATAAGAAAGAGAATCACAAGTCCAAGAACGATCAGTCCCTCAACGCTCTCCGTTGCCACCAGCAGATATCCAACTAAAGGGATCGTGATCACAATCTTCGGCACCCAGTTCTTAACGGAAACCGTAATGCTCTCCTGTGCAGAAGTTGTTGTATCAATCACGGTACCTGTATTATTTTCTCTGTTTACGCTTACAAGATTGTATTTGTATGTTTTGCCGTCTTCCTGCACAAGGATCGGAGAACCGGCGGTCACTTCCTCGGTTCTTACCGGAATCGCATACGTTACAGATCCAAGCGGCAGGTTTGTCGCCTTATCTGTCGAATCCATAATCACGGTACGCACTCCAAAGAATGGCGGAAGAGCCATTCCAAGGATACATACGATCGTACATATAACTGCAAAGTGTACAATAAACTTCAAAAATTTTGACATTGGTATCTCCTCGCTTTGGTTCACCTTTATGAAAAGCATTGCACAGGAATTGGTCTCCTTCCGGCAATGCTCTTTATCTGTGATTCGATAATTACTGATTACTTAAATAATTTTCGATGCTTTCCATTGCCGCTTCTTCATCTTCCCCATTTGCAGAAAGCGTAATTTCTTCTCCGGCATCCAGTCCTAAAGTCATCATCCCCATAATGCTCTTAGCGTTGACCTTTTTTCTGCCAATCTCAACATAAATCTCACTGTTGAACTGACTCGCTACCTGTACAAGCTGAGCAACCGGACGAGCTTCCAGTCCTGTCGATAAATGAATTGTGATCGGTTTTTTAATCATAATACTTCCTCCTCGTTTGTCCGCAGTTCTTCCGCTATCTCGCTGAGTTTGCGAAGCCGGTGATTCACGCCTGACTTTCCGACCTGTGGACTTAACATCATTCCTAATTCTTTTAGTGTAGCTTCCGGATACTGTAATCTCAGCTCTGCAATTTCCGCAAGGCCTTCATTTAAATTATGAAGCCCTGTTTTTTCTTTGATCAGTCTGATATCTTCGATCTGTTTGACTGCCGCACTAACTGTTTTATTGATATTTGCTGTTTCACAGTTTACTTTCCGGTTGACAGAATTACGCATTTCCTTAAGAATACGAATATTCTCAAGATTCATTAATGCAACATTTGCTTCCATGATTGCCAGCATATCCACGATCTGTGCGCCTTCCTTCACATAGACCACATATGACTTCTTGCGCAGCACGATCTTTGCATCAATCTGAAATGTATGGATGATATCCCGTAAGTTCTCTGCCTTAACTTCATCCTGACATACAATTTCAAAATGATAGCCTTTCTCTGGGTCACTGATCGAACCGGATGCCAGAAAGGCACCCCGTACGAATGCACGTTTACAGCAATTCTGCTGCGTGATCAGTCCATTCTCCAGAAACAAAGTTCCCCTGTCAGCCTCATTCACCGAAAGTTTCGTCCCCTGAAGTACATTCTGTACCTGTAAAAGATCTGTAATCTCTACATGATATACATTTCCTTTTTTGAGCATACTGCTCTCGCGAATGGCTATTTCTGTATCTATATTAAATGTTTTTTGCAATAAAGTAAAGTACTTTCTCACCACGGCATTATTTTCTGTCTGAAATCGCAGACTTCCATCTTTCGTAATGCGGCCGCACGCACTGAGAAGTGCTGCTGTTTCCGCAATCCGGCAATGTCTCGCCGTACTTGTCTGTCTGGAAAGTTCTTCTTTCACCATCCCTGAAAAAGACAATTTCCATTCTCCTTTTGCGCTGCTTTATTTTTTCAGCAGAGCATCCTTTCCTATATCACGATGCTCCAGCCTGATTCCGTATTCTCTTGTTTCGATCAGCTTGTCATACAAAACCCGCGCCAGTGTTACAGAACGGTGTTTGCCCCCCGTACATCCGATTGCGATGACAAGACTTGTCTTGCCTTCTTTTGCATAATTCGGAATCAGGAATTTTATCATATCGTCAAGCTTTGCTGCAAACTGCCTTGCAATTTCATTATCCATTACATAATTGAACACGCCTTCATCCTGTCCCGTCAGCGGCCGAAGTTCGTCCACATAATATGGATTCGGCAGAAAGCGTACATCGAAGACAAGATCCGCATCTTCCGGTATGCCGTATTTAAATCCAAAGGACAAAACTGAGATCATCATATTGCTGAACTTACCATTCTCTACAAAAATATTGTTCAGCTCTTTTTTGAGCTCCCTTGTCAGAAGATGTGTTGTATCAATAATATAATCTGCTCTTTTTCTTAAGAATTCTGTTTTCTGGCGTTCCAGCCTTATACCGTCATCCACTCTTCCGGTAAGTGCAAGTGGATGGCTGCGTCTGGACTCTTTATAACGCTTCACAAGAACTTTGTCTTCTGCATCCAGAAAAAGGATTTCGAAAGTATTTCCTTCTGCTTTAAGTTTATCAAGCACCACTTCAAGTTCTTCCAGTGCCTTGCCGCTTCGTGCGTCAATTCCAATGGCTGCATTCTGCACATCTTCTTCCTGCGAACCGCTCATCAGCGAAACGAATTTCCCAACCAGTGCGATTGGAAGATTATCCACGCAGAAATAACGGGCATCTTCCAACATTTTCAGCGCCGTTGATTTACCTGCTCCGGAAAGTCCGGTCACTATTACAAGTCGCATATCTTATCTCCCGTCAAATTCGCCTAGAAATTTTACCTCCGGTTCAAGTTTTACGCCAAATTTCTCGTATACTATATCCGTCACATTTTTCATAAGCGTCACCACATCTTCCGCGGTTGCACCTCCGGCATTGATCACGAAACCGCAGTGCTTTTCAGACACCTGCGCACCGCCGACACGATAGCCGCGAAGATCACTGTCCATGATCAGTTTTCCGGCAAAGTAACCTTCCGGACGCTTAAATGTACTTCCTGCACTCGGATACTCTAGCGGCTGTTTCTTAATTCGCTGCGCGCTTAACTTTCTGCCAAGTGCGGTAATTTCTTCAATATTTCCTTCCTTAAGTGAAATTACTGCTTCCAGTACAATATACCCGGCAGTCTTTATGATACTGGTCCGATATCCAAGTTCCAGCTTATCTGCCGGTATCGTAAGAATCTCACCATCCTGATTCATCACAGTAACTTCTTTAAGGACATCTTTCATTTCACCACCATAGGCACCGGCGTTCATGGTCACAGCTCCGCCAAGCGTTCCCGGAATTCCTCCCGCAAACTCAAAACCGGTCAGAGATGACTTCCTTGCAGTTGCAGCAATTGTAGAAAGAAGTGAACCTGCCGCCGCCCGTATCTCTGTACCCTTCACTGTGATTTCTCCCAGATTACGGTCAAGCTGAATGATCACGCCACGATAGCCATGATCACTGACCAGCAGGTTGCTGCCGTTTCCAAGAATAAAATACGGGAGCTCTGCCTGACGGCACTGCCTGATCACCCATGCGATCTGCTCATAGGATTCCGGCATCACAAACACTTCTGCCGGTCCGCCGATCCGAAATGTCGTGTGATCACACATCGGTTCTTCAAAGCGAACACACTCGTCTCCGAGCTGTTGACAAAATCTCTGTTTTATTTTTTCATTCACAAATTGTGTCCTCTATCTTTCTTTTTTATTTTTTCCGTAAGAAGATCTTTCACCACTTCACTGGCAATCAACATGCCCGCCACACCCGGAATAAAAGAAATACTTCCCGGCTGTATATGCTCATGGTTTTCTTTCTGCCTTCCGATGCGCCGCTCCCTGTATGCCTTTTCTCTGGAACACAGCACCTTAACCTTACGGATATTTTTTTTGCGAAGTTCTGCACGAATAGCTTTTGCCAGAGGATCGTTACTGACTCTGGAAATATCTGCTATCTCAAGTCGTGCAGGGTTGATTTTATTATCTGTTGCAAGACAGGAGATCACCGGGACTTGGCAGTTTCCCGCCCGCTCTATCAAGAGCACTTTGGATGCCGATACATCCATGGCATCCACAATATAGTCAAAGGACTGCAGGTCAAACATTCCTGCAGTTTCTTCATTATAATATGTTTCATATGTGTGAACAAGAATATTCTCATCAATATCCCTGATATGTTCCTTGGCTGTCTGGACTTTCTTGCGTCCTACGGTAGACTGTCCCGCATATAGCTGTCTGTTGATATCAGACTGTACGATATCTTTATGGTCTACCAGTGTAAGGCTGCCTACTCCACAGCGTGCCAGAGCTTCCACTACATAAGAACCCGCACCGCCAATTCCAAAAACTGCAATTTTTGCGCTGCCAAGGCGGTTCACAGCTCTGGTTCCCATCAGAATCTCCATGCGAGAAAATGCATCATACATGTGCAAACCTCCCTATGACTTTCATATTATTTAAACTTTCTCTATCCCCACTCCGTTTAATTATACTATTCACGCAATCGAATGTACAGTTTTTCATATTTTTTTTAGAATTTGCGTATGATTTTCTGCAATTTCCATATAATATCCATCAATTCCCTCTGAAATAACATCTTGCCGAAAGGGGTGCGGTTATGTGGCAGCAGATTTTTCTGATTTTCGCGGGCTTAAGTTCCGGTATCATCATTGCCGGTGGTGTCGTCGGTCTGATGATCGGTCTTTCTATCGTTCCACGCTACGCCGGAATCACGCACACCGCGGATCACATGCTGTTATACGAAGACCTGACCTTCCTCGGAGTTGCGCTCGGAAATCTTTTCTGTCTGTTTAAGCCTTCCCTTCCACTGGGGAATCTTTTTCTTATCTTATATGGTGTCTTTTCCGGTATTTTCCTGGGAAGCTGGATTCTTGCCCTTGCGGAAGTTGCCGATGTCTTCCCCGTTTTCTGCCGGAGGATCCACCTCACCCGCGGGCTTCCCGTCATTATCATTGCCATTGCCGCTGGAAAATTTACAGGATGCTTCCTTTTTTACTTTCTCAGATGGCAATAATCCTTCTCATTATATGCATAAAACACAAAAAAAGTCAAAAGAAATCCTGTCTTTTCTCAAATATTTTCATATATCCCAAAAATTTATCAGGAAAGGAATGATTTTATGAAACAACATGCAAACGGAAACAAAACCTATAAAGAAAATCAAAAAAATTACGTAAAATATGTAAACAGCATCACTCCCACACACAGTCTGCCTCTCAACATGATAAAAGCATTTCTGACCGGAGGACTGATCTGTGCGTTCGGGCAGCTTATTCTCAATACCGCCATGACAATCGGCGCAGACCGCGAAACCGCCGGCAACTGGTGCTCTTTACTCCTGATCCTGATCAGTGTCATCTTAACAGGATTAAATCTTTATTCCAAAATCGGCAAATTTGGGGGTGCCGGAGGACTTGTTCCCATTACCGGTTTCGCCAACTCTGTTGCTGCTTCCGCGATCGAATACCGTGCAGAAGGACAGGTCTTCGGCATCGGCTGTAAAATCTTTACGATTGCCGGCCCTGTCATTCTATATGGAATCTTAAGTTCCTGGATCCTCGGAGTCATCTATTTTATTTTTCAACTTGTGGAGGTGATGTAATGTCTGTCGGAAAGCAAACAGGAAAAGCAAGTATTTCTTTTACCGATCCGGTCTATATTCAGAGTACAGCCTCTGTCGTCGGGCCAAAAGAAGGAGACGGCCCGCTAAAAGAATATTTTGATATGATCTGTGAAGATTCCATGTTCGGCGAAAAGACATGGGAAAGCGCAGAAAGCACCATGCAAAAAGAAGCCGCCACACTCGCAATCGGGAAAGCCGGACTTACACCCCACGATATACGCATGGTATTTGCAGGTGATCTTCTCGCCCAGACAATTGCCTCCTCTTTCGGCATTGCAGAAATGGGCATCCCATTCTATGGGCTGTACGGTGCCTGTTCAACCATGGGTGAATCCTTATCCCTCGGTGCGATTGCTGTATCTGCCGGATACGGAGCGCATATCCTGTGCGCTACCTCCAGCCACTTCGCAACTGCCGAAAAAGAATTCCGTTTTCCTCTCGGTTACGGTTCCCAGCGTCCGCTTTCTGCCACCTGGACCGTGACCGGAAGCGGTGCCTGTGTCATCGGAGCAAAAGTCCCCTCTGCCAGTTCTTTCCCCGGAGCATCACCTCTTGTTCATGCAAACGGCTGTGCCGCTATCACCGGCATCACAACCGGAAAGGTGATTGATTTCGGTTTTCGCGATTCGCTCAACATGGGAGGCTGCATGGCGCCTGCGGCATGTGATACCATTTTTCGAAACCTCGAAGATTTTTCACGTTCCCCTGAAGACTACGATGCTATCATCACCGGTGACCTCGGCATGATCGGTCAGCACATTCTTCTTGATCTCCTTGCCGAAAAGGGAACAGATATCTCATCCGTACATCAGGACTGTGGCCTTCTGATCTATGACAATCAGGTACAGGATACTCATTCCGGAGGAAGCGGCTGTGGATGTGCAGCATCTGTTCTCACCGCATGGCTTCTGCCACGTATCGCCAGCGGAGAACTGAAACGGGTTTTATTTGTCCCGACCGGTGCCATGCTCTCAAAAGTAAGTTTTAATGAGGGTGCCCCCGTCTCCGGCATTGCGCACGGAATTATCCTCGAACACATTCCCACTCCATGCAAAGGAGGTAAAAGCTGATGGACTATTTTAATGCATTCTGGACCGGTGGCCTCATCTGTGCCCTTGTTCAGATTCTTCTGGATAAAACAAAACTGCTGCCCGGCCGCGTCATGGTTCTTCTCGTATGCAGTGGTGCCCTTTTAAGTTTTCTCGGGTTCTATCAGCCATTTGCAGATTTTGCCGGCGCCGGCGCCACGGTTCCGCTGCTCGGATTCGGACATACTTTATGGAAAGGTATGGCAAAAGCAATCTCCGAAGATGGATTTCTCGGACTGTTCACCGGTGGTTTTACTGCCTGCGCCCTCGGTGTCTCCGCAGCCCTGATCTTTTCATATTTATCCAGTATGATTTTCCGCCCACAGATGAAAGAATGAGGTGAATTTCATGAGTGATACCCTGTATATACAGACAGACATGAATATTCTTATAAAACATCCTCATGTCTATCTGCAGGACATTGCAAGACTTTCCTGCAGCAATTCCAAAGTCCTCAACCGCCTCCGGGTACTTCCCGTTGCCAACTTAAATCCGGATACTCCCGGGCGCTATACAATGTCTGTGATGGATCTTGTCGATCTGATTCAGAAAAAAGAACCGGATCTTGATATCACTCCTCTTGGAGAACTATCTTTTATCCTAACCTACCAGCCACCGGGAAAACCTCAGATGATTTTTGAAATCCTGAAAGTGGTTTTTATATCACTTGCATCCTTCTTCGGTGCTGCTTTTTCAATCATGACATTCAACACCGATGCCGATGTCGGAACACTTTTTAAGCAGATCTATCAGCAGGTAACCGGAAATGTCTCCAACGGATTTACAATACTGGAAATTTCCTATTCCATTGGGCTTGCTGCCGGTGTTCTTTTCTTCTTTAATCACTTCGGGAGAAAGAAGTTTTCTGCTGATCCCACGCCGATGCAGGTGCAGATGCGGCAGTATGAAGACAATGTAAATACCACACTCCTTGAAGAAAGCAGCAGGAAGGCATCTTCTTCCTGACCGGCATTTTGTAATTCCTTTGTATGATTCAAAATAATTTTGTTGCCTTCTCGCTTTTTTTCGTTTATAATGTACCATATTATCATTTTACAACGTTAAAGGAGCGAAAATATGAAAAAGTTATGGAACAAATGGACCGAAATTGCTCTGGTCAAAAGAATCCTTGTCGGACTTGTACTCGGAGCGATCCTTGGTCTCACAATCCCGGGAGCTACCGGTATCTCCATCCTCGGAGATGTCTTTGTAAGTGCTTTGAAAGCAATTGCACCTCTGCTGGTATTCTTTCTGGTTATCAGTTCTCTGTGTAACGCAGGAAACTCCCACGGCGGTGTTATCAAGACAGTTATCATACTTTACATGTTCAGCACCGTACTTGCCGCTGTCATCGCTGTATTTGCCAGCATGGCAATCCCGGTAAAACTTACACTGGCCACTGCCGCAGCTACAGACACAGCCGCACCACAGGGCATCGCTGAAGTGTTAAACAACCTTCTTTTAAATGTGGTTGCCAACCCGGTATCTTCCCTTGTAAATGCCAACTACGTCGGCATCCTTACGTGGGCGATTCTTCTCGGACTTGCATTCCGTGCAGCAAATGACATGACCAAAAATGTACTGAATGATATCGCAAACGGAACATCTACTGTTGTTTCCTGGATCATCAACATGGCTCCGTTCGGTATCTTCGGTCTTGTATTCAACACTGTATCCACAAACGGTCTGGAGATCTTCACTACTTACGGAAAATTGCTTGCTCTGCTGGTAGGATGTATGCTCTTTATCTACTTTGTGACTAACCCGCTTCTGGTTTACTGGTGTATCCGCCAGAATCCATACCCGCTGATCTTCCACTGTCTGAAGAGAAGTGCGCTGACCGCATTCTTCACCAGAAGTTCTGCTGCCAACATTCCTGTCAATATGAAGGTCTGTGAAGAAATGGGACTTGACCGTGATACTTATTCTGTAACGATTCCGCTTGGTGCTACAATCAACATGGATGGTGCAGCAATCACGATCACCGTCATGACCATGGCAACAGCCTTTACACTTGGTATCCACGTAGATATCCCGACCGCAATCATCTTAAGCCTTCTTGCAGCACTGTCTGCATGTGGTGCATCCGGTGTTGCCGGCGGATCTCTGCTTCTGATCCCGATGGCATGCTCCCTGTTTGGTATTTCTGATGACATTTCCATGCAGGTCGTTGCAGTCGGATTCATCATCGGTGTTATTCAGGACTCTGTAGAAACAGCCCTGAACTCTTCTTCTGACCTTCTTCTGTCAGCATCTGCTGAATTCAGACAGTGGCGTCTGGAAGGAAAAGAGATCAAATTCAAATAATCGTACGCAGACGGTTCAGAATTTTCTTCTCCATCCGCGAGATCTGAACCTGTGATACGCCGAATTCATCTGCTGTTTCCATCTGAGTCATCTCCCGGAAATAGCGCATGTAAAGAAGCTTTCTTTCCTCCGCGTTCAGACTTTTGAGAAGCTCTTCAAGAAAGATCTTGTTCAGAAGTCTGTCGTGGAGGTTTTCTTTTTCCGGGATCTTATCCAGAAGTCTCAGTTCATTTCCCTCCCCCTGATAAATGATCTGATAAATAGATTCCACATCATTTGCCGCATCCATTGTCATTGCCAGTTCTTCCGGCAGCATCTGCACACTCTCTGCCAGTTCCTTAAGCGTTGGTTCCCTCCCCAGTGTTTTTTCCAGCTCTTCTCTTGTTCGCCCGATGCGATACTGATTCTCCTTAATAGATCTGCTGACCTTCAGGATCCCGTCATCCCGCAGGAAACGTTTGATCTCTCCGATGATCATTGGCACGGCATATGTGGAAAATTTCACATCATAAGATGTATCAAATTTGTCCACTGCTTTCAGGAGTCCTATACTTCCAATCTGAAAGAGATCTTCCATATCCACACCACGTCCCACAAAGCGCTTGGCTGCACAGTAGATCAGTCCTGTATTTTCATGAAACAGGCGGTCTCTCGCCTCTTTATCCCCCTGGTGCGCACGCCTGATCAGGGCAAGAGTGTCCTCCGACATTTATCCCTGCCTGCCAATGGTCTTCTTCATATGAACAGTAGTCCCCTTGCCTGGCTGTGATTCTACACGTATCTCATCCATAAATGCCTCCATAAAGGTAAATCCCATCCCTGAACGCTCATGATCCGGCTTCGAGGTATACATCGGTTCCATTGCCTTCTCAATGTCCGCGATTCCGATTCCATAATCTGTAATATGCACATACAGTTCATTTCCATGATATTGTAATTTCATTTCGATCTTATTGATTTTGCCTTCATATCCATGAATGATACAGTTGGTCACAGCCTCCGAGACTGCAGTCTTCAGATCTGCCACTTCTTCCAGCGTCGGATTAAGCTGCGTACAGAAAGAAGCCGCGGTCACTCTTGCCAGTCCTTCATTTGCCGGAATGCTGTCAAATACCAGAATCATTTCGTTTGTATTTTCCTTCATGCTTCTTCCTCCTCTGCTGTCTGAATTTCTATATAGCGATGCAATCCGGACAAATGTAAAAGCCGGTCTATGTGGCGGCTTACACCAGCTGCCCGTATGCTCTCTTTGCGCATTCCCATTGCCCGGTATCGTCCCATCAAAAGCCCCACCCCGGAACTGTCCATAAATTCCGTATGTGTAAAATCAAAAATAATTGTGCGTATATAATTCTGATTTATAATATGATCCGTCTCCCGGCGTACGAGGTCCGTTACCGGATGATCCACATCCTGCGGAAGAACCACAGTAAGTACTGTCCCCTCAAGTTTATACATTTCCTGCATTTTCTCTCCCCCTAACCTGTTTTAAAAAAGAATCCACAGACACACCACTGGCATCTCCCCACTATCGCATCCTCGCGGAGCGTTTTTATGTAATAGGAACATTACGGAGTAATTTCCTATTACATAAATACAAAAAGGAGACATGCCATATGGCACATCCCCTTATCTGAGGTTCTTCTTATTGTCAAATTTTATTCGTAATATTCGTCTCCGTAATCTCCGCTGTCATCACTGTAGTCGCTTCTGTCGTCCGAGCTGTAATCACTTCCGTCATCATAACTTGTATTATCATAACTTCCGTCATCACTACTTCCATCCCCGCTGTCAGAAGATGTCTGTGCCGGTTCTGTGTCACCAACACCGGCCACACCGGTTGCATTCTTGATTGTTGTATAAATCGACTTCTGAGCATCTGTAAGGACATCTACATGTACCTTCTGTATCTCTACAGCTGCATCATCGATATCCTGCTGCTGATAATAGCTGAGTGCCATCAGAAGTGCCTGATAGCTCTCGCTCTTTGCCTGCTCAGTTGTCAGCTCCTGTGTCACTGATTCTACCGTATCGCCGGATTCCTTCGCTTCGCCCTGTGCTTTATTGAGCTCTGCGCCCTGACTTGCAAGAGATTCACTGTACTGCACGATCTGCTGATTAGCCTCCTGATAGATTCCCTGACGTATCGCCGGAACCGCAAGGAGCCAGAATGCCGCGGCACCTGCAAGAATCCCTGTAACCAGTATAAAAAACGCTGAAATACGTGAATGTTCTTTGTATATCGTCTGTGGAGCCATACGATCCACATTTAAAAGATCTGTATCTTCATCTGCCTTTATCTTGCCGGAACGGAATAAACCTTTTTTATTTTTCTTCTCGAGTTTTGTGGTCACTCCGGTCTGCTCGTCTACTTCACGTAAGAATCGAAGTGTTGTTGTATTTGTCTTATCGATTCTGGCAGCTTTTTTGAGGATTCTTCGCGCGCGGTTCCATTCTTCGTTTTTGATCTGGATAAGTGCCAGAAGATGATATCCCTTGATCAGCTTTGAGTTCTGTGCAAGGATCTTACGCAGCTGGATCGCAGCCATATCCTCATGCCCTTCCCTGCACAGAAGCAGTGCATGATTGTATTTCTTGATCGTTTCATTGATCGCTGCAAGCTTATTCGGGTTTGCCTGCAGTTTATTAATATACTCGGATGCCTGATTTCTTGTCGGCTGAAGGTTTTTGCTGATCACCCATTCGCTGAGCGCAGAAACTACCTCTCCCGTCTCAAAATAAACCAGTCCCAGAAGATTACGCGCCTGGATATTTCGTTTGTCATACATAAGGCTCTGTTTCAGACAGGCGATCGCACCGGAAAGGTCACGAATACTTGCCTTTTCCAGCCCCTGATTATAGAAAACTTTGGACAGGTAATCTACTTTTTTCTGAATCAGTACATTATATCCACAGTTCGGGCAGTAATCGAGATCCCGGTCTGTGAGAAATGCACCGCAGTTCATACAGTTCATGTAGTTCTCCTTATATTTACTTTATCCGTCGGTTACTCTTGGCTTCTCTTAAGACTTCCTGAAGTACATCCAGAATATCTGTCAGCTCTCTGTCATAAATCGCACCTTCAGCGTCTGTAACATCCAGACATGGTTCAAATTTTTTCAGTTCTTCTTCGTAATCGATCATATCGTTCTCCTTTATTTTCCGATTCCCTTCAGGATAGCCGTCTTGATCTCGCCTACCAGATAAAGAGAACCAACACAGAACAGCATTCCATCCTCGCCCTTCTGCTCAAGTGCCTTCTTAAATGCCATCTCCACATTTTCACACGCTTCTGCGCTCGGACATCCCTGCTCTTTAAATATCTCTGCAAGGTGTTCTGCCGGAACCTTACGGTATCCGCCCACCTGCGTTACGATCACATGACGGAAACTGATCTTGTCAAGAATCGTCCGGATCATATCTGTATAATCCTTATCATCCACTGCTGAAAAAAGAAGTGTCAGCGGGTAGTCTTTCTGAAAATAAGCGGCAGTTTCAACAAATTTTTCGACACCGTCCTCATTGTGTGCTCCGTCCACGATCACACCCGGAAGAACAGTTTCCATCCGTCCCTGCCAGCGTGTCTCACGGATGCCACGGCGTACCGCATCTTCAGATGCAGCAATATGATTCTTCATAACCTCGATTGTTTTCAGCGCAAGCATACTGTTCATAACCTGATACTTTGCTATAAACGGTATGGAAAATGCTGTATTTCCATAATACTCATTCTTAAACAAAAAATCAATGCCCGACATTGTGTTTCGGAGGATCTTCGCATCCTCTCTCTTCACTTCATAGCACGGACTGCCAAGTTCCTCTGCTCTCTCACTGATGACTTGTGCTGCCTCCGGATCGTTGCCGTCATAGATTACCGGTACTCCCGGCACAATGATGCCAGCCTTTTCGCCTGCAATCGCAGTAATCGTGTTTCCCAGATACTGCATATGGTCAAAACTGATCGATGTGATCACACATGCCAGCGGATGTTCTACCGCAGTCGTTGCGTCCAGTTTTCCACCGAGTCCTGTCTCAAGGACCACGTAATCCACACCTGCGTCGGCAAATATCACCATTCCCATCAGAAACAGGAATTCAAAATACGTCGGATGATAACTGCCCTCTGCAACAAGTTCATCTGCGAGCTTTTTTACTTTTTCAAAGGCATGCAGAAAAGTATCATCTTCAATATTTTTTTCATTGATCTGAAATCGCTCATTGATCGTAACAAGATGCGGAGAAGTAAATAACCCGCAGGAATATCCTGCCTCACGAAGGATTGATGTCAGAAACGCACAGGTACTGCCTTTTCCGTTTGTTCCGGCTACGTGAATAACATTAAAACGCTCCTCGGGACTGCCGAGACGTCTCAGGCATTCTTTTGTATGCTCCAGTTTGTTTTTGGTTGTAAATTTCGGAGTTTCTTCAATATAAGCAACAGCTTCTTCGTAATTCATAAAAAAATTCACCACTTTATCTAATGTATTCGCAGCGTTCCGGTCTAAAAAAATCAGAACGCTACGATATCATTATATATGAGTGGTGAAAGATGTCCAGTACTAATCGTAATCTTTTATTCGTCAGGATTCATTTTCTTCCGTCAGAAGTTTCCATTTATTTTCAGAATACAGCATATATGCCGATCGATCGTAGCTCTTGCTCAGTGCTTTTTTCGTCGAGCTGTTGCTTCGCTGTGAAACGGAAACTCTGTCAAAATCGTTTAATTCCGTTCCTGAGATCATCAGCGTCGTAGGATTAACATATACGGTATCTACCCATTCTCCATTCAGTTTTACCTGACTGGACGGCGTGAAATTCGTACCCTTCAGCCGATAAGTGAAGTCCGTGTCCGAAACAAGTTCCATGGAATCCAGCGATACATCATAAAGGCCCATATGCATTTTGGTCCGCTCGAAAGTCTCTCCGTTTTCTTTATAAGAATAACGATCTCCATACAGCAGATCATACTGCAGTGTTTCCAGATCCACCTGATAGTTTCTGGTGTTTCTTCTGGCCTGATGATAACGGAAGATTGTTCCTTCATGGATTCCGGCACGGTCCATTACCTCAGCCGCCATCTGATAAGCTGCCAGATTGACGTCTTTCTTTTCCATGCCAAAATTGTCCCACATAACATACTGTGTCTGGAACAGGTATTTATTTTTCAGGTCTTCAACTGTCAGTCCCATAGTCGGAAGGTGGTCACCGTACATAACAAGGATCACGTCTTCCGGATAATCTGCAAGTGCATCTGTCAGTTCTTTTACAAAATTATCCATCTCATGGATTTCGTTACAGTAATATTCCCACTGATTATTCTGTGCTTCGGTAGCTGAACCGGTAACGGTGATCTCCGGATCATCGATCAACTGTTCTTCTGGATAAGCACCATGTCCCTGCGTGGAAATCGTATAAATATAATCCAATCCCTCCGTAGAATCCAGGCACTTGATGATCTCATCTGTGAGGACTTCATCCTTTGTCCAGCCAAGCGGGTTCTTATCGTCTTCCTCCGGCATATATTCTGCCGAAGTAAAAGTATCAAATCCAAGATTTGGGAAAATACTCCTTCTTCCATAGAAATTGGCTTCATTGTTATGTACCGCATGTGTGGTATAACCCAGGTTTTTCAGTACATAAGGTGCACTTTCGCAAGTCGTTTCTTTCAGAATACTCTTATACGGATACTCACCCGGTCCGAAATAATGCAGACTCATACCGGTGATTGATTCAAACTCAGTATTTGCAGTACCGGCACCTACGGACGGAACTTTATAATAACCGGAGGTATACTCCTTCATGAGTTTCCGGAAATTCGGAATCGGATCTTCCGAAACCTTCAGATAATTGACCAGTGTCGGATCAAAGAAAGATTCCAGCTGCAGGAAAATGATGTTCGGCTTACTGCTCTCGCTTGTCGCCGGAAGATTGTCTTCCGTCTTCTCAATTCTCTGGATTTCCTTTTCGGAATAATCCCTCGGACAGCTGATTCCTGTATCAAAGATCGTAACTGCCAGACAATATGGATATCCGTAATCCTCATAGGCAAATGCAATATTACCAAAGTAATTGGAAAGTACTCTCTTATCCAGAGCAAGCTGTGTAATTCCTGCAAATGCCGCCACAGCGACAACTACCATTAAAAGATCATAGCGAAATTTCACTCTGCGTTTATACTTCGGACCCCTGACAAGAAGCGCCAGAAGAATAATGACAAACAGCCCCAGCACGATCAATGCAATTATCACGCCCCATGCAGGCAGATACTTGTTTAAGATTGCCATACCATCTGTCAGAAGATGCAGATCGGGACCGGTAAACGGTGTAACCCTGTTTGCAAGGATTATGCCGTTTATGATTCCGAGAAGCAGCCAGAATATTGCGATCAGCACTCGCCAGAATGTCCTCCGGCGGAACAGATACGCGATCAGGCTGGTGACAAAGATCAGTCCCGCATTATATGCAAATACCAGCGGTTTTCCTGTCATATAATTCCATGCCTCTATGAAAGAATGGCGGCTGATCGCTTCGATCAGGAAGTAACCGGCGGCACTGCCAAGTACATGAAGCAGCAAAGAAATCTTATTGCACACTTTATACAATCTCATCCAAATGCTCCTTTATTATTTATCCATCTGTTTAAGCTGTGTATTTACTTTTTCCATCATTTCTTCATATTTCTGAAGTTTTTCTTTTTCCGCGTTTACTTTTGCTTCCGGAGCTTTATTGACAAAGTTCGGATTGCTCAGCATTCCCTGGCATCTTGCGATTTCTTTTGCGAGACGATCCTGCTCTTTTTTAAGGCGTTCCATCTCTTTTTCGCGGTCTACCAGATCCTCAAGTGGCATATAAACTACTGCATCGGATACAACAACAGATACTGCATCCTCGCCGATGCCTTCTTTATCTTCCTGTACAAGGATCTCTTTTGCAAATGCAAGGTTTACAAAGGATTTCTTGCATGCTTCATATCTTGCACATGTCTCTGCATCTTTGCCTACAATATGGAGGCTGGTCTTGCGGTTCATCGGTACGTTCATTTCAGTACGTGTATTACGGATACCGCGGACAGCTTCCTTGAAGCTCTCAACTGCTTTTTCTGCTTCCAGGAATACCCATGCTTCCTTATATACCGGCCAGTCGGAAATCATGATGGATTCTTCTTCCGGAAGAAGTGTACAGTAGATTTCTTCTGTGATAAACGGCATATACGGATGAAGAAGTTTCAGACCTTCAGTCAGGGCTGTTCTTAAAGTCCAAAGTGCATCGTTTGCTGCCTTCGGATCTTCGTCTGCTTTCCAGAGACGGACCTTCGCCATCTCAATGTACCAGTCACAAAGCTCATCCCACAGGAAGTCATAAACTTTCTGTACAGCGATTCCGAGCTCGTATTTGTCCATATTGTCTGTAACATCACGAATTACGGTGTTCAACTTGGAAAGGATCCATTTGTCTTCGAAGCAGAGATCATTCAGATCTGCCGGTTCTGTCACGGTCTTGCCTTCCAGATTCATCATAATGAATCGTGATGCATTCCAGATCTTGTTTGCAAAGTTACGGCTGGACTCTACACGCTCCCAGTAGAAACGCATGTCATTTCCAGGTGCATTACCTGTGATCAGAGTCAGACGCAGTGCATCCGCACCGTATTTATCAATAACTTCCAGAGGATCGATACCATTTCCGAGAGATTTACTCATCTTACGTCCCTGTGAGTCACGTACAAGTCCGTGGATCAGTACATGATGGAACGGAACTTCTCCTGTCTGCTCAAGTGCTGAAAATACCATACGGATAACCCAGAAGAAGATGATATCATAACCTGTCACAAGGACATCTGTCGGATAAAAGTACTCCAGTTCCGGTGTCTTCTCCGGCCATCCCAGTGTAGAGAACGGCCACAGCGCGGAACTGAACCATGTATCCAGAGTATCCTCGTCCTGATGCAGATGTGTGCATCCGCATTTCGGGCATTTCTCCGGCATTTCTTTTGCAACTACAACTTCACCGCACTCATCGCAGTAATAAGCCGGGATTCTGTGTCCCCACCAGAGCTGACGGGAAATACACCAGTCACGGATATTTTCAAGCCAGTGCAGATAAGTCTTGCCAAAGCTTGGCGGAACAAATTCCAGTTCGCCCGGTTTCAGCGCATCCATAGCTGCCTGTGCCATCTTGTCCATACGTACAAACCACTGCGGTTTGATCATAGGTTCTACAGTTGTACCACAACGGTCATGTGTACCGACGCTGTGATTATGCGGAACTACTTTCACAAGAAGACCCAGTGCATCCAGATCTGCGACCATGGCTTTACGTGCCTCATAACGGTCCATACCTGCGTATTTACCGCCGAGAGAATTGATAGTAGCATCATCATTCATGATGTTGATTTCTTCAAGATTGTGGCGTTTGCCTACTTCGAAGTCATTCGGGTCATGTGCCGGTGTGATCTTAACGCAGCCCGTTCCGAATTCTTTATCTACATATTCGTCAGCGATCACCGGGATCTCACGGTCAGTAAGAGGCAGTTTCAGCATCTTGCCGATCAGATCTTTATATCTCTCATCTTCCGGGTTTACTGCAACTGCAGTATCTCCGAGAAGTGTCTCCGGACGGGTAGTTGCGATCTCTACGAAACGTCCTTCTTCTCCTGCGATCGGATAATTGATGTGCCAGAAAAATCCATCCTGATCCTCATGCTCAACTTCTGCGTCAGAAATAGAAGTCTGGCATACCGGACACCAGTTGATGATTCTGGAGCCTTTGTAGATATATCCTTTTTCGTATAAACGAATGAATACTTCCTGTACAGCCCTGGAGCAGCCTTCATCCATTGTAAAACGTTCTCTTTCCCAGTCAGCAGATGCGCCGAGCTTCTTGAGCTGATTGATGATTTTTCCGCCGTACTCTTCTTTCCATGCCCATGCATGTTTCAGGAATTCCTCACGTCCGATATCGTGTTTGTCAATTCCTTCTTTTTTGAGTTTGTCAATAACCTTAACCTCTGTTGCGATTGCAGCGTGGTCGGTTCCCGGCTGCCACAGAGCTTCATACCCCTGCATTCTCTTGAAACGGATCAGGATATCCTGCATGGTCTCATCAAGTGCATGTCCCATATGAAGCTGTCCGGTTACGTTCGGCGGCGGCATAACAATGGTAAACGGTTTTTTATCTGGATTTACTTTTGCGTGGAAGTATCCGTTGTCCATCCATTTCTGATAGAGGCGGTCTTCCAGACCCTTCGGGTCATATGTCTTTGCAAGTTCTTTGCTCATAATGTCCTCCTGATTAAAAAAAGCATCTCCCATCTACTGTAATTGCATTTTTTCGCCTTGTCAAGACGGATTGCATATTTTTCACAGATTATGGGGTTCCCTGTAGTTATCTGTATACTTATTCCACAGATTTCAGTGATTCGACCATGTCGATCTTTTTCAGTTTGTTATGCATAAAGATGTTTACGATCACAGAGAAAATACAGGTGATCACGGCACAGTACAAAAAGCTGACCGGGCGGATATTTCGTCCGAACATGACGGCATCCACCTCAATCGTCACAATGATATAACGGTGCAGCAGAATACCAAATCCCGATCCTGCAAGGATTCCTGCAATCGTAAGAAGAATGTTTTCCCGCAGAACGTACTGCGACACTTCCATATCAAAGAAACCCAGGACTTTCAGTGTCGCAAGTTCTCTCTGTCTCTCGGTAATATTAATATTGTTCAGATTATAAAGAACAACAAATGCCAGCATTCCGGCAGACACGATCAGTACTACGATTACGCTCCCCAGCGTACTGAGCATGCGGTCTACCATCTCTACTGTGCTGGATGTGTAACTGATGCTTAAGACAGCCGGTGATTCCATGATCTTCTGTCCGATTTCTTCAAGCTGATCTTTGTATTTGTCCTTTACCTTAAATACAATGTCACTGTAATCCGGTTTCTCGCCAAAGTTTTCTTCATATACCTGTGGAGACATGTATACATAATGTCCGGCATAGTTTTCGGTGATCACGGAAATCTTTACTTTGTATTCTTTGTCGTCTTTTTTCAATGTCAGCTCATCTCCGGCTTTTAAGTCGAGAAGTGTCGCTGTTTTTTCACTGACTGCCGCACCTTCTTCCGGTAACTCATAAGACTGCTTCGTGACACGGTTCTGTAAAGTAACATCTTTTTTGAATTTTTCCAGATCTTCCGGTACATAAACATACACACTTAAATTTGATTTTCCGTTCGGCGCTGTAAGCTTGGTAAGCTGGATATTTGTATAATGATCCAGATCTTCATTCTGCTCCAGAGAACTTTGCAGTTCCTTTTTCTCTGCATCGGTCGCATCATCGTCCGATATGATCATCGCATCATAACGTTGGAGGTCTGTATACTGAAGCTTTACAATATCAGAAATTGAATCCCGGATTCCGTAACCGACCAGCATCAGTGCCATACTTCCTGCAATTCCGAAAACTGTCATAAACATACGTTTCTTGTAGCGGAACAGGTTTCGAAGAGAGGATTTCCATGTAAAATTCAGGTGTTTCCACAGGAACGGCATCCGCTCCAGAAGGATTCTCCTGCCTTCTTTTGGTGCCGGCGGACGCATCAGGGATGCCGGTGTCTCTGCCAGCGCACGATAGCATGAAAATACAGTTGCCCCGACAGTACAGATCAGTGCTGCCACCGAAGCAGTCAGTGCATACTTAAGTTCGTAATGGATCTGCAGTGTTTTATCTACATTGTGGTACATCATTCCATATCCTTTGATAATGATAAACGGCAATATCTTTTCACCGATCAGGATACCGACAATACTGCCTCCTGCCGTCGCCAGAAATGCATAACTTAAATACTTCGAGGCAATATGAATCTTGCTGTAGCCCAGTGCCTTCATCGTTCCGATCTGTGTTCTCTGTTCTTCGACCATTCGCGTCATGGTCGTAAGACTGATCAGCGCAGCGACCAGGAAAAAGATCACAGGAAAAACCTCACCAATATTTTTGATTCGATCTGCATTATCTCCATAATCTGAATACTCCGGAAGTCCGTTACGGTCTGTGATGATCCACTCCGGTTTTTCCAGATCGTTCAGTTCATTCTTTGCATCGTCTATTTTTTGCTGGCCGTCTTTGATTTCATCCTGAGCTTCCTTTTGGCCGTCTTCATAATCTTTCTTGCCGTCTTCCAGCTCTTTACGGGCATCTTTTAATTTCTGCTCGGAATCTTTTAATTTTTCCTCATTTTCCCTGATTTCTTTTTCGCCGTCGGTCAGTTTCTTCTCATTTGCGGCAATCTCTGCCTCGCCTGAATTAAGCTCTGCTTCATTTGCAGCAATCTCTGCATCTGCGGAATCAAGTTTTGTACGATTTGCATCCAGTTCACTTTGTCCGCTCTGAAGCTTCTTAAGACTTGCATCCAGCTGCTTCTTGCTGGCTGCAAGCGTCTTTTCGTTTGTATCAAGTTCTTTTTGTGCCGAAATTAGCTTTGCTTCCTGCGCATTAAGCGTTGTACGGCCGCTGTCGATCTGTGTCTGATTTTCATTCAGTGTCGCGAGTGTTCCTGCAAGTTCGGTTTTTTTCGCCTGAAGAGTCGTAAGTCCACTGTTTGCTGATGCCAGATTATTTTCAAGCTCTGTTTTCTGTGCATCTGCCTGCTGACATGCATTAAGTGTCGCCTGTGCGGTTCCAACTGCTGTATTTGCATCCCCAAGTGCTGCCTGCGCTTCTGAAAGATTCTGCGCAAGCGCATCAAGCTGCGCCTTCGCTTCTTCATCTCCGGCATCTGCTTTTTGCTTTGCTTCATCATAAGCCGCCTGTGCTGCATTTACCTCATCCTGTGCCTGACTGACTGCACTCTGTGCTGCCTCCACTGCCTGCTGTGCCCCCGCAAGTCCGGCCGCAGCCTGCTCCAGCTGACTGATTCCTGCCTCAAGCTGCGGAATCTGCGCATTAAGCTGTGCAATCTGTGTATCTACTGTGGTCTGTCCGGCTTTTACCTGTGCAATACCCGCAGTAAGTTCCTGCTGCTTCTTATCTAAATCAGCTTTTGCATCTGCAATCTTCTGTTTGCCTGCCTCGAACTCCTTTTTGGCTGCATCAAATTTCGCTTTGCCTTCGTCATATTGTTGCTTTCCGGCATTATACTGGCTCCATCCATCATCCAACTGCTTCTGCGCAGCTTCCAACTGTGTTCTTCCGTCCGCCGCCTGTTCTTTCGCAGATGCGATCTGACTTCTGCCGTCACGGATCTGCGTTTTTGCATTCGCGAGCTGTTTCTTACCGTCTTCCAGCTCTTTACGGGCATCTTCAAGCTGCTTTTTGCCGTCATTATATTTCTTCTCGCCGTCTTTTAACTCTTTTTCGCCATCGTCCAGTTTCTTCTTGGCATCGGCAAGCTTTTCGTCGGCTTCTTTCTTACCGTCTTCCAGTTCTTTTTCTGCATCAGATATCTTGTCCTGTGCCTCTGACATAACTTTATCATAGCGTATCTGACAGCGCCATTCTTCAATTCCCTCGACTTTTTTCTGAACCTTATCAATCAGATTTTCGTATGCATCGGTATAGCTGGTGACCTTTTCCACCTCATTTGTGCGCACATAAATCTGCGTAAAAAACTCAGAATCAAACTCTTCCGGAAGCACATACGCAAAGCCATTTACCTCGCCGGATCCCACCGTGGTATTGCCTCTGTTGAACGAAATATAAAGAGGGCTCTTTCCGATACCTGTAACCGTGTACTCTTCCGTCTTCAGAAGCTTCGAATCTCCCTCCTGCCGGATTACGAGCTTGCTGCCCACTTCATATCCCTGCGATTCTGCAAACGTGGAATCCAGAAAACACTCGCCGCTTTTTTCCGGAAGACTGCCTTCTGTCAAAGTGAGTTGATTGACTTCTTTATTTAAGGATTCCACATGAAGGACTTTCAGTGAATCATTTTCTCCACAGATCACATCTGTAGAATATGCACCTTCCACACTTCCGACTCCCGAAAGTTCCTGCACCGCTTTCACATCATCCTCCGTCAGTCCCATTGTACCGATAATCTTGAGATCCATAAGTTTTGATATGTTATAATAGGCATCACCCGACATTCTCATGTCCGGAGACGCCGCCTGAATTCCGGAGAAAAAAGCAACACCGAGTGCAACAATACAGAAAATTGAAATAAAACGTGCCCGGCTCTTGCGCACTTCCATCCAGAATTCTTTATGCAGTGCTTTTTTTCTATGTTTTCTTTTTCCTACCATTCGATTTCCTCCACCGGTGTAGGATGCTCATTCATTTCCATTGAAGAAACCGTTCCGTTCTTAATATGGATCACACGGTCTGCCATCGGCGTCAGCGCCGAATTGTGTGTGATAACGATCACGGTCATTCCCTTCTGGCGGCACATATCCTGCAAAAGTTTCAGTATTGCCTTACCAGTCTGATAATCAAGTGCACCGGTCGGCTCATCACAGAGCAGAAGCTTCGGATTCTTGGCCAGTGCACGTGCAATGGACACACGCTGCTGCTCTCCACCAGAAAGCTGTGCCGGAAAATTTCCCATACGGTCTTCAAGTCCTACTTCTTTTAATACTTTGCCTGCGTCCAGCGGATTCTTACAGATCTGCATGGCAAGTTCAACATTTTCAAGTGCAGTAAGGTTCGGCACCAGATTATAAAACTGAAATACAAATCCGATGTCATCCCGGCGGTAGGCAGTCAGCTGGCGGCTGTTATAATCTGTGATATTTTTACCGTCCACCAGCACCGTTCCCTTCGTTGCAGTGTCCATGCCTCCAAGGATATTGAGAACCGTCGTTTTGCCCGCGCCACTCGGTCCGACGATAACCACAAATTCTCCTTTTGATATTTCGAAGCCGATCTCATCGACTGCCTTGATCTTGACTTCTCCCATTTTATATATTTTTGATACCTTATCAAGTTTTACATATGCGTTCTGCATATCTGCCATATTTTTCTCCTGTTTTCGTTGTTATGTATAATAAGTTTCTACCTGCGGATGACTCCGAAGTATCTTACTTTTATTATAACAAAAAAACACCACTCGGAACAACATCCGAACAGTGTTTTTTCTGTGTTACTGTTCACTCCGTTCACAGCAACTTTTCTGTGTCCTAATTTTCATTTTCTTTACGTTTGCCTGCCACAAGGCCACCGATCCTCCCGGTTTCTTTTGCCGAAAGACTTTTCCATCCACCTTCCAGTACTTTATCCAGCACTCCAAGCTCCTGCGCAATCTCATATTTCAGCTTTTCTTCTTCCGGAAGTTCATTCTTAAGATAGGCTTCCACTTCTTTTTCTTTATTCATGTCCTGATTACTCCTTTTATTCATTTCTCAGAGTATAGACATTTTTTCAGAAAAATATACACCTTTATCAGCTCTTCGGAATAATGATCGCAGCAATGATGTACGCCCAGATTCCCGCACCGCCGAAGCAGGTCAGGAGCACCCATGCAAGACGCACCAGTGTCGGATCTATATCGAAGTATTCTGCAATACCACCGCAGACACCACAGAGCATGTAATTAACAGATGATTTGTAAAGTCGTTTATTCCTCATAGTAAAATCCTTCTTTCTGAAAAAGTTTGATTTCGTTGTTCTTATCATTACTCAAAATCCACAGTGATATTTCCGACACCACAGTCGAAAGTCATCTTTCCGGATGATCCCGGATTGCTGATTTTTTTCTCATGCCCGAGGCCGCTAAAAGAACTGTCACCGATATCTATCGCGCCTGCCGCACAGGAGATTTCATAATCATAATCCTTCTCTTTTCCATCAATACCCAGATCGATGTTTCCGATTCCGCAATCTGCTTCCAGATTCTGTACTTTCAGATTTTCAAGATCAATATTTCCTGTGCCAACAGTGAGCTCTGCTTTCACTGCTGTAATCGTACTGTCATTTGTAAATTCTCCGGCAGCTACAGATACCTCCAGTTTTTTTGCATAAAAATTATCATCCAGATTTACGGTACCGGCTACCACATCTACAGACGCCTCCTCAAATTCCGTTTTCTTCGGATAACTGACCGTAATTTCTCTGTCCTGCACCCTGCCGATGCTTTCCAGAACCAGCGTATCTCCTTCCTGTCCGACACGTACTTTCTCTCTATGTTTCCCTGAAACTTCAACTTTTATCTCATTTCCATTGTATTCTTTAAGATAAAGTTCTCCTGTTCTGATAGAAAGATCGAGTTTTGATACTCCATCTACCAGATAGATTTCTCCGTTTGTTCCGGCTGCCTCTTTACTGTCCGATTCATCAATCTCATCCCAGTCCTGATTCCAGTCATCTTCATCCCCAAAACTTACATATTTTGCAGTCTGCCGGACAGCACTGCCTAATCCGTCTTTGGATAAGTTCAATCCCGTGATCGTTGCGCCCATTGAAACACCACCTATCGTCAGACCAATTCCCACTACACCGACAGCCGCTGCTATGACCAGTACCACTTTTGAAAATTTTCTCATGCCCGGTCACCTCCCTTTTTGCCCCTGTTTAATATATTGCCGCAAAAATCCGTGAACCTGCGAAGAATTGCCGGAAGTGCACGGCTCGACGCCCATACAAAAAATACAAGTCCAACCAGGCCAAGAGAAAGCAAAATCAGGCCAATGCCGATTCCAAGAGCACCAAATGCCGGTGCCGCTGTCACACATGCTCCAATACCGGCGCCAATTGCAATCACTGCGATTACAAAGAGTGCGATAACAACTGCCCCTGCGCCAAGTACAAGGATAAGCGGAAGTAAGATCAGTGCCACAATAAATCCGATGATCCCACCGGCTACACCCTTGATCAATGGTGAAATAAATACCAGAAGGATCAGTACAAGTATCACACCTGCCTTACCGCCCCTGCGCTCTGCATGATAGCCTTTCTCTGCACGACTCTGTGGCATCTGCCGTTCATCATCTACACGCTCATCCTGATATCCGCTTTCTGTAAATTCTCCGTAATTCTGCGAACTGTTCTTTAAGTCTTCTTTGATAATTGCCGCAACTTTACCCGGGCTTCCAAGCTCCCGGATCACCTCTGCTTCCTGATCTTCTCCGGCATCATCAAAATAACTCTCATAATAATCAAGAGCCTCCTGTCTTTCCTCCTCTGAGATATCAGAAAGCAGTTTCTTTAACTGTTCCATAAACTGCGCTCTGTTCATAATTCTATGCCTCCCTCAAACAGCTTCGAAATCTTTGTCGAATAGGCTTTCCATTCGACTCTGTAGAGATTCAGCTGTGCCATGCCTTTCTCTGTGATCTTATAATATCTGCGGTTCCTGCCTGCATAAGCCTGATCATATGTCTCCAGGCATTCATCCTTCTGCAGTCTCCTCAGCACCGGATACAGCGTTGATTCGGATACATCCAGCACACTCCGTACATCCTGGGTGATCTTGTAACCGTAGGTTCCGTCTTTCTCCTTCGATACTACAGCTAAAACGATCGCATCCAGAAGTGCCGCACCTGTGTTAAATACCATGCTCTCACTTCCTTTTTATATTTCCTGTAATATTGTAAATTAATATAATATTATTTTGTTAGCAATACTATATGTCATATAATATAGTTTTGTCAATAGTATTTTCTATTTTCCTCAACTATTTTATAATTTCATTATATTTAGTTCCTGTGGCCGAATCCTCAGGATATTTTACTGAACGAGGAGAATTACATGTCTGACTATAACATTACCGACCTTCTTTCCCCTGCATTTCTGGAACGTATGCAAAATATGCTGGGTGACGAATACGAAGATTTTATAAAAAGCTATGAAGCGCCACGCACCTACGGGCTGCGTGTCAATACCGCAAAGATAAGCTGCGAAGAATTTGAAAAGATTGTACCGTTTCCGGTCACGCCAATCCCGTGGATCCCGAACGGATATTTTTATCCTGAAGATGTCCGTCCTTCTTTCTGTCCGCTGTATCAGGCAGGACTTTATTATCTGCAGGAGCCAAGTGCCATGACACCGGCCTCCTGCCTGCCGGTCACTCCGGGAGAAAACGTCCTCGACCTCTGCGCGGCGCCGGGCGGCAAGGCAACTGCACTGGGAGCCATGTTAAACGGCAGTGGACTTCTTGTCGCTAACGATATCAGTTCTTCCCGGACGCGTGCACTGCTTCGAAATGTAGAACTCTTTGGTATCACTAATGCGTTCGTGACCAACGAAACACCTGCACATCTGAAAGATCGTTTTCCGGAATTTTTCCATAAAATTCTGCTGGATGCGCCGTGTTCCGGTGAAGGTATGTTCCGCAAGGAAGAAGCCCTTGCCCGTGACTGGACACCGGAAAAATCCGACGAGCTTTCTGTTCTGCAAAAAGAACTGATCCTGCAGGCTGCGGATATGCTGCGTCCCGGCGGACAGCTTCTTTATTCCACCTGTACCTTCGCTCCAAATGAAGATGAAGAAGTCATTTCTTATCTTCTCGAAAACCGCCCGGATATGGAGCTTCTGGAACTTCCGACTTACGAAGGCTTCGCTCCCGGAATTCCGGCATGGGGAAACGGCAATTCTGCACTTTCCCGCTGTGTTCACCTTTTCCCGCACAAAATGCAGGGGGAGGGACATTTTATGGCATTATTCCGCAAAGAAGGCCGTACTGATCTGATTGGACAGTTTTCTTATGTAAAACCTGATCCGGACACCCGTAAATGGCTGGAACTCTTCTTTAAGGAGATCGGGCTTAGAACATTCAGCGGCCAGCCATTCGACTGGAACCGTGTCGAGACACGTAAAGACAAAGTTTATTACCTTCCTCCGGTTACCGGTGATTTCCGTGGTCTTACATTCCTACGAAACGGATTGTACCTCGGGGATCTCAAGAAAAACCGCTTTGAGCCGTCTGAACCATTTGCACTGGCACTTCGAAAGGGTGATGTAGACGGAATCATTTCTCTTTCCGTAAATGATCAGCGGCTCACACGCTACCTGAAAGGTGAAACCCTGAATATAGAACCGGCAGAAGCTGCCCATACAAAAGGGTGGCATCTTCTCTGTGTCGAAGGCTACCCGCTCGGTTTTGGCAAGCTGGTTGGCCAGACCTTCAAAAACAAATATCCCGCAGGCTGGAGAGTGTAATCTCTCTGTCCTGCGGGACTTTTTGTATTGCATATCAAAGAGGCACCGGTGGCACGTCCACTGATTTCCTGTCATATATCTTATGTCATAACTGTTCAGTACCCTCACAGTTACGAGTCAAAATGCATTCCAAATCACCTTCGGTGATGGCATTTTGCCTTATATGTCTCGGGATTTTGGCAAAAA
>JABLTO010087426.1_pt1 | contig 28135 bp, 18 predicted proteins | sample 7160091 | NCBI WGS metagenome assembly JABLTO01 (sample SAMN14651225, study PRJNA627086) | human gut metagenome | isolation source: feces | host: Homo sapiens
CCGGAGAAGACGGTGAAAAAGATCAATGAAAGACAGGAAACAGAGATTATTGATGCAGAAGCAGTAAAACGTCTTTCACAGGATGTTACGGAAGATGAAGAAACTAAGGCAATTGATTTGGAATCGCATACAGGGCATAACCAAAGAAAAGAGACTACGTACAAAACGGTTTATCGGGATGCGGAATACAAAAGCCCGGCACAGATCAGGGTGAGTCAGTCGAGAAAGAGAGCGCCGAAAAGAGGACCAGCACCGAAAAAACATGACATGAGAGATGTAGATAAGATGCTTCTGACACAAAGCCTGGAAAATGAGTTCTTTTCAGAAGGGCATAGAAGAAGGTAAAAACAGGAAATGAAAGTAAAGCTGGGAGGTGAGAAGAATGGAACAGACGATTGCTGATTTTATTGATAAATATGGAATTGGGCTGTATATACCAAGAATGCATGTGACAGATATAATAGAAGTTTTAATCCTTACGTTTTTGATTTATCAGATTATTGTATGGATTAAGAATACAAAGGCATGGATGCTTTTGCGTGGAATTATAGTCCTTGCGGGATTTATTCTTCTCGCAGCCATATTTAAAATGCACACGATTCTTTTTATTGCAAGAAATTCTCTGACGGTCATGGCAACGGCGGCAATCGTTGTATTTCAACCGGAACTTCGGAGAGCTTTGGAAAAGCTGGGAGAAAAACAGTTTCTGACATCTGTCGTGCCATCTGCACCAAACAGGGAAATCAGGTTCAGTGAAGAAACAAGAGAAAATATTATCAGTGCCTGCTTTGCGATGGGAAAAGTTAAGACGGGGGCACTGATCGTAGTGGAACAGGCAATCCGTCTGACGGAATATGAAAGTACTGGGATACAGATGGATTGTCTGGTATCAAGTCAGGTGCTTGTTAATATATTTGAACACAATACACCGCTTCATGATGGAGCAATTATCGTACGCGGTGACAGAATTGTGTCGGCAACGTGTTATCTTCCACTTTCGGACAATATGGGAATCAGTAAAGATCTGGGGACCAGACACCGTGCGGCAGTTGGAATGAGTGAAGTCAGTGATGCGCTGATCATTGTAGTGTCGGAGGAGACAGGAGCAGTGTCTGTGGCACAGGGAGGTCAGCTCGTGAGAAGAATCAATGAGGCTGAACTTAGAGCAAAACTGGAAGAGATTCAGCACAGAAACAGTGAAACAAATGGAATAAGGGCAATGTGGAAAGGATGGCGGAAGCATGAGGGAAAGAATAACTAATAATCTTACGCTGAAAATCCTTGCGTTTCTGATTGCTGTATTCCTGTGGCTCATAGTAGTGAATATTGATGATCCGGTAGATGATAAGACTTTTTCCAATATTCCGGTTCAGGTTGTGCATGAAGAAGTGATCACGGATAATAATAACACGTATCAGATCGTAGATAACACACAGGAAATAAATGTGACAGTTACGGCACAGCGGTCGGTATTAGATAAGATTAAAGCAGAAGATATTCAGGCAACTGCGAATATGAAAGAATTGACGCTTCGTACGCAGGTACCGATTGAAGTGACGATTAAAGGATATACGGGAAAATATGAAAAGGCAACTGCAAATCCAAAAAATCTGCAAATCCAGATTGATGAAGAAGCAAAGAATAATTTCCCGATTACACCGACAACGACCGGTACAGTACGTGCGGGATATGAAGTGGGAGAGTTGAAAGCAGTTCCGGAAAAGGTGACGCTGCGGGGACCAAAACGAATTATTAACAGTATCGCTAAAGTAACGGCGGAAGCAGATGTTTCAGGATTGTCTGAAGATGAGACAGTGGAAGCAAAGCTGGTATTGTATGATGCGAACAATAATGTAATAGATCAGACACTTCTGGCTAATAACCTTGGAAAAGAAGGAGTCAGTGTAGAAGTGGATTTACTGCAGGTTAAAAGTGTTCCGGTTAAAATAGATACAGCTAATGTATCGGCAGCAGATGGATATAAACTCGGAAAGATTACAGTGGAACCAGAGGAAGTGGATATAACAGGAGATAAATCAACGCTGACAGATATCTCAGAGATCAATATTCCGTCAAGTGCATTACAACTGGCAGATCTGACACAGAGAACCGATAAGACAATTGATATATCATCGTACCTGCCAGACGGTGTATCTCTGGCAGAACAGAATGCGAATAAGGTAGTCGTATCAATTCCGGTACAGCAGCCGGGAGCCAAGACATTTGAAGTATCAACGGGATCTATCGTAGTAAATAATATGACGGAGGGACTGAGTATTGGTTATGGAGCGACTGTTGACCTGGAAATACAGGTGAAAGGACCAAGTGATGCTTTGAATCTGTTTTCACCTGCGAAAAAAGTAAGTATTGATCTGAAGAATTATACAACACCTGGTACATATAATGTTCCAGTGTCTGTGGAACTGCCGGATGGTTGTTCGCTTGTAAATGAAGTGAATGTAGAGATTACACTTGAAAAATCCAAACAAAGCAGTAAAGTGCAGGAAGAAAAACAAAGCAGCAGTCCGTCAAAAGAAGATGAAAATGCTCAGAATAAACAGGATGAATAACAGATAGAAACGAGGAGAGTACAGTATGATCAGACAGAAAGTTACAATAATGAATCCGACGGGACTACATCTCAGACCGGCGGGAATGTTCTGTAACATAGCAAGCAGATATAAATGCAAAGTAGAATTTGCGTATGATGGTGATGTTATGGCAAATGCCAAAAGCGTATTAAGCGTTCTTGGAGCATGTGTGAAATCAGGAGATGAAATAGAACTTATCTGTGATGGAGAAGATGAGGAAGAAGCAATGAAGTCAATGCTGGATGCAATAGAAGACGGACTTGGAGAGTAAAATTAACGGAGAAAATAAACGGCTTATGCTTTGAGTGTGAGCCGTTTCTTGCGTTGCTATGTGTCTTGAGAATGAAAGGAAAGTAATAAATGAAAGAAAAATTACAAAAGATACTTGATATTACATTTTGGAAATTTGTACTGGTAGGAATTATAAATACTTTGGTGGGAACGACGGTGATGTTTGTGGCATATAATCTTTTGCATTTCAGCTACTGGGTGTCTTCGGCATCCAATTATGTGGTGGGAAGTATAGTAAGTTATTTTCTGAATAAGTATTTTACATTCCAGAATAATGAAAAATCTCTCGGACAGTTACTCAAATTTATTTTGAACATTACAGTGTGTTATCTGTTGGCCTATGGACTGGCAAAGCCAGTTGTTTCATGGATCTTACAGAATCAGAGCAGAAGTATTCAGGATAATTGTTCCATGCTGGTGGGAATGGGAGCGTTTGTAGTGTTCAATTACATCGGTCAGCGACTGATTGTATTTAAAAAATAGGTCATGCGGAGAGAGAAAATGAAAAGAAGGCAAAAGATTTTAAAAATTGTGGGTATCGTATTTAGTATTATCCTGGAAACTCTTGCAATATTACTTGCATGCAGCACAAGGTGGATGTTCCGCACATGGACGAATCTGTCGATGGATGAACTGGTATATCATCTGACAGCGCCATTGGAAGGAACCAACACAGATATGATCCAAGACTATTGCAGAAAATGTGCTGTTCCGGCGATCATATTTCTGTGCGCTGTGATTATTATATATGCACAGAAAAAGAATGAGACGGTTTTTACACGAAGAATGACCGTGGCGGGTCTTGTGGGTGCAGTTGTCATTATAGGGGCGACGGCCGGGATTACATGGAAGAAATTGGATGCCGGAGATTACATGAAAGGACAGAGTACTTATTCTACGTTTATTAACAAAAATTATGTAGATCCTGCAGATGTCAATATTGAATTTCCGGAAAAGAAAAAGAATCTGATATATATTTTTCTGGAATCGATGGAAATGACCTATGCAGATGAGAAAGTGGGAGGGGCATTTGAGGAGAATATAATTCCGGAATTGACTGAGCTGTCAAAAAAGAATGAAAATTTTTCCGGAGATAGTGATGAACTGAATGGAGGAATCCCTATGCCGGGAACAACGTGGACGATGGGGGCTATGTTCGGACAGACATCTGGATTGCCGTTAAATATTTCTATTGATGACAATGCAATGGATACACAGGAATCATTCTTCCCTGGTATTATAACATTAGGCGATATTTTACATGAAGAAGGGTATTCCCAGACACTTCTAATTGGTTCGGATGCGACATTTGGAGGAAGAAAATTATATTTCACGGATCATGGACAATATGATATTTTGGATTATGAATATGCGGTTAAGAATAAAATGATTCCAGAAGATTATAAAGTTTGGTGGGGGTATGAAGATGAAAAACTGTTTGGATTTGCAAAAGAAAAACTTCTGGAACTTTCCAAACAGGATAATCCGTTTAATCTTACTATGTTGACGGTGGATACACATTTTGAAGACGGATATGTATGTGAACTTTGTCCAGATACATTTGGAAATAATCAATATGCCAATGTTATGGCTTGTTCAAGTAAACAGGTGAAGAAATTTATAGACTGGATACAGGAACAGGATTTTGCTGATGATACTACAATTGTAATTTCCGGAGATCATCTGACGATGGATAGTGATTTCTGTGATGATGTGAAAAAAAGTTATCAGAGAAAAGTATATACGACCTATATCAATTCCTCAGCACAGAAAGAGACAGATAATAAAAGAACATATACAACATTTGATGCATTTCCAACAACACTGGCTGCACTTGGTGCCAATATTGAAGGAAACCGTCTGGGACTTGGAACAAATTTATATTCTTCAACGCAGACATTGAGTGAACGCTATGGTGTAGAGAAAGAAAAATCTGAATTAAAGAAAAAATCAAAATTAATGAATAAATTAGCCAAGATCGATAAAAACAGACAGGCATTGCTGAATCGCGAGGGAAAAATCCCGACGGCTGAGGTTTTGACAGGGGAATATCAGAAAGACAATTCAACATTGCTTGTTACAGTAAAGAATATGCAGTATATTACCAATGGAATACAATCGGTATCACTGGCAATATGGAAGAACGAAGACCAGAGTGATCTGCAATGGCTGCCAATGGCTATGTTTGAGGACGGACATTGTAAAGCGGATGTAGATTTTGATAATCTGAATGAAAATCCGGGAACTTATAATATACAGATTTACATTGTCGATGGGGACGGAGAGCCGCATATGGTGGCAGAGACAACTGTAGAGATTACGTAATCGGATGAAAAAACTGTTATACTAAAAATAATTATGCAAATATTTATCAGGATAGAAAAGGGAAGGAACAGGACAAAGCAGAATGAAAAGAATCAGAAATGCAATTTTGAGTGTAGTCTTAACTTGGTGTATGGTATTACCAGGTGTGATGGTGTCCGCGGAGAATATGGACAATGTGCAGGTGAATACCAATGAAGAAAATCAGATTGCGACAGATGGAAGTGAAAATACAGAAGATACAGACGAAACAGCAGAGGCAGAATCTCAGACAGAGAATACAGAAACAGATATATATGAAGCAGAGCGGAATGATCTGGCAAATAGCTGGCGTTATGAAAATGGACAGAGAACAGAACAGTCATTTGCAAGAAGTGCAAGAGCGTTTCGTGAATTTACAACATGGCCGGCGGTTTCAGGAATGGTTGCAAAGGGAATTGATGTAAGTCAGTGGAATGGGACTATTGACTGGCAGAAGGTGAAGAATGCGGGTGTCGATTATGCAATCATCCGTTGTGGATTTGGAATGAATCAGACGAATCAGGATGACACTAAATGGAAAGAAAATGCAGACGCATGTACCAAATATAATATTCCGTTTGGTGTATATATTTATTCTTATGCAACGGATACTTCACGTGCGAAGAGCGAAGCAGAACATGTACTGCGTCTGATAAAAGGATACAAACTGAAATATCCGGTTTATTATGATCTGGAAGATGACAGTGTGCGGAATAATGTAAGTGAAAAAACCATTGGCGATATTGCACAGACATTCTATGATACGATTACGGCTGCCGGATATAAAGCAGCAATGTATGCCAATACGGATTGGTTCACGACATATCTTACAGACTCGAGATTTGCCAAGTGGGACAAATGGGTAGCACAATATAATACAACCTGTACTTACACCGGAAAATATCAGATGTGGCAGTGCTCATCCAAGGGCAGTGTGAATGGAATTAACGGTAATGTCGATCTGAGTGTTGATTTTGGTGCATCTGATTCAAACCAGAATAGTAATACTGAGATGAAAGTAGAAGAAGGGACATATGCGATCAGCTCGGCACTGAATACGGACAAGATCTTTTCAGTATCCGGAGGAAGCGTGTCGAACGGGGCATCGATCGTATTGACAGGACAAAAAAATACTCCGGAACAACGATTTGAAATAAGTCCGGCAGGAGACGGATGGTACAGAATCATATCTGAAAAATCAGGAAAAGCAGTTGATATACCGAATGCATCAACTGCATCAGGTGTCGCACTCCATCAGTATGACTGGAACGGGACCAGTGCACAATTATGGGAATTCGAGGATGCGGGAAACGGATATTATTACATAAAAGCAAAGACAGGAACCTACCTGGAAGTGAAAAATTCTACCGCATCGGACGGTGTCACAATTCAGACAGCCGCTTTGAACAGATCCAATGCACAAAAATGGAAACTGAATCTGTCGGAATACCGTCCGGTCGAAGACGGTATTTACACGGTTGGTGCCAGTGTGAATGGGAATATGCTTGCCGATGTATCCAATGGTTCTGTTGAAAATGGTGCGAACATCCAGTTATATACATCGAATGGGACATTTGGACAGCAATATGCATTTACTTATGTAGGAAACGGTTATTACAGGATTGCTCCGGAAAACTCCAATAAGACACTGGAAATCAGCAATGGATCAGATGCTTCGGGAGCGAATGTCCAGCAGTCCGGATGGAGTAGAAAAAACTGGCAGTTATGGAAATTAGTAGATGCCGGAGATGGCAGTTATTATATTAAATCCAGAATGGGAACGACACTTGCTTTATCCGGAGGGAATACGGCGAACGGTACGAATATACAGGCAGAGAGCATGAATTATTCGACGGGGCAGAAATGGAAGGTTACCCCGCTTACAGGACAATTACTCCAGCCGGTGAAGGATGGAAGCTATGTCCTGACCAGTGCAGCCGATACTGAAAAAGTTATGAGCCAGGTGAAAGAAAATATTCAGCTTGGTTGTTTTGAGGGAAGCAGTACACAGAAATACAGTATCGAATATACCGGAAAAGGTTATTACCGGATTGTAAGTAAAGCGACAGGAAAAGTTTTAGATATTGAATCAGGAAAGAGCAGTGCCGGAACGAACATCCAGGAATATAGCTGGAACGGAAGTGATGCACAACTCTGGAGATTTGCCGCAGGGAAAAATGGCGGATACTATATCAAGTCAAAACTTGGAACCTTCATAGATGTGAAGTCACAAAAAGCGGCAGATGGAAATAACGTTCAGACCAATACATACGGAGCTGCACTAACACAGAGCTGGAAGCTTGACAGCTCACTTGCAAATGAACAGGAAAATGTAGTTGCAGATGGTACATACACAATTGCATCTGTTGGAAATAGTAAGAATGTACTGGATGTGTATGGAGGCTATTTTGGAAGTGGTACTAATATCTGGCTCTACACATCGAATAATACGGCTGCACAGCGTTATGAAATCAAACATATGGGAAACGGGTACTACCGGATCATGGTAGAAAAAACAGGAAAAGTGCTGGAGGTGGCAGGAAAGAGCAGCAAAAATGGTGCAAATCTCCAACAGTATGAATGGAATGGAAATGACGGACAGCTCTGGAAGTTTGTACGCACAGGAACAAATTCCTACTATCTGAAATCCAAATTAGGAACCGTGATTAAAGCAGCATCCGAAAAATGTGAGGCGGGAAGTAACGTTGAACTGGGAACATTGAATGAGTCATCCAATGCGCAGAAATGGACACTGCAAAAACAGGAAAGCTATTCGCTGGAAGAAGGAACGTATGTAGTCAAAAGCGCATTGGATACAAGTAAACTGCTGGATATTGCCGGAGGCTATACAACAAACGGTGCAAATATCCAGATATATCAATATAATGGATCGACAGCACAGCAGTTCAAAATTCAATATGCCGGAAACGGATATTACAGAATTATTTCTGCAAAGACAGGAAAGTCACTGGATATTTATGGAGGTTATACAAATGATGGTACAAATATTCAACAGTATACCTGGAATGGAAGTGAAGCACAGCTTTGGAAAATTGTAGATCTAAGAAATGGCTATTTCTATATTCGGTCAAAGTTGGGAAAAGGACTGGATGTTTATGGTGGCAGAAGCACAAGTGGGACGAATGTTCAGTTATACAGCAGTAATGGAAGTAAGGCACAGAGCTGGGTATTGAAAAAATTAAAATAGTCAAGTGGATAAAAATGTGATAAAATAATATAGATTGACAATTAATAAATAAAAATAAAGCGATGGAGAGATATCGTATGGAAAATGAACTTGTAAGTATCGTAATGGTGAATTATAATCAGGAAAAGTTTTTGAAAAAGTCGATCGACAGTGTCCTGATGCAGACATACAGGAACTGGGAACTGATCATCGTCGATGATGGTTCTACAGATGCGTCTGTAAATATTATAAAAGAATATAAGGATGACAGGATAAAACCAATTTTCCTAAAGGAGAATTGTCACATTTGTATCGCGACTAATACCGGTTTTGCGGCCGTAAATGGAAAATATATTGCCAGACTGGACAGCGATGATATATGGAAAAAAGAAAAATTAGAAAAGCAGATGGATTTTATGCAGAAGAATCCATCTGCTAAAGTGTGTTTTACTCAGGTTGAGCTGATTGATGAAAACGGGGAAAACATTGACAAACAGGAATTGGAATTACTCAGTCTTTATAACAGCAGACAGAAAAACAGGGAAGAATGGATCCGCTTTTTCTTCTTTGTGGGCAATTCACTGCTTCCGACACTTTTATTTGAAAAAGAATTGCTGGATATAGTTGGTGGGTTTAAATTGAACTACTGTCAGACACATGATTTTGAATTTCTGATAAGACTGATTAAACAGACGGATTTCTATTTTGTAGAAGAAAAACTGGTAAAGTACAGAAGAACTTCTACACAGAACAGTGCCTCTACCGTAGAAAAAGACACCCGGTTCTTTAATGAATATATGGATATCAGATATCATTTCTTTGAGGGAATGACAGATGAATTATGTAAAGCTGCGTTTGGAGAGTTTTTCAGAGATAAAGATGCTTCAACACATGAAGAGATTGTGTGCGAACAGGCATTTCTTCTGGAAAAATGCATCGGATACAGTGACAGCAATCCGGTTCTTGGTCTGTTCAAACTGGGAGAACTTATGAATGATCCGGTATACGGGCGTGTGCTGTTGGAAAAATATCACTATACGCCGAAAAAATATTACGAAGAAACCTGCAAAAAATTATTATGGGTAGAAAAAGATGATGAGCAGGAGCAGCAACTGAAGTATCAATTGGAGCAGGAGAGAGAAAAAATAAAGAATAAAGATGATCATATTGAAAAACTTTTAGAAATAAAGGATTTACAACAGAATCATATTGGTAAACTGGAAAGAGAATTGGAAAATCTAAGGCAGAGACTCAGGGCAATTGAAGAATCAAAAAGCTGGAAGATGACACAGCCAATCAGAAATCTGAAGAAAAAGACAAAAAATAAACAGTAAAGTCATATAAAAGTAACGATTAGAAAGGAAAGAAAAATGTCAGATAAAATATCAGTAATTGTTCCTTGCTATAATGAACAGGAAGCATTGCCGTTTTTTTTTGAAGCAATCGGCAAGATAGCGGGTAAGATGAAACAGGAGTATAATGTAGATTATGAATTTGTCTTCGTAGATGATGGATCCAGAGACCGGACATTAGAAATTTTGAGAGATTTTGCAAAGAAAGATGAGCGGGTAAAATATATATCATTTTCCCGGAACTTTGGAAAAGAAAGTGCAATTTATGCGGGACTGGAGCATGTGACGGGAGATTATATATCTATGATGGATGCAGATTTACAGGATCCGCCAGAGTTGCTGATGGAAATGTATCAGGAAATTAAAAAAGGTGAGTATGACTGTATAGGAACCAGAAGAGTAACGCGTAAAGGAGAACCACCGATCCGTTCGTTTTTTGCACACTGCTTTTATAAGCTTATGAATAAGATATCAAAAGCTGAAATCGTAGATGGTGCAAGAGATTTCAGATTGATGACTCGTCAGATGGTGAATGCGATTCTCGATGTAAAAGAATATAACCGTTTTTCGAAAGGAATTTTTGGCTGGGTTGGATTTAAGACAAAATGGCTGGAATATGAAAATATAGAAAGAGTTGCCGGCAATACCAAATGGTCTTTCTGGAAATTGTTCCTGTATTCACTCGATGGAATTGTGGCGTTCTCTACGGTTCCGCTGTCGGTGGCATCTGCAGTTGGTATGCTGTTTTTATTTATTGCTTTTATTATGATTGTATTTATCATTGCAAAAACGCTGATCTTTGGTGATCCAGTTGCGGGATATCCGTCTATGATGTGCGTGATGTTCTTTATCGGAGGTATTCAGTTGTTCAGTATTGGTGTATTAGGACAATATCTGTCAAAGACATATCTGGAAACAAAGAACCGGCCAATTTATATTATAAAAGAAACGGAAAAATCTGAAAAATAGCATAATAAGACGGAGTGGTTTAAGGAGACAGGTTTATGGAATTAAAAAGCCAAAAGGCAAAAACAGATATAAATAAGATTGTAATCAGGAAAATGCCGGTCAGGGAATTCCTGAATGATCACAAATATTCGTGGTGGATTATGGGATTGTTCTTATTTGCGGCATATGGCATCAAGGTATTTAACGTGTCAATCTCGCATGATACGGAAGCAATCATGGCAGTTCCGGATTCCCTGTATGGCAGCTGGCTTTCCATGGGGAGATTTGGTCTGATTGCATTGAAAAAGTTACTGGGAACGTATTTGTTCAATCCATATGCTGCGTCTGCCATGATGTTTGTGATGATGATTATCAACGGAATAGCATGGGAATATCTGTTTTGCTGGCTGGGTGACAGAAAAGAACAGAAGAAAGAAAGTACATGGATTTTTCCAACGATATATTTTACATCTATGATTGTTGCAGAACAATCTGGATTTTTATTGCAGGCATATGAAGTGAATGTTGCATTCTTTTTGATTGCTGTGTCCGTATTCTGTCTGTGCAGGATAATTCTGGAACATGGAAAGTGGTATCTGGCAGTTCCTGCAATTGGATGTCCGGTAATTGCATTTGCAAGCTATCAGGCATATGTGCCATTATTTATGGCGGCAGCAGCTGTATGTTTTGTTTTGATTTATGATACGAACAGCAGACAAAACAACGGAAGAACAGATTTCCGTTTTTGTGTGAAAGTACTGTTGGCATTTGTTATTGATTTTGTTGTTGCATTTGGCGTATATCAGATTGTTAATAAAATCATCATGGCAAGGTATGAGATGCAGACAACTTCTTATATTTCAGATCAGATTGCATGGAAAAATCAGCCGCTGCAGGTAACTTTGAATGCAATTTTGGAACATATCGGAGAAGCACTGCAGGGAAAAGGTATATTCTTTACGGCTTTATATGGTCTGATCTATGTGGTGATGCTGATCTATATAGCGGTACGCATCAGAAAAAAAGAACAGAGTTACTGGGTATATATGATTGCTGTCTTTTTTTCGGGGGTGGTACCGTTCTTCATGACAGTCCTGCTTGGAGGAGCACCATCTGCCAGAACAGAGATTGTATTACCATTTATTGCGGCATTTTATTGTGAATATTTAGTGAAAAAAATAAGATCAAAAGATGCATGGAGAGGTGTTTATGTACTTGCAACCGCTTTTTTTGCGGCATTTTGTATGCATCAGAGTATGATGACATCCAGACTGTATTACACACAATATACACAATATGAAGAAGATGTTAGGGTGGCAGCCAAGATTTCGGACCGGATTGAGCAGCTGAATCTGGGAGAAACACCGACGCAGCCGGTTATGTATGTGGGACGCAGAGCGTCTCATAAGAATAATTCCTGTATACAGGACGAGCAGCTGGAACTGATCGGAAGATCATATTTTGCAGTGTCATTCAGTACAAATCATGGTACATGGGTGATGCATAATTTCATGTCAACACTGGGGTATGATTATAAAATGTCACTCAATGAGAAAAAGATAACGACAGCGGAAAAATATGCCGCAGATATGCCTACATGGCCGGCAAAGGGAAGTGTGGCACTGAAAGACGGGATTATTATAGTGAATCTTGGACGATAGATGAAAGAGAGTGAAAGATGAAAAAAGAACGATTGTTTTATTTGGACTTTGTCAGGGCAGTGGCAGCGATTTCAATCATTATGACGCATTTTAATGCACGCTACCTGTATCTGAACCCGCCGATGCCGCAAAAGGCGGTGCTGACAACCATGGTAAGTAATATTTATATTGGAAACTGGGGTGTGTCACTGTTTTTTATTATATCAGGTGCGGCTTTGATGTATGTATATGAAGAAAAATGTGATCTGAAAATATATTTTAAGAAAAGATTCCTGAGTATTTATCCAATGTACTGGATCGCTTATATTTGCGGGTTCTTATATTTGTTTTATACGAATAAAACGGTACCGGGAGCAGGCGGGCCGAAAATTAATTTTATATTTTCAGTCCTGGGATTTGACGGATTGCTTGCAGAAAACATACCGACTTTTTATGTATTGGGAGAATGGTTCCTGGGGGCGATCATCTGTATGTACATTTTATTTCCGCTGTTGCGACAGGGAATTAAGAAGCAGCCGGTGGTAACATGGGCAGCTATATTGGTAGTGTATGCCTGGTTCATGTTCGGCTATCATTATAATTTTAACGTGGCAAAGATTATTCTGGCGAGACTTCCGGAAATTGTGTTTGGAATGAGTTTTATCAAATTGCGGAAAAAGGTTGACTGGAAAGTTGCTGTGGGAGCATTGATTATTCTGATCGTTAATGGAATCGTAAAGCCATCATGGTCAGAAAATATACAGACTACATATGTAGGAATTTTATCATTCCTTGTTCTGGTCTATCTGTCTTACTGGATAAAGGTAAATGTAGTTAAGAGAATATGCAGTGTCATAAGCAAATATTCTTATGCTATATTCCTGGTACATCATCTGGTAATAGCCAAAATGATGTCAACATTTGATCTTGTGAATATATCGAGACTGCACAGCTATCTGTTGTTCTGTGCGGTATGTATTGTAATCGGCTTTTTTGCGTGGGCACTTTACAGAGTGCACAGAAGTGTTATGGCTTTTATAGCAGAACCGGAAAAATAGAGTTGGCATTGCAATATACGGTAAAGTGAGGTAGAATAGTAACAGATTATTATAGGAACGGAGAATATAGAAATTGAAAAAGATATTGATTACAGGCAGCCAGGGACAACTTGGCAGAGCATTGAATGATTATTATGAGAATCATGAAGACGTTCAATTGATCAATACAGATGTGAAAGAGCTGAATATTACAGATGAAAAAGAAGTAATGAGTAAGATCTGCGAGGTAAGACCGGATGTCATTATCAATTGTGCGGCTCATACACAGGTAGATGCATGTGAGGCAGAAGAGGCCAGAGCTTATGAGATTAATGCAAATGGTCCGAAGAATCTGAGTCTTGCGGCGAATGCGGTGGATGCGGTTCTCGTTCATTTATCATCAGACTATGTGTTTGATGGTCAGAAAAACATAGCGTATATAGAAGGGGATGCATATAATCCACAGTCTGTATACGGAGCATCAAAGCTTGCCGGTGAAGAGCTGGTAAGAGAGATTGCCAGAAAATATTTTGTGATCAGAACGGCATGGCTGTATGGAGATGGAAAAAATTTTGTAAATACGATGTTGAAACTTTCAGAGACACATGAAACGGTTCGTGTTGTAAAGGATCAGTATGGAACTCCGACGAGTGCCGAGGAAGTTGTAAAAGTAATAGATTTCCTTCTTTCTACAGATAAATATGGAACATATCATGCAACATGCGAAGGATCATGTAACTGGTATGAATTCACAAAACTAATCTATGAATACTGTGGAAAAGATACGAAAGTCATTCCGGTTACGTCTGAGGAGTATGGTTCGGCAGCAAAGAGACCGGCATATTCGGTTTTGGATAATTACAAACTGAAACACGAATTTGGATATGAAATGGCAGAATGGAAACAGGCACTGAAAATATATTTGGAAAAACGAAATTTATTAAAAAAGGAGAAGGGATCTTCAATGAATAAGAAAAGAGTATTGGTGACAGGTGCAAATGGATATATCGGCAGACATGTTGTGCAGGCTTTATTGGAACTGGGACATGAAGTACTGGCTGCAGATTTCGCATTTGATGGAATTGATGAAAGAGCAGAACGTGTGGAAACTCCGATTTTCAGCGGTGATGAGAATATATATGAACAGCTTGGAAAGCCGGATGTATGTATCCACATGGCATGGAGAAATGGATTTGTGCACAACGCAGATACACATATTACCGATCTGCCAAATCATTTTACATTCATTAAGAACATGATTGCAGGCGGACTTCCGCAGCTGGCAGTTATGGGAACTATGCATGAGGTTGGTTATTGGGAAGGTGCAATTGAGGAAGACACGCCTACAAACCCGACATCTCTCTATGGTATTTCCAAAAATGCGCTCAGACAGATGACATATTTACTGGCAAGTGGAACAGATACAAAAGTGGACTGGCTCAGAGCTTATTATATTCTTGGAGATGACAAAAAGAGCAATTCCCTTTTTGCAAAGATCGTAAGATGGGAAGAAGAAGGAAAAGAGACATTTCCGTTCAACTCAGGAAAGAACAAGTATGATTTTATCAGTGTAGATGAACTGGCAAAACAGATTGCGACAGCTGCTACGCAGGATGAGGTTCACGGAGTGATCAACTGCTGTACCGGCAATCCGGTATCTCTCGCAGACAAGGTTGATGAATTTATTAAAGAACATGGCTTCAAGATCAGACCAGAATATGGTGCATTCCCTGACAGACCGTATGATTCACCGGGAGTATGGGGAGACGCAGAAAAGATTAATCTGATTATGAAGAATCATAAATAAGAAAGGCAAAGTGAGGAGAAAAAAATGAGAACATATTTAGTAACAGGTGGAGCAGGATTTATTGGATCGAATTATATTCATTACATGTTCAAAAAATATGATAATGAGATCAGAATCATCAATGTGGATAAATTAACATACGCAGGAAATCTTGAGAATCTGAAAGATGTAGAAAACAGAGAGAATTATACATTTATAAAAGCAGACATCTGCGATTCAGAGACAATCAACCGTATTTTTGAAGAAAATGATATTGACAGAGTTGTTCATTTTGCAGCAGAGAGCCACGTAGACAGAAGTATCAAAAATCCGGATGTATTCGTAAAGACAAATGTGCTGGGAACACTGGTTATGCTGAATGCAGCAAAAGCAGCATGGGAGTTGGAAGATGGAACATTTAAAGAAGGTAAGAAATTCCTTCATGTATCTACAGACGAAGTGTACGGATCATTAGAAAATGACGGAGAATATTTCTATGAAACAACTCCATATGATCCACACAGCCCGTATTCAGCAAGCAAAGCTTCTTCCGATATGCTCGTAAAAGCTTATATGGACACTTACAAATTCCCTGCAAACATTACAAACTGCAGTAACAACTACGGTCCTTATCAGTTCCCTGAGAAACTGATTCCACTGATCATCAACAATGCATTACATGGAAAAGAACTTCCGGTCTATGGTGACGGAAAGAATGTCAGAGACTGGTTATATGTAGAGGATCATGCAAAGGGAATCGACATGGTGCAGGAAAAAGGACGTCTGTTTGAAACATATAATATTGGCGGTCACAATGAAAAACAGAATATTCAGATTATCCACATTATCCTGGATACACTTCAGGAGATGCTGCCGGAAAATGACCCGAGAAAAGAACTGGTAAGTGAGAACCTGATCACTTATGTAACAGACAGAAAGGGACATGACCGCAGATATGCAATCGCACCGGATAAGATCAAAGCAGAAGTCGGCTGGGAGCCGGATACAATGTTTGAAGAAGGAATCCGCAAGACAATCAAATGGTTCTTCGAAAATGAAGACTGGATGGAGAATGTAACAAGTGGTGCATATCAGAAGTATTATCACGATATGTATGATGAAAAATAAAATATTCAATAAAATATAGGCATGTAATGTGCCTATATTTTATTATATAGAAGAAGGGAGGAAGGATTTTATTATGAAAAAGAGAAAAAGGATTTTGACGGCACTGGCAGTATCGATCGCGATGTTGGGACAGACATTTTTGGTATCTGCAGAGGATTTGAATACGCAGACGGTACAGACAGAAACAGTGTCGGAGACTGCAAAAGGCAGCAATTCGGAAAGCACAGTGGAAAGTGAAAAAAGTGTGGCACAGGATGAACTTACCGGAGCAGAAACGCAGGATAATAACGGACAGACAGAAGAAAAATCTACAGCATCCGAAGAAAACAAAAGTGAATCAGGACAGCAGGAAGTACAGCAGCCATATAATGTACAGGTGAAAGGAATCTGTTTGCTGAACAAGGGTGCATATTGCGAGGTCGGTGCAGATTATGTATCGGATGACCCGAATGTGGAATTTAAGTGGATGCAGTATGATGTGGCAGCCGGTCAGTGGACAGATGTAACAACATGGAACAAGGGAAACTGGGCAACATGGCAACCGGCGAAGAGCGGAGATTACTGGATCTATGTAGAAGCAAAAACCACGGATGGAAAAACGGCTTCTTCTGTATATGGATATCATTTTGACGGAGTTCAGGTATCGTTAAATGGAATCAGTGTGATAGACCGGGGAACAAGCTATGATATCGGAGTAAACTATAAGAGTAATGATCCGGGTCTTAAATTTCAGTGGAAGATTTACAATCTGAAAAAACAGGAGTGGAAACTGATCCAGAAACCGGTTTCGGGCAATTGGACAACATGGAAACCAGAAGAAGCAGGCGATTATTGGATCTATGTGGAGGCGATTGACAGCGACGGAGGCGTAACCAGTGAAGTGATGGGCTTCCGGTTCAGCGGTCTGAAGCTGGAACTCAATGGAATCTGTACGGTAGAGAACAAGGGCCAGGTGGACATGGGTGTTGCTTATAAGACCAATGATTCCGATGTACAGTTTCACTGGAACTTATATGATCTTTCCACCCAGAAATGGAGTGCAATCAGTAACTGGAATAAAGGCAACTGGGCATCATGGCAGCCGAAGAAGAGTGGCGATTATTGGTTATATGTAGAAGCAAAAACCCGGGACGGCCAGGTGAAGAATCAGGTTATGGGATACCGCGTTGGAAAAGCCAGCATTAAAAGCTTTCAGGTAAGTCCGGAATCTCCGGGATGGACAGATAAAAGTGTCACGTTAAAAGGTACATACAAGGACCTCATCGGAGAAGTAGGCATGTCACGTTTCCTTGTATATGACGGAAAAAGCTGGACGGAAGTTGGACGGAACGAAGAAAGTGTAAAATGGCAGCCTTCTGCAACCGGAAGTTATCTGTTGTGTTATGAGATTGATGATGAGCAGGGACAGGCGATTGAGCAGTCCTTTAAAGGATACAGTGTAGAAACACCATATGTAAATATCAGCGGAATTTATGTACATGATGACGGTAATATGCAGTATTCGATGGCAGTTTCAAGTAAAACAAACGACAGAGAGACAGTATATCGCTGGATGTATTATGACGTATCTAATGGAACATGGCATGAGATTAGTGGATGGAGCAATTCCACATCTACGAAATGGAAGGCACCGAAGGAAGGTGCATACTGGCTGCATGTAGAGGCCAGATTACACAATGGAAAAGTAAAAGATTATACCATGGGTTATACTGTTCAGAGTTATCCTCTGGATATGAGAGTTATGATGGCACGTGCGAATCTTTATTCAAGTTCAACAGGATATCTTCTTCTGGTGAACAGAAGCACGCATAAAGTCGGAATCTTCCAGGGCTGGCAGGGCAACTGGAAATGTATTCAGTACTGGGATTGCTCAGATGGTGCACCAAGTACTCCGACGGTAGAAGGAACATTCAGAGTCGGAAGTAAGGGATATTATTTTGATTCCGGATCTGCGAGATGCTACTGGTATACGCAGTTCTATGGTAACTATTTATTCCACTCAGTACTGTATTACAAGAATGGAACATTGATGGACGGAAGATTAGGTATGGCATTGTCTCATGGATGTGTCAGACTGAATATTAATAATGCAAAATGGATATATGATAATATTCCGGCAGGAAGCACCGTGTGTGTATATCATTAATCTACAGGACCTGTCAATGGCAATACAGAGAATCTGCTGTTGGCAGGTTCTCTTGCAAACGCAGGTAATAAAAAAGGTGAAAAGTTTAAAAATTTTTCACCTTTTTTATTATTTGCCTTTGAGGTATATCTGACAGGATTTAATCAGCATAATTAATAGATCCTATATATCTGGTGAGGATAACAGCGCATTCGGCGCGTGATGCAGTGCCCTGAGGATCCAGTCTTGTTCCGTTATCTTTTCCTTGGATGAGCTTCCTTTCGACGGCCCATGCCATGGCATCTTTCGCAAAGTCACTGACACTGGAGCTATCCTGGAATTTGGTTAAGTCAGCACGTTTATCAGTCTTATGATAGTTATTAACAAACGTATCGTCATATCTTAATAACATGACAGCCAACTGCTCGCGGGTGATGTTATCATATGGACCAAACATTCCGGTATTGGTATATCCGGTTATTATTTTTTTTGAATTATTCCAGATAACTGCATTGGTAAACCACTGATTATCAGTTACATCTGGGAATATAGATTCATATGCAACATCAGGAGTACCGCCGTCACGGTAAAGAACCTGTGCAAACTGAGCTCTTGCCAGTGGATCATTCGGAGCAAATGTTGTAGAATTAAGTCCGGTCATAAGATTTCCCAGACTTACATTCTTCACCGAGTCATAGAACCAGTCGTCTGGTTTTACATCCTGGTAGGTCATTTCGTAATCCCACCATGAAGTATAAGTAGAGGTGGTACTGTTAACGGATTCAGAATCTGATGTCTGTGCGCTGACTGGCAATGCAGTCATGGATAAAGTTAAAATTGCAGCGAGAATTTGTAATCTTTTTTTCATAAGTATTTCCCCTTTCCCCTTATTAATAAATTTTTTCTGCATGTTTACTATAACACAGGGTGGAAAATTTTGAAATTGGCAAAATGTAACAAAAATGTAATAATTATGTAACGAATAGCAAAAAAGATGAAATAAAATGTAACAAAAAATTGATTTTTTGATAAAGGTTTATATGTTGAACATTGATTGAAAACATATATAATCCTATCTTTGGCAGTTGGAAAGAAAAAATGGCTACAAACCCAGCAAACATGGGATTTGTTGCTATTTTTCTTTTTGTAACGATATGTGCTATATTAAGATCCTTTTTGATTTAATCTGCTTCGTTTTTAATAATTGTCCGCATAGATGACTTGGTGATAAATTCATAATCCGTTCTGAACCCAAATATTTTATACAGGGCATCAGTTAATTTTGTTCTTGTACAAGACGGAATATATCCGCTTGCTGTATTTAACAGTGTTATCTGCATGGAACGTAGTGTTCCAAGGATCTGATTTGCGGTATAGGCATTTAAGAGAAAATTATATTTTCCAGGCTTTTTATAAAGTAGAAAAACCCGGAAATTTCTGGACTTTGTCTACAGTCTGATATATAATAAATGCAAGATATTATTGTTGGATAATTATGAAACAAGTTTACAATCCCGATTAAAAATCGGCAGGGCTACTCATTTTGAAAGTCAAGATTATAGGCGTAACAGAAATGTCCATTGATGTACATCTGCTGGAGTGCTTGATTGAAAGTAGCATGAGTTGGCGTGAAGCTATAAGCAGTTTTGTAAGGATTATAGGAGTCATCAAGGTTATGAGATTTCTTGAAAGCCGTTAGCTGCTTGATAATACGTTTGGTATATTTGGGATTATTTTCTGTAACCCATACTTCAATGCTAGAGATATTGAAGATTGTCATGGGAGCAAGGGGAGGATCAAGATTTTGGCAGATTGCTTTGATCAGATCAACAAGATGATTGAACAGAGATTGTAAATCCGATAAAAAATCCTATTTGAAACGTGTAAATTGGAACCATCCAGAACAACATCAAAACCGCAGAAATCACGCAGTTCTCAGGAGTATTTCAGAAATACGATTAGGAGTGTGCATGTTTGGCTTGAGAAAATACGCTGGATAAGAAGTGCCTTAAGCAGTTGGATAAAGCTGATGTTTGAGAGACCTTTCGATGCTGGCGTAAAAGTGAAAAACAAAAGAAACGGCATCAAGGTAATGGCTTCATCAAGAAGTGAAAGAAACTGATATTTGTCGTTGCTAAATTTATTCTGACAATCTTCAAAATTTCTGCCAAAGTGAGCTGCTTATATATGTTGTCGTGTAGGTATATCTCCTTTAGGTGGATTGGGTGATAGTTTCTCGACAAATCTATTTTACCATAAACCTTGAGGAGATATTTTAACAATAAAAAATGTCGTATTTATATGGATTTAGACGTTTCGCAAACACCTAACATTATTATCTTGGAAAGGAGTTAAGAAATGAAAAAGAAAATGATTTCAATGTTTTTGGCAGCGATGATGACATTCAGTTTGGGGATTGTGACTTATGCCGCTGATCCAGAGACAAAAAGCGACCTTCAGAAAGACAGCTATGGGACGGAAGCGTGCGATAATTCTGGAGAAGAGGATGCAACGCAGGAGTATCTAGAGGCGAAATTGCGAGTGAATGGGAAAAATGTTATTTTAGAAGGAGGAAAACAGGTTGGAGATATGCCTGACGGTATGAGTTATGATGATTCGACAAATACTCTGACATTAAATAACTGTACACTTGAGCAAACCGATAGTGAGACATTGTCTGCTATTGAGTTTAATTCATGGTATTACTCGGGAAATATATGTGGAACAAAGTTGACTATTGTTTTAATTGGAGATAATACAATTTATGCACCGGGATCAGTTGGTATTAAAACGGGAGTGGATGATTCGGTTACGATTAAAGGAGGAGGTTCTTTAAATATTATCCATGATTCCCGTTGCGCTTTATCACCATATACAAATTATTTTACGGGAATAGAAATCGGAGGACGAGCAGGGGATAAGCTGGATTCATCGGCTCTGACGATAGAATCTTGTAACATCAATATTTCGGCTGATACAGAAGGATCCTTTTATGGCATATCACGTGAGGCATATAATGAACCGTACAAAAAGGATTTTGAAATTTCAGGAAGTAAGATTTCGATTGAAGCTTCTTCCCAGAACTCTAAATATGGACATGTGGTAGCAGGAATAGATACCCAAGGAGGAAATTTTACAATTAAGAATTCCCAGATTGATGTGGATTTAGATAGCGACAATGAAAATGCAGGGATATTCCCTTTGGCAACAGGATATGAAGTTTCAGTTGGTGAACGTATTTACGATGGAGGAAAGCTTACGATAGAAAAATCAGACGTCTATATGTATACCAGCGGTGCGGCATCAACAAAGGGAGCTTATGCATATAATGTTGTGGTAGATGATTCAGCACACTATTATGCAGGAAAACATGGATTAAGTAAAGAAATATCCGCTAAGGATGCATGGAGTTTTAATAGGTATTGGGATAATCGGTACAGAGCAAGATATAATTGCCTTGCTATCACACAGAACGCACTGGATCCGACAGAATTATCTATGGATTTTGAGGATGTATCTGAAGGCGCATGGTATTATGATAATGTCGAATATGTATTTAAACATGAATTGATGAGTGGCCTTAATGATACAACATTTGGACCAAATGATCCGTTGGCAAGAGCACAGTTCGCAACGATTATGTATCGTAAAGAAGGAAAACCAGAAGTTAGCTACACAAATAGATTTAAGGATGTGTCTGATGGAAACTGGTATACAGGCGCAATTATGTGGGCAAGTGATGCAGGAGTTGTAACGGGTTACAGTAATGGTAATTTTGGCCCTGGCGATAAGATTAACCGGGAACAGATGGCTGTTATGATGTATCGCTATGCAAATGGTAAGGGATATGATGTGAGTGCTTCTGTTGCACTGAATAGTTATCAGGATGGTAATTGTGTGAGCGGATTCGCAAAACAGGCAATGCAGTGGTGCGTGGCTGAAGGAATTATTACAGGAAAGAATAATGGCACACAGCTGGATCCGCAGGGAAATGCCACAAGAGCAGAGTGCGCGACGATTATCAGAAGATTTGTAGAAAAATATGAATAGTCGTTAAAAGAATTAATAAAAGGGTGAATGAACCGGAAACAGCCGGGACATTCATCCTTTTTTGTTGGTAAAGAAAAAATCATATATAACAGAGCTGGATTTTTGAATATTCCTCGAAATGAAAACATTTTTTATTACGAAACTAGTTGATATTTAAAAAATCACTATTATATGGTAAAATTTTATTAGTACAAAATGCCGAAAAGAGAATGCCTGCACAGCTTAAATTGTACATTTTGTTACTTGCCCCACAAAATATGAATGAATAATGTATTTAAAGGAGAAGAGGTATGAGGAAGAAAAGGATTTTACCATTTTTATTAAGTTTATTGATTTTGTGTTCAAGTTTACAGCTGCCGGTTGATGCAAAAGAAATGGATGCATCAGGAAAACAGGATACAAGCAATATGGAATCAGAGATTTCGGTACAGGGAACGGATTCTTTTGGAAATATGGTAGCAGAAGCGATAGATAATAAAGTAGAACAGCAGGAAGAAAATGAAGGCTGCAATATTTTCGAGATAACGATGTCCGGCACAGAGGCAGAGGTTGATTTTGAGACGAATAAGGATGCATCATTAGTTGTTGGAATCTATGACGAAGCGGGAATAAAGATGGTGGCTTCCGGACATGCAGAAGTAACAACTGACGAAAAGACAGTAAAAATCAATATAGAAAACGGACAGTTACCAGACTACTATTATGTCAAAGGCTTCCTGGTTGATCCGGAAACATATGAACCTTATTGTACGGCTTATGAGACCCCGAATTACACCAAAGAGATGCAGGAATTTTTCTCAAAGACAACAGAAGACTTTGCGGGGCACGAGATACTGAATCTTGATGATGACACTACGAATAATTTTGCTGTGTATGCAGATGGAACTTATGTAGTAAAAGAGTCAGAAAGCGAAGTAAAACTCAGTGAAAAAGACGAAACTGCAGGCAAGTATGTTTTTGAAAATGCAGATGAAGCATTTTTAGCATTGAAATCAGGGGATATCCTGTCTTACGAGTGTGCGGATGGAAACTTGGTTATTATCAAAATTGATTCCGTGTCAGTAAAAGGCAACACGGTTACTCTTTACGATAAAGATACGGAAATGGAGGATGTATTTGACTATGTAAAGATAGACAGTGCTGCTTCTACAGAAGAAGCGACGGTGGATGCTTCTACGTGTGGAGAAGGAGTTACATATAATGGATTAGTGGATTCGGATGAGATCGCACCACAGAAAAGGGATGTCGATGTAAGTAAGAGTAAGTCTTATTCCTTTGAGTTAAAGAATAATGATATAACTGGAAGTTTCAAACTTCAGATGAAAACAGGGGTAAAACTATACGTTACAACATCTTATAAATATCTGGAAGTTCGCCTGGATTATACGAAATCATTGGGGATATCAATTAAAAAATCGTATAAGAAAACGTTTCCACTGGCCACATTAGGATATAGTCCGGTACCGGGACTGTATATAGAGCTTCAACCAGCACTTATTATTGAAGGCAGCGGGAAAGTAAGCTTTACAGGGACATTGCAAGGTACAATAGGGTGTGCAGTAGAGAGTGATACTGGAATAAAAAATCTGACAAGAGTACCATCCTTTAAAACAGAATTAAAAGGAGAGGTAAAAGTATTTGTAGGTATTTCCTTAGAACCAAAAATGAAAGTCCTCAGTGAAAAGGTGGCTATGATAGGTGCGAGTGCCAAAATTGGCGGGGAAGCGAATGCAACATTAGCAAAAGATAAAGGAAAATCACAGAAACATACGTGTAAAACCTGCGTAGAAGGAGTGATAACTGCAAAGGGAGAAGTAGAATTTGAAGCTGCTCTTTTTGGAAAAGAAAATTTAACATATAAACAAAATAAAGAATATAAAGTTAAGGTTGGGGATTTTTATTATTCGAAAGATTTTAATGAATTTGATTTTACGACGTGTCCGCACATATCATATCGGATAATAGTTACGGTGAAAAATAAACAAGGACAGGCGGTAAGTGATGTATTGGTCAATAATAAAAACGGGACAGATCAGAATGGACAGGCAACGCTGTATCTGCCAAATGGAACGCATACGCTTACTGTTACGTCACAGAAGGGAACAGAGCTTGGAAATAAAGAAATTACAGTGAAAAATAATGAAAAAAAGGTTGAAGTAGAAGTAGACGATAATGTGATAGATGGCTTGAAAGTGGAGCAGGTAAGTCTTGGTGAACATCATAGTGGAGCTATCACGGAAGATGGAAGTTTATGGATGTGGGGGTGGAATATAAATGGACAATTGGGAGATGGAACAACGGAAGAGAAACATACTCCGGTAAAAGTCATGGAAAATGTAAAAATGATAAGTCTTGGTGAGTATCATAGTGGGGCAATTAAAGAAGATGGAAGTCTGTGGATGTGGGGATATAATGTCTGTGGACAATTAGGAGATGGAACAACGGAAGAGAAAGAGAAACTTATTCCAGTGAAAGTTATGGAAAATGTTAAGAGCGTAGGTCTTGGTGATTTTTATAGTGGAGCAATTAAGGAAGATGGAAGCTTATGGATGTGGGGAGATAATGGCTATGGACAACTGGGAGATGGAACCAATGAGAGTAAAGATATACCAGTAAAAATTATGGAAAACGTGAAGAATGTAAGTTTTAGCGATGATCATAGCGGAGCAATTAAGGAAGATGGAAGTTTGTGGATGTGGGGAGATAATGGCTATGGACAATTAGGAGATGGCACGGCGGCACGGAAACATAGCCCGGTAAAAGTTATGGAAAATGTAAAAGAGATAAGTCTTGGTAATGCGCATAGTGGGGCAATTAAGGAAGATGGAAGTTTATGGATGTGGGGAGCAAATAACAAGGGACAATTAGGAGATGGAACAACGGAAGAAAAACATACTCCGGTAAAAATTATGGAAAATGTAAAGAATGTAAATCTTGGAGTTGAGTGTAGCGGAGCGATTACGGAAGATGGGAATTTATGGATGTGGGGAGCAAATGACAAGGGACAATTAGGAGATGGAACAAATGAAGATAAAAATACGCCAGTAAAATTTATGGAAAATATAAAAAGTGTAAATTTGGGGGCGCATGATAGCGGAGTAATTAAGGAAGATGGAAGCTTATGGATGTGGGGAAGTAATAGCCATGGAACATTAGGAAATGGAACTATTGTTGACAGTATGTATCCGATAAATATTACAGGCCAGTTTAACCAGACACAACAATTAAACACAGCTGAACCAACTACAGGCATTGCTTTACAGTCAACACCCCCAACGACATCTTTCAAAAACTTAAACCCTAACGGAATATATAATTTCTACATCATGAAAGATAAAGAAGCCCAGCAGCCATTTGATAATGGAAATTTATTATACATCAATCAATATCAGGCACAGTCCGATGGAACTCTTTCTGTTAACTATGAGACAACAGGAGACACAAGTAATGCGGAAGCCTTCGTTGTTGGAGGCAATACCGGCGATGAATCGCAGGAGATGAAATTTAAAGATGTATCCCCAAATGACTGGTTCTATTCATCCGTGATGTATGTGAATAAAAATGGACTGATGACAGGATTAAATGAGACAGAATTTGGACCGGTACAATCGCTTGCGCGTGCACAATTTGCAATGATCCTTTACCGTATGAATGGATCACCTGCTGTTGATTATACGAATAAGTTCAAAGATGTCTCTGCAGGAATATGGTATACAGATCCGATTATGTGGGCAAGTAATAAAGGTGTTGTGACAGGATACAGCAATGGGAATTTCGGCCCTGGCGATAATATCAATCGCGAGCAGATGGCGGTTATGATGTATCGCTATGCAAAGACCCAGGGATATGATGTGAGCGCATCGGTGGAATTGGGAAATTATAAGGATGGCGCAAATGTCAGCGGCTTTGCAAAGCAGGCAATGCAGTGGTGTGTTGCAGAAGGAATTATTACCGGAAAATATAATGGCACACAGCTTGATCCACAGGGAAATGCGATAAGAGCCGAGTGCGCAACGATCATCAGAAGATTTGTAGAGAAATATGAATAATGATGTATATAGCGAAAGAAAGGAAAAAAGTATGAGGAAGAAATGGAAAAGAGTACTATCTGTAATATTAACAGCAGTTTTTACTATAGTATTATGCCAGATTCAGGTATCGGCAGACACATATACCACGGATACTGCAGATACGGAGCTGGAAATCGGAGAGTATCTGGATTATGTTATGGTTGATAAATTGGATGATACGCTACAGTTTAACAGAGCGCCGGGAAGATTATTTTGGGAAGATGGCGTGGGATATGAAAAATCCGGAGACTGGTATGAATATGAGAAAGACCGTTATAATACAGGCTTCAGACCCCTAAGTATATATATTAATTCAGACAACAGAATAAGTTATCACGGAATCAGGATTGGAACAGAAAAAAAGAAAATGGATAAGATTATGAAAGCAGAAGGCTGGGATCCGTGGGTTTCATATGGCTCTTCAACAGAGGTAAGCTATATGAAATATGATGATGTTAAAAAGTCATATTGGGAATTTGATGCCGATACAGTGAATGGAAAGGTTAGCAAATGGTCTTGGCTGAATTGGAGACAGGGAGATTATGGAGAGGTTCCGTTTGATGATATACCGCAATACGGAGGTGTATGGTATTATGATGCAGTGAAATATGTACATCATAACTGGCTGATGACAGGGTTGTCTGATACAATGTTCGGTCCGGGTGAATCTCTGGCAAGAGCACAGTTTGCAACGATTCTTTATCGTATGAATGAGGAGCCGCAGGTGGATTATGAAGCCAGATTTAAAGATGTGAAAAATGGTATGTGGTATACGTCTCCTATACTCTGGGCAGCAAAAGAAGGTGTGGTAACCGGTTATGAGAATGGAAACTTCGGACCGGCGGACCGGATTACACGTGAACAGATGGCCGTGATGATGTATCGTTATGCAAATGCAAAAGGATACGATACAGAATATAAAGCAGATTTTAGCAGATATCAGGATTCCGTATATGTCAGTAGTTTTGCACAGGATGCAATGTGTTGGGCAGTTGGAAATGGAATTATCACCGGAACAGATCACGGAACCAGGCTGAATCCGCAGGGCTATGCCAATCGTGCAGAGTGTGCAACGATTATTATGAGATTTTGTGAAATGTATGGAATTTCATAGGTTATTGTATGGAAATATATAATGAAGAGTAATAAAAGGGTGAATGAACCGGAAATGACCGGGACATTCATCCTTTTATGTTGTTTAAAGAAAACAGCATTTAATATGATGAAAATTTTGGAGATCCTTTGAAATGAAAATATTTTATTACGAAATTAGTTGATATTTAAAAAATCACAATTATATGGTAAAATTTCATTAGTACAAAATGCCGAAAAGAGAATGCCTGCACAGCTTAAATTGTACATTTTGTTACTTACCCCAATAATGTATTTAAAGGAGACGAGGTATGAGGAAAAAAAGAGTTTTACCATTTTTATTAAGTTTAATCCCCTTTTTAAAAGACATGGAACAAAACTTGGGATTCAGGTACACGGGGATCGTTGCCGATGCAGGTTATGAAAGTGAAGAGAATTATCTTTTTATTGAAACGAATGGTCAAACAGCATTCATCAAGCCAAACAACTATGAAA
>JABLTO010065728.1_pt1 | contig 28050 bp, 19 predicted proteins | sample 7160091 | NCBI WGS metagenome assembly JABLTO01 (sample SAMN14651225, study PRJNA627086) | human gut metagenome | isolation source: feces | host: Homo sapiens
ATCAATCGGCATAATCGTTCACCTCAAGAATATTGTATCGTTCCGGTTATTGGTCATGTTGGGACAAGCGCTGTAAGGGGCACCGTTTTCCCACAGCAGGGAATATTCCACATGGGGAATATTCAGCCGTCTGCAAATAACCGAGGCGACCGCTTCATTAAAAGGCTCCTGAGAAAAGACACCGCTGCCGCCCTTAATCAACACGCGCTGGCCGTCTATAATTTTCCATTTCTTTTTTAGCCAGCCGTCTGACGTGTTACAGGGAGAAACCAGATCCAGTATACCGCGTTCCACAATCTGCCCAAAAAGAAAATTTCCGACATCCTCACTAAAGGGATTGTCATAGAAGTTGATCTTTTTCCAGTTCAAGGGGGCATCGACAGGGGATACCCAATACTGGTCAGACAAGCTTAGACCGTAGCACTCCATGAGCAACTTGCCGGAGGAAAGTTCTATACCGCGCTGAAGCTCCAAATCTTGCAGATTTTGCCGAAAGCCTGAACGGCTGGCAGGAATTGCACGTCCGGAAAACCATTTGTCAAGGTCCCCGGCAATAAAAAGGTTATCGTGCCGAACCTGAATCGGCAGATGTTCGGCAGCGAGGATTTCCCGCACCCCGTTGATAGACCCATTCGTGGGGTTCATATCAAGCACAGCTACCGGCTGTTCACGGTGCATTAGCGTGTACAGCATAGAGATTTCCTCCTTCCCTTGGAATATTTCTTTTATTATACTAAATGGAACCTATTTTGGCAACGGGGTTAATCGTGAGTAACCGTTTTTTCTTTTTGGGGCAATACCGATTCGGTCTGTCGGTTGATCTGCTCGGCCTTGGCGGTGGCAGAGGCTATGATCTCGTCCAAAGTCCTGGGCTGCTGGTTTCGCAGCATGGCTACACTGGGTTCCAGCGGCTCCGCCATGAGACCATGCTCCTGACGGTAGATGTCGCAGGCACCCTCCAGCAGACGAAAGTCACAGCTGTGTTCGCGGCGTTCGACTGTCAGGTTGCGCTCAGGGACCGCAAGCTCGATATAGGTTTGAAATGCCATTTTGCGAATGATTGGTGCATTGCTCCTGCAAATCGAAAGTTCCTCGTCTACCAAAGCAACATAGTTCCGGTCAGTCTCCTTGCTCAAATCATAAACTGATATGATTTCTTGAGGGACAGGAAACATATAGTCAAAACGCAGAGATGAAATTCTTCTTCCTCTTTGGTACAGATAGAAGGTGTTTTGGTGATTCCGAATGTTAGAGGATACGGGAACATAATACTGGTGGTCGTTGATCTGAAGGACTATCCCGCAAAAAAATTTCCCCTTGCGATTATGAAGTTCATAATCCACAAGGGGAACGTGAGAGAAACCGCGAATATTTGTTTCAAAATCCCGTAGGTAATTTACATATGCCGAGGGGACATTATAAAATGATAAGTTTTCCATTTTTCCTCATAAAAGCAAACGGGCCGCAGCCATAAGCCGCAGCCCGTTCTTCAACGTAAAAAATAAGCGGCCGCAGTTACCTAACGGCCTAACCTGTTACAGCAGGTTCTATATAAACCCCGAATAAGGTTTCGGAAACCGCATCAGCAGGCTTTTCACGCGCGCACCTACCTTGCGTCATTATTGTATCGTACTGGCGAGAAAATGTCAAGCTGTTTTGGGAAAATTCGGCTACAATTTCCGCAGCATCTTGCAAAGACGTTCCTGGGCAACGGCCTTGACCTGCATATACTCTTGTCGCAGCAGTTCCACATCGGAGGCATACAGGTTTCGTGTCTCGTTGCAGCGTTTGGCGATTTGGTTTATGCTTCCGGCAAGTCTGGCAAGGTCGCGGCTTATGTCCTTCAGCACGGCAAAGTCGTAATATCGAACCTCGCCGTTCAGCAGCATTTCACGGGCAAACAGGGTAAAATTCGTTACCCCGGCTGTAGCCATTTTGGTCTGCACTTCCTCCCATTCGGCTGGGGAGAAAGTGATTGTGGGTCGGATATTCCTCAATCGTTTGGCCATTACGCGCCTCCAATTCAAAGGGGTTTGGGGATTCTCCCCAAGTCGGGGTATTAGGGGGTTGCCCCTAACAAGCGCAAGTGTCTGACACTTGCAATGCTTGCTAACCTTCGCTCACGCGAAGGCACCCTCAAAAACAAAAATCGTCATTCGGCATCGTCCGGGCTTTGCGCGGCGATACGAAGAATGTCACCATCGGTCATATGCGGCAGCTGCTGCAGGAGATCCCGCATTTCCGTGGCAATCGGTTCCTCGGTATAAGGCAAAGCCTTTTGTATTTCTACGGCCAACTCGGCCACGGTCGGAACCTGGCCCGGCAGGCAGTAGCACCGAACCAGGCCGGTGTATTCATTCATCATCACAGCAGATCACTCTCTTTCTTTTGCAATTTCCGGGGTAGAAATGGTTACCGCTTTGGCGGCGTTTTCCTCGGTGGCCTGAGCCGTGGCTTTTGTACAAATGTTGTCGAGAACGGAGCGCACACTTTTGACTGCTTCACCGGCCAGCAGCGCGGTGGCCTCCCGCTCTCGAATCAATTCCAGGGTTTCATCCAGCTTGTCCATAATCTCGTTGGCGGCTTTTTGGATGTGACCCAGGGCCTCGTGCAGCTCCGGTAATTCCTTGTCGGAGGACCAGCCGCCCACATACCCAAAAGAATAATCAGAGGTATCAATGCCCAGGTGTTCACACACCAAAAAAGCAATGCTCTCGGCCTCGACCTCCAAGGTTTCACGGGGCGGGCGTTCTCCGTCCGGGAAATTGGCGGGGTCGTGCTCCCGCGCATGGGCAACCTCGTGAACCGTTGTTTTCAGGGTCATGGCTTGGCTCATGCCTTCCTGCACAACAATCTTTTTCTCGGAATGGTCGCAATAGCCATTGGCACTGCCGGGAATGTTTTCCAGGGTAATGGGGTAAGGGGCAAGCTCTGCCAGTGCAGTGAACAGCTCCTGATAGTTGGGTACGTTGTCTCCCTGCAAAGGGGTTATCAGTTCCGGCAGCGGCTCACCCTCGGTCTGTGATACGTCATAGACGTAGACCGGCTTATAAGCGGGTACCTTTATAATGGAGGTTTCCGTGACGGCTTTCCCGTCCTTGTCCTGCAGCGGCTTGCCGTTGGCATCCAAAACAGCCTTGCTGATTTCCCGATTGTAAGGAGTGTAGCCCAAAATTTGGATGCCCTTTTCTCCGGCCTTTACATGTCTGTGAAAGTTGTCAATCCAGGAATTATATCCGGCCACATGGGTGGCATGGGGACACTGCATGTGGATTAAGAGTATGTTTCGGTAAGAGTAGCGATGAAATTTGCACATCATCTTCAGATAATCGCGGAACTTGTCACTGCTCAATACCGCACGGGCACCCTCGTCCAGCTGCTTTAGCAGGGCCTTGGTCTTTTCCTCACGAGCCGCTCGGCTGGCGGCCCGGTCATAGGTCTTTCTCGGCATCTTATTCCTCCTTCTTGCGCTTGGTCAGAGCGGGTATCACAACGTAAACAGCAGCCAGGACAATCACGGCCAGCAGGATGATTTGCTTGACCAGCCAACCTAAAAAAGATGCCTGCTGGGTCGTTTCCGACTCGGCAGGCTCGGGGGTGGCAGTGGGTTCCGGTGTTTCGTCCTGTAGGGTGTTGCTGCTTGGCTCGTTTTTCGGGGTGGTCAGTTCACGGTCGGGATTCTCGGTATCCGTCACCGTCAGGTGGAAAGCAGCGGTTCTCTGGTCAGTAGAAATCACCTCCTGCTCACAGCTGAAGGTGTATCGCCCGGCTTCGTCTCCGGCCACACGGGCGGCCAGAAATTGATACTGCCCGGCAGCGGCGGAAGATTCATAGGCTGTCAGATTGTTGGACGCATACACATCCAGGGTGTAGCTGTCGCCGGTGTACTGGTTGCCCAAATCCACCATGACATGCTGGTCAAAGCCATGCGGTGCGGTCAGATAGACGCCAATCTGCGCTGTGGCCGTGGCATCAAAGCCGATTGGTGGGTCAATCCGTTCCAGCCCGGCAGCATTGCGGGCCGTGCCGGTTATTGTCTCATAATAGCCGGTAGTCCACACAGTATAGTGCAAAGTGACGGTGTCACCGGGCAATAGCGTGACCTCGTAGATATCGTCTTTCTCAGTTACGGGGTAGTCCCCGGCATAGTCGTACTGCACGGCGGTGTTGCAGTAGTAGGTGCCCGGCTCTACCTCCACGGTGGCTGTGTAGTTGTTCAGGGCGCTCAAGGTGGCCTGCACAGCCAGGTCGCCGGGACCGGCCCCGGCAGTGGCCAGCAGGGTGCGGTTCTGTATAGCGGCGGGCGGATTGTCCACTACAAAGATAATCTGCGCTGTGGGGGCCGCCGCAAAAACCGGCGTACCCCAAAAGCAAAAAAACAATAGCAGCGCAGCGGGAATAATTCGTTTCACGGGGTGAGACCTCCTTTACAATAAAAAATCCCTTTACAGCAAGAAACCGTAAAGGGTGTGGGGCGAGTATTATTTTTTATCTTTGGGGTTCTTCAATATCCCGAATGGGGGCGACTTGAGAATTCAATGCTTCTGCTTTTTGTGTTGTATCGGCAATGCGTTCCTCAAGAGTGGCTTTTTCATGCTGATTCTGCGGCAGCAGTTCCATATAATGGTCTAAGCGCTGGTCTACCAAATCAGCAACAAAATCTGCAAAAGGAGCCAAGTTATTTTCCAGCGCGTATTTCTCTAAAAAAGAAAAATAAGAAAGTCTCTGTTCTTTGGATATCGTAATGGGCGGAAAACCGGCCAACATAAGCTGGTAGTTCATAATCAAGCGCGAGGTTCGCCCGTTACCATCCGGGAAGGGGTGAATTTTTACAAATTCCGCGTGCGTCCAGGCTGCATATTCAATCGGATTCAGTGTGGTTTGCTTCCAGGGCAAATCGGCATAAAAATTCTTGATTTGTTGATACATTTCGTATGGTGCCGGTGGGGTATGCTGTGCACCGGAAATATAGACGTTAAAATCCCGGTAGATGCCGCCCAGAAAAATGTTCCGCATCAGAATCTCGTGAATATCCTTCACAATGGATTCGTCTAAAGGTTTGTTTTGGGCAATTTGTTCCTTTACATATTCAAAAGCAGCCTTGTGGTTTACAACTTCGTATATTTCCCGCAGCTTCTTACCACCGACAGAAACGCCGTCCTCTAAGACCACCTTAGTTTCCAGTAGGGTCAGTGTATTGCCTTCAATGGAAGTGGTATCATGGGTATATTGAATTTCAAACGCCTGTTCGTAAGATGATAACGCAAATGGAGAACACGCATGGCTGTGCTCCTTGTAGGTATTTAGTTTTTGTAAAATTGCAGGATAGTCCATCGTGCGTATCCTCCTAGTCTTTATCTGAGTAATTTTAATTTTTATTTTTTGGGGTAATTTCACCCGTTTATGGGACTTTACGGGATAATTGGTACATCTATTATACAGAATCTTACCCCAAAAAGCAACGAAAAAGCAATGCCAGCAATCAAAAACCAACGTAGCTAAAGTAATGGCAGGGGCGGCTGGTCATAAATCCGTTGGACAGGTTCAAGCCCACACCGTATCCGGCAGCGCACTCAATCCAGGCATTGCCGCCCACGTACATCTGTACATGGCCCTGGGTGCCGCCGCTGGCATAGACCACCCGCAAATCACCCGGCTGGATTTGGGAGGGAGAAATCTCCACAAGGTCGCCTGCACCTGCATAGCTGGCCGTGGTCTTGGCCGAGAACGGCAGGTCCAGCGACCAGTAGCAATACTGGATAAAGCTGGAACAATCAAGGTTACTGCCCACGATTGGTGCCCCGGCACTACCGCGCAGGGAAGTGGGCTGTCCGTAACTGAACCGGCCCTGGCAGGCCAGGGCAAAGCCAACCACCTGGGCGCGGGGGTCGCCGTCCATAAGGCCCAGGACCTGCAATATGGCAGCCAATTCCTCGTCCGTCAGGCGGGTACCTACGGTGCGGCACTTAATGCCGTCCGTCACATTGTACAAATCCTCCCAGTCCATTTTATACAGAAGTTCAGCCCATTCTATCGCATCGGTGTCCCAGCCGGTAAAGCCGGAATCCGACTGCGGAAGGGTCACGGTCTTGGTATACCGCTGTGTTGTGCTGGTGGTGTAGCTGGCTCCGTCCTGGGAAAGCTTGCGCACAGTGCGGGTCAAGCTGCCGCCGTTGGAAGCAGCTGCCAGGGCCTGAAGATTCCCGTTGCCGCCTGCATCTCCGTCCGGCTCTGTTGTTTCCGGCTCGGTGTAGCTGTCGCAGCCTACCATATAAATAGTGCAGTCCAGGTCATAGTGCCCATGCTGGCTGTCTTGCAGCTCCCCGGGACACCATGCCACGGGGGCAGCGTTAGAAAAGCTCACAGTGTAGGTGTCGGTCACGGCATTGTAGCCGGAACCGGTCACCACGTCAAAGGTAGCACGGTAACTGCCGGGGGAGATAAACCAGCCGTCCGGGCTTCCGGTAAATAGGTTGGTGTCCCCCAAAATCAGAGAGCCATAGCAGTCTGCCGCTTGGACACTGCTGCCGATCACGGCGGCGCCGTCCGGCAGGGCGGTCAGCTCGGACTCTGCCGCGCCGTCCGGCAGCCGAACCGGAAAGTATACCGTTACCGTGTGGCTGCCATTCGGCACCCAGCGGTCCAGGCGCTGCCCCTCAATATGACCAATCTCCCACTGCCAGCGACGGCCTACCCAATGCCCGCACTCGGCTGTACCCTTGTGGCAGAAATGGGTCTCTGCCGTATAGTCCCGTATGGTCACGGTCTCGCCCTCGCTGCGCCAGCCCTGCACACACCCACCGTAAGACAGGCAGCTGTAGGGGGCGGATTCCTGCGCGGTCACATCCAGCCCGTAGGCTGTCAGCATCCGGCAGTAGTCAAAGAACGTGCCGTCAAAAAGGGAAAAAGTAGAGCTTGGCGGCCAGTCCTGTTGGAAGTATACACTGGCCATGGAGATGATTTCGGCGGTATCGTTGGAAATACCGTTGGCATAATTCCAGGTCACGCCATGCTGCAGATTGTTGCTGGTCTTGCCGTCCAGCGTGGTATAACCGTAAGGGTTGCCGTTGGGGTCACGCTCAGAACGGAAAGCATTGTAGATATCCTCGGTTATGGCCTCGTTGCGGTATTGATTCAGGTAATTGACCAGCTTGCCTACATCCTCGGTATTGTGGGCTGCCAGCACACTGGTGGATACAGCGGCAGAAGCCATGCTAATGGCATTGACCAGCAGCAGGGACAGCATCACCAGGGCAGCGATACCGCCCAAAAGCAGGCTGCGGCCTAAATTTTGGGCAAAGCCCCGTATGATGCGGACGAGAATCCGCCCGCCGTGCACAACGGCTCCGGCTCCGTCCTTGATCGTCATGGCGGTATCAGCGGCAAAGTCATCGGATTCCACGCGGAATTGCTGGACCTGGCTTGCACCTAGCCTGGCTGTACTGCGCAGCATATTGCCGCTGCTGCGCAGAAACTGTTTTCCTACAACAGTCCTGCCGTAGGCAACGGCCTGCTTGGCATCCATGACGCCGCTGCGCATATCCCGCACCAGCGGAACGGCTGCCTTGCCCAAATACACAACGGTCTTGCCGCTCTCCACCACAGCGGTGGCCTCGGCCATGACCCCGGCACGGGCAGACTGCAAACCGGCAGACTTGGCGGATTCTCCCTCAAAGTCATTGGCAGAAACAGACTGCGCCATGGTGCCGGTCACAGCGTCCGTTACGTCCAGCAGGAAATCTGCAGCATTGCGGCGCTTGCGTTTTTGGGCCAAAAAGGCATCCGTGCGGCGTACCGGTTCTTGCGGAGGATTCGTTGCTGTAAAATCTGCTGTATTTTCGGGGGTGGCCGCATTGACCAGCTGCCCATAAGGGGCAAGGTCTTTCGGGTCTGCATTGGCAGTAAGAACCGGCGCAATGGGCGGCGGCAACTTCGGACCAATTTGGTCCGAAGTTCCGGGAACGACCTCGGCTTGGAAATATGACTCAATTTGGCCCGGATTTTCGGGGATACCCTCTGCTGAAAAATGCGGGCCAATTTGGCACGAATTTTCAGGGGGTGTATGTTCATTTGCTAACTTCGGCTCAAATTGAGCCGAAGTTCCAGCTTCTACAGGAACCTGCCTGGGTTTTGCCTCGTCTAACTTCCGGACAATTTGTCCGGAAGTTCCGCGTCCCTCATTCGGTATCTGCTGCGTGGACAACTTCGCGACAACTTGTCGGGAAGTTACCCTTGTCCGCTGCGGCTGCCGTGTGGGGTAGCTCGGCGCGTCCCAGGATGTGTCAGGCGCGGTGTTTCGCACCCGCTGCCGGGCGTCCTCCCGGAAATGGATTCCTTTCTTTAAGGTATCGCGCACATCTTCGGTGGTTTTGTACGTAGGATTGTTCTCAACAAAATGAAAAGAGCCGTCCATATCGTTATACCCTCGTCATGGTCTTGGCGCTGTTGGGGTTCGTGTCCATAAGCTTGTACAGCTCGGTGTCGGTGGGAAAGTCGTTCACAAAAGGCACCACGGCATTACCGGCAATCAGCAGGCCGCTGCCTGCGTTGACATTGGTAATGTAATCCAGTTCCTCCGGGCTTATCTTCAGCAGCTTGCCCAGCTGCTGGGCATCCAGAGGTGCCTGGTTCAGCAGCTTGATGTACTGGCAGTCACTCAACATACGGCGGGCGTCCTCGTCCATAAGAATAGATTCCACATGCTGGGTAATGCTGGTTAGGATTGCACCCCACTTGCGGGCACGGCCCGAAATCTCAAAGTAGTAGTTCATGCACTCTTTGTCACGCAGCAACAGCTGAAATTCGTCTGTGTAAATCCAGGTGCGGCGGCCTGTGGTCCGGTTCAGGGTGATGCGGTTCCAAATTTGATCTAAAACCACGGTCATGCCCAAGGTCTGCAGGGGCTTGCCCAACTTCACGGTATTAAAGCATACCAACCGGCTGCTCATATCCACGTTGGTGTGGTGGGCAAATACGTCCATAGAGCCGTCTACATAGATCGACAGTGCCGTGGCAATGTCCCCGGCACCAGGTCCCTGGGCGGTGAGATTGTCGTAAAAATCCTGCAGGCAGGGCATCTCCTGCCTGGTGGGGTTGTTGAAATACTTGGCATAGGTCAATCTAGCGGCACGGTCAATGTAAGTACGCTCAGCAGCAGAGATGCCCCCGCCGCCTACCACCAATTCGCAGAAGGTTTGTAAGAATTGGGATTTGAGGATAAGGGGATTGTCTGCATCGGCGTAATCCTCGGTAATGTCCATGGGGTTCAGGTGAGCCGTGCTGCCGGAGGATATCTCCACCACTTGGCCGCCCAGGGCCTGCACCAGCGGGGTGTATTCGCCCTCGGGGTCGATGATGACGATATCGTCTTGTGTACCCAGCATGACCTGGGCAATCTCTAACTTGACAGCCAGCGACTTGCCGGACCCGGGCTGCCCTAACACCATACCGGCAGGGGAGGCCAGGTCCTTGCGGCGGAACATCAGCAGGGACTTGCTGCGGGCATTTAACCCCAAAAAGAAACCACCCGGCTCGAACAGCTCCTGGGTGGTAAAGGGGATAAAGATTGCCGTCTGCGCTGTGGTCAGGGTACGCTCAATGCCGATGCACTTTCTGCCGATCGGCAAAATGCTGTTCATGGCCTCGCGCTGCTCAAAGGGTAAGGTATCTGCCCGGCAGGTCTTTTTCTGCACCGTGGACATGATCTGCTTAATGCGGCTGTCCAACTCGGCATTGGTGTCGGCGCTGGTGTGTATCATCAGGCAGGTTTTGAACAGCTTTTGGTTCCGATTCATCAGTTCGTCCAACAACTCTTCCGCGTTCTTAATGTTCTCGCTCAATTCATAGCGCACACCCATGGCGGCGGGCAGGTGCTGTCGCACGGCCCGCACCATACCGTCAGACTCTTCCTGCCTCATGAAGGCCAGCTTGGTCTTGACCAGCTCTACGGCATCGTGCTGCTCCATGGCGTCTACATGTAAAGCGACAACCAAATCAAAGGGCAGCTCTGCCAGCAGGGATAACAGATCGTCTGTCATTTCAGGGGCAAGATCCCGCAGGAAAATCGTCTTACCGATTTTATCCCCGAAGGCATACCGGTCACGGTACACCGCGCGGGAATCGTCGTGCGGGGGCTGCCAGTCAAAGGAGGACGGCGCTACAAAATCCTTGGCGGTCAGATTCTTTTCTGCCAGCAGCCAGTCATAGTCAAAGTGCAGCGGCACACCGGGCCGCACAATGCCGTTGATCAGGGACAGACGCTGCTTGCCGGTCAGGGTGGTGGCCGTGCTGTGTAGACCCTTAAAGGCAGCTTTCATATCGGCGGCGCGGCGGTTTAGCTGCTGCACGGCCACATCGTAACTGTCGGCCTTGACGGATATGGTGAGGAACTTCTCCCGCACCAGGCCGTTTTGGCCCTGCATGGCAGCATCGGCAATGACCTTGTTCATTTCTTTACGGTAGACATCCTTGTCATCCCCCAAAAGAGGAAAAAACATATCCTGGCGGAACTGCTCCTGGTCCATGTGCTGGGTGATCAGGTTGATCTGCAGGTGCATATCGGGGTCGCAGTAATTCAGCAGCTCGCAATAGCGGGTAAAGATATTGGCCTGTTCCTCACGGTGGGCGATTTGGTAGTTGACATCGGAAAACCGCAGAGTCATGCTGTACAGCCCCGGCTCGATCTCACAGATACCATTCTCGTACATGGCCTGCCATTGCAGGCAGTCCGCAGCGGTCTTAGGCGCTTGCTGCTGTTTTATTTTCTTTGCGGTTTTGGCGTTTAACCTCGCGGAGTTCTTTTTTTGCTGCTGCAATACTTTGGCGCGCTGCTTTTGTTCGGCTTTTAGCTGCCGCTTTTGTGCACGCAGCTGCCGTTTGGCACTCGCAAGGGATTCCTTTTCGCTTTTGTGCATTAGTGCTCACTTTCTCCTTAAAAGGTATTCTATGGTTCTCGGTGTAGGCCCGCCAGTACAGGCAAACCAGTTTCTCGAATGGGTAGCCGTTGCGGCGGATGAAGCCAAGCCCCAACAGGGGCATGGCCTCCGCCATAACGACATAGCTTAACAGGTCAGTGCTTAAATGCAGAAAATGTGTACCCACGGCAAAGGTGGCAACGGCCAGCACAATGGCCGCTCCGGCACACAGCAGCTGCCGGATAGACATGCCCGCCAGCAGCTTTTCGTGGTATTCGGTAATTTCGGCGTTGATTTTGGTTGAGATCATGACACCCTCCTTACATGGCAGCCACAAGGGACTTGGCAAACTTGCCGCTCATGAGGATAGCGACCAGCAAGATCACGGATTGGCTCAACAATGCTGCGGCCTGTGTGGCAGCATTTCCTGTAACAGGGATTCCGGCAGCCAACGCCGGGTAAAACCCCAAAACAAGATAGATCACGCAGCCCTGCAGGGCAACCCCGGCATAGTTTTTCAAGAAGCCGATGCCTACCCCATGCAGTTCCCGGTAGCAAAGCGTTGTCAGGGGAATAGCCGCAAAGGCATTGTAGATGTATAGCTCAATGAAACGGGCAGCCACAATGGTGTTGACTACAATACCCACGAGCTTGATTAGAAACCCTTCAAGCAAAAGCGGGATATAGACTGTTATCCAGGCAGGAATAAAGCCAGACACATCATCAAATTGGGAAGTATCAAAAGCCGGGGAAATCTGCCCGCTGCCCACGACATTGGAAATGCCCTTGGTGATTTCGCTGCTTATGCCAAATAATCCGTTCAAAATTGTGGTGGCGTTCTGCACAGCCCACAAACATAGGAACATTTTGACCAGGGAAATCACGATCGTGTACATCATGTAGGTGTTGCCGCCGCCCATGGTCGAGGCCCGCATGAAGGTGTTGTACAGCTCCAGCATCCAAAACAACGCCAATATTACCAGCGCTATGGGCAAGACCACATTACTGGCGATTGTTGCAGAAGCACTGGAAAGAGCAGTATTCCAACTGTCCAGGTCCTGCAGCAGGCCGCTGTTTTGCCCTAAAGAAGAAACATCGGCAAGGATGTCATCCAGCAAGCCTTGTATCTTGTCCATTGCCTGCCCTCCGTCAGAACTGCACCTGCGTCAGGAAAGCGGCGGCGGTAATTACCACAATGCCGCCTGCAATGCCCAGCAGGGACTGCTTGGTTTCCGGTCCCTGGTGCTCCTTCAGGGCAAATCCCAGCTGTACAGCGTTCCAAATCGTATACACGGAACCGGCAAACACAACACCACGGGAGATAATAGCCATAAGGTCAGTAAGAATCTGCATAAGAAAATCCTCCAATTTTTATAAAGTATTTAATTCGGAAATGGTTGTTACAGAACGCACATTTGCAAAGAAATTTTGGGTATCATACTCCTTTCGCAGGGTCTCGTCCCAGCGGTTAGCCGGGTCGGCATCGGCGGTAAGTCGGTAATTGGGGTGCTGCACCAGGTCATACTTGCGGCTGTGGAATGGCGGCAGGCCGGAGATGATCAGCAGGCACCAACCGCGCTTGTCCGTGCGTACCTCGTCCAGGGTCATAAGGTCACGGGCCAGCAGCTGGTAGGCTTTGGTATAGCTGCCGTGGCTGCCGGTGGTCTCGGACGGGTTATACGCCTCGATTGTCTGCTTGCCCAGCAGCTTGGTGATTATCTCCAAATTTTCGGGATTCTGCCCGCCGCCCAAGTATAACAGGCTGTCGCAGTTGTCCATAATAGTGCCCCAATCCTCCTTGTACTGGCTTTTTAATTGCTGGAAGGACTGGTAGACAATCATAACGGATATCTCGCGGCTGCGGATCGTGGCAATCAGTTGCTGAAAGCCCGGAATCTGTCCGATGTTGGCAAACTCATCCATCAGGAACCGACAGTGCCGGGGCAGCCGCTTGTCAGGGCGGGAATCCGCTGCCAGAGCCAGCATATCAAACAGCTGCTGATACAGCACAGCAGCAAGAAAATTAAAGGACCGGTCGGTATCCGGCAGGACTACAAACAGCGCAACCTTTTGGTCGGTGGCAAAGTCAGTCAGGGTCAGGGTATCATCCTCAATGATCCTGCCGATACTTGGAATGTTAAACGAACTGAGCCGCAGACCCAGCGACACGTTAATACTCTGTGCTGTTTTGGGCGCAGCCATTTTGTAGATTTCCCATTGCTTTACGGCAAAGCTATCCGGTTTGGTCTCGGACAATTCCCGGAATACGATATCCAGAGGGGATACATAGCCAGGCATATCCTCCTGCACCTGCAGCAGACGGAACAGCCGCATAGCGCTGTTCACGTTTCGTTCTGCCGGGGGCAGCTCGAACAGCACATAGCCAAAGATTGCCTCAATCAGGGCGGTCATGCCCTCGTCCCATATGGGATCAGAATTGGATTTGAAACCCGGGTCATCCTTCATGTTCGTGATCAGGTTTTTGGCAATTTTCAGCAGATCGTCCTCGGTATGCAAATAAGCAAACAGGTTATAGTGGTCGGACTTGTCTCTTTCTTTCAGGTTAAAAACTTTGACCTTATATCCGCTTTGCAGCAGTGCCGCGCCGCAATCATTCAGCAGTTCTCCCTTGGGGTCTGTAATGACATAATTGCAGTTCATCTGTAAAAGATTCGGCTTAATGACGCCGCGCGTCTTTCGGCTGCCGGACCCGCCGATAACCATAACATTCTTGTTGCGGTTATAATCATCGTCCAGGGTGTATTTCATCCGGCCTGCCATACTCAGGCGTTCAGTCTCGGTCAGAATTACGTTGTTTTCAAATTCCGGGGCAATAAAGGGCTTGATGTCCTCCGGCGTGCCCCAGCGGGCGCTGCCGTGCTCCTTGCCGGGCATGGTCTTGTGGCGGCTGGCTTCAATCCACAAAATCACAACACCCGCCACGGCGGCAGCACATAACCCCCAAAGTAAAAAGACCGGGGATAGATGCAGCCCTAGCGGCGGGGTCAGCAATTTATCAATATCCAGGGCTGCCAGCAGCCTTTCCGTCAGGCTTCCGGATGCGGCGGTGTACACGGCACCCATGCGGTTGCCCAGCCAAAAGCAGAGCAGCAGCACCAGTGCCCAGCCGAGATATTTTTTCTTTTGGGATGTCACAGGCGCTCACCTCGTTCCGGGGGCTGCGCCGTGCGCGTGGCATTTTCTGCAGCAGCCTGCTCCTTGGCGTGATGGCAGACCTCCTGCACCTTGCTCTGCTGCGGCTGAGCCTTGCCCAAATCCACAATGCAGTTTTCCAGCGCCGCTTGTATACGGTCGATGTCCTGCGACTTGAACCACAGGTTGATCTTGCCGGTGTCCTTGTCCGTTGTAATGGAAAAATCCACATAGTAAGAGTTCATCTGCCGCTTTACATCGGCCAGGGTCTCCTTACTGACTTCCACATGACTGGTGGCCTTGCCCTGCCGGTTCAGCAGCTTCAGGGACTGCTGCCCGGTCACGGTCTTGGTCTGCTGGTGCTTCAGAAATTCAGCAGCGGATTTCAGAAGCTTGGCCAGCATACCGGCTGTCAGTTTGGCGGCCTGCACCTCCACGCGCACTGCCTGTTCTTCCACCATAAGGCTTACATCTCCTTGCTCTAATAATGTATCGTTCCAGTCTTTTCCGATTGGCGGGACCTTGTCCACCACCTTGCCGGTGTAGCCGCAGCTTTGCAGCAGTTCCCGTGCCAGGGCGCGGCTCTTGATTCCGGCTTCGTCTGCATCCTGGCCCAGCCAAATCTTTTGAGGGTGGGCATGGCAAGCAAGCTGCGCCTGCAGAGGGCGGACGTGGCAGCTTTCTAAGGATACATACCCGTATTGCCGCCAGTCCTGGCCGTTGTTGGCCAGCAGAGACATGATTGACCAGGCATCTACGGCAGCTTCGGTCACAAACCACCCAGCAGTGGCGTTCAAGTTCCAACCGGCCCGCAGTTCACAGTTGCTGCCCTCCACCACACTGCGGTAGTGGTTGCCGGTGGCCGTACCTTTTTTTGCAGCGTAGTTGGCTTTGCCGTCCTGGCCGTAGGCTATGTATACCAGGTTGCCACGCTCGTCCGGGTAGATGATTTTTTGCTCGGCCAGCCATTTGACCACTTCCGGGGCAATACCCCGGGTGTTGATGAGGTAACCGTAGATGCGCCGCCAGTTTTGGTTGTCGCGCGTGGGCAGAACCAACGGCACCGGCTCCCGAGGCTTGGGCGCAGGTGCAGGTGCGGCCCGCTGAGGGGGCCGCTGTCCGTACAGCTGCTTGGCCAGGCTGCGGATAGCGTCTTCCTGGCTGACGCCGTCCAGCGCCATGACCAGGTCAATAATGCTGCCTTTAGTCCCAGCGCTGTTCCACCAAAATCGGTTTTTGGCGGGGTCAATAACTAGGCTGTCGTGCTCCTTCAGGCGTAGGTGCCCGTGGCCGTGGGGCAGGACATGGTAGCCGCGCCCGGCCAGGTAATCTTCGATGCGGATATCCTGCTTGATGCGCTGCATAAGGTCCATAAGATTTTTCACTCCTTTTTTCACTTTTGAAAGAAAGCCGGGAAATTTCAAATTTCCCGGCCCACCAGCACCAGCCGGGTATTATACCGGTTGGTATCGCAGGTTACCAAAAAGATGTAAGATTCACCGGTCAGAAGGCTGTCCCGGTACAGAAAAGCGTGCTCCTGTATCGTTTGCAGCATTTCGGCGGTCTGTGTATCTGTCAGAGTGTTGGCCCATTGCTGCAGGTTCACATACTCCGTGTTGTTGGCACTGCCGGAAATCACCATGCCCGCAAACAGCTCGTAATATCGTTCGCCGGTTTGGCTCTCCCAGCGCAGGTATCGGTTCTCGGTAAAGTAATCTTTGTCCTTGTACAGCTTCAGGTCTCCGAACATGGTGGAATCCTGCATCATGTGACCGTAGATAATCACGTTGCTGTTTGTGGTGCTGTCCACGGTCTCGTCCAAAAATAAGGTGCCGGATACGCTGTGCTGCCCGTAGATATCGGTGCGCAGATACATATTGTTGCTTTCGCCCTGCACCACAGCCCCGTCAATGCCGGTGCCGTATACCGTAAGCCAGCCCACATAATCGGGGTTGACGGCCAGCATCCCTTTGGACCAGTCGGCCTGCCCGTCCTCCTGTGTGGAGGCCGTCTTGCGTAGCAATACCAGCTGCTGAGAAATCTGTCGGGTGCTGTAGGTCTGCTGCATCCGCAGTAGGGCAGCACCCCCAAAAAGAAAAAAGCACAGCAGCGCCAGCAGACGAATGACCTTAGCTGCGAAGGTCCGCATAGCAGCAGGCTCCCACATAGACGGCCCCGGCAATCATGGCGGCGGCCAACAGTATTTCGGTGGACAGGCCCTCGTCACCCATTTTGGGGATATCGCTCACAACGGCATCCGGCTCCAGGTACATCCAGTATTGGGTGCCCATTGACGGCTTGTAGTTCGTGGCTGTGTCGACCTGCTCCGATACAGTGGCCTTGTTGGGCGTGGCCCGCTCTACAGGCATTTCCTCGGCCCAGGCCGGGCAGGCCAGGACCGCCGCCAGCAGGGCGGCAGTGACCACGGTAATGAGCTTCTTTTTCATGGCAATAACCTCCTTTATGCTAATACACTGATTTTGATTTTCGCCGCGGCGCGGCCCACCTCGGCGTCCGTGTCTACATCGTAGGCCACAAAGGTGGCCGTGGCGTCATAATCTCCGGCATCCAGAGGGGTGCTTAACACATCTTCGTCAATGTGGGTGTTGACCGGCATCAGGCCGGAATTGTAGATTTCCTCACCAGTATCATCCAGGGTAATGGATACGCGCATGTTGTAGTGGTTGTTGGGGTGGTTCTCAATCATCAGGGTACCAGCGCTGTAACCGGTAGGGAACACAGGATTGGCATTGATGTTAATACTCAAATTGCCTTCTTCAATGATCTCGTCCAAGGTCGCTTCGATCTCGTCATTGGACTTATCCTCCAACTGCCCAATCTTGGCCTTGATGCCGCTCTCCAGCAGGGCGGCATCGTTCTGCCGCGCCGCATAGCGCTGCCATGCAAACAGCCCTGCCAACAACAGCATCAGCAGCACCACAAGCACGGCCATAATGCGCCTGAATTTTTTCTTTTTTTCGGTTTTTTCCATTGCAAGATGCTCCTTCTTTATCATTTTATACGCCGAATTTTGCCGTTATATCGTTGCCCGGCCCCTACCACGGGGAGGTATCGGCTATAGGGGCCACGGCCGGCAGCGGCAGGATCGCTGTCGGCCTGAAAAGAGGAAAGATCAGTTGTTGTAGTTGCTGCTCACAGTAGAGCCGGAAACGGTGTTGGTCTCGCCGTTTCCGATCTCAAACAGCGGGGTCAGGGTGTAGGTGACCAGGGTCACAGGGCTGCAGCCAGCGGCATTGACATTGCCGCCTGCCATTTGGGCATAGGTGATAACCGGCAGCTCGGTGGGGGTATCTACATCACCGGCAGCGTTGACAGCCGGGGCACCCATAAACCAGCCGCGTTCGGTGATATCGGTAGCAGCGGAAACGGTGCTCAGGTCAATGGCAGAGGCATCCGCAATGGCAGATTTCGGGGCCAGGCTCATGGCCAGCTCGCCGCGCTTCAGCTGAGAGGCGGGGGTGGCAACGGAAACCAGCTTCCAGGTGGCGGGCTGAGCCTGCAGCTCGGTGACCTTCAGGGCCATGCCCTTGTCAGTGCCGCCATTCTTGGCATCACCCACGGCAGGGGTCTTGCCGAAGTTGTACTCGCCCTGGACGAGATCATCTGCCAGGGGGTGGTTGGCATCCACAGCGGTCACAGTCTCGCGCAGGGCGTCACCGTCCAGCACACCGGCAGCCTTGATGTCCCACTTGCCGTCAATGAAAATCACGTAAACCTCGCCGGAAGCATTGATGTCCTTGTCGGTCAAGACCAGGTAGTTGGCAGGCTCGGTCCAGTCGGCATCCATGCTGGGGTCGCTGTACCAGTAGGTGTAGGTGTGGGCGGCAGCATCATAGGCAATGCTGTACAGCTTCTCATTGGAATGGTTCTCGTCATAGATGCGGGCGTAGTGGGTGATCTTGGTGATATCCACCACGGTAGCCTTGGCACCCTCGTTAATGGTGGAGTAGTTCTTCAGCTTGTAAGCATCGGACGAGGGGGTCACCACGTTGCCGGTGCCACGGAAACCGTACATGCACACGTACATGGGGACGGTTGCCTTCAGCTGATAGGTTGCCTTGGTGGCCACGGTCACGTCATAATCCACGCGGAGATCACCGGTGGTGTGGTTGCCGGTTACGCGGTTCTCGGTGCCGTCCGGGTCAATGCCGTTCTCCACGTTCACGTAAAAATCGGTACTCATATCGGGCTTGGCGTTGGTGGCAGTGTCCACATCCTTGCTCACGGAGGCAGCATCTTTAGTGCCGTGGTAGTAGGTGTACACCCCGGCATCGTCCTGATGGCAGTCAGCCAGCAGCACATAATGCACCTGAGTGGCAGCACCTGTGCCGGTAATGTACATGCCGTAGTGGGCGTTGTCGGTGTTGTAGGGGCTGTTGTCGATGTAGCTGGAAGGGACAGCAACCCAATCGCCGGAACCGTCATCCCGGTCCGCATACACCACAGTGCCAGTGGCGGTATCGACCTTGTAGAAGGTCTTGCTGCCAATCGCGGTCACGGTCTTGGTGGGCTGCATGGTGGTATCGGGGTGGGCCGCCACAACGGGGTCGGGCTCAACCATGTCCTCAGCAGCAAAGGCCGGGGCAGCGGTGCCGAAGGCCATAGCCAACGCCATAACGCCGGTGGCCGCGGTAAGAATTACATTGCGTTTCATACTTGGTACTCCTTTATTATTTTTCTTTTTGGGGTATAAACAGCAAAAGCCGCCCACTTCCTGCAAGTGAACGGCTCTGCGGTTACCTGAAAACAAAAACAGCACCTGCCGCTTTCGGCAAGTGCTGGCGAAGGGGGGGATTACCCCACGGTCTTGGTTACGGGTTCGCCGTGAATAGTATCCGGGATGTCCACCCCGTCCACCTCGGGCACGGTCACGCCGTATTCCGCCACCGTGTAGGCAATGCTGGTTACATAGCTTTCCTGCCGCTCGTTGACGTTGCCGCCCGCGATATAACAGGTCAGCGGTAACAACTGCTGGGTATCTGCCGGAAGTATCCACTTGTCCGGGTTGGTAATGGCATTGCTGCCCATAACCAGCTGCAGGCCATTCAGACGCATGGTCATTTCACCGCGCTGCAGGGTCTGCGGGTCCTTGTCCACAATGTTCCAGCCCGCAGTTTGGCTGCGCTTTTGCCTGACTACCAAATCCGTGACCTTGATTGCACCGTTGGACAGGTTCGTAATGCCGTAATTGGTGGGCGTAACCACGCTGCCGTCCCCGGCGTACCCGTACATGCACACATACATGGGCACGGTCGCCTTGAGCTGGAAGCGCAGCTTCGGGTGTACCCGCAGCAGGCCGTCCACATAGCGCAGCGTGTAGTTCTGCACAGTCTCGCCCAGCGGATTCTGTACGGCAGCGACCTGTAAGGTGTTGCCTTCGTCTGCATTTTGGTTGATGCGCAGCACATACCCGCTGACTTTCCAGTGGTCGGTGCCCAGGGCAAAGCCGTGCCGGTTCTCACACCAGGCGCAGGGTTCCAGCGTGGGGTCATTCTCCACGTCCAGGTAGATCGCAGGTGCATGGCTGTACCACTCGGTGCTGTAAGAGATATTGGATTCTTTGCCAAATACAGAGCGCTTGTCGTACTCGGTATAGGCAGCCAGGCTGCTGTCCCGGTACAGCCCCAGCACAGAGGCCACGGTATCGCTGCCGATCAGCGGCATGGCCGTGTAATCGGTGTCGGCGTCTGTGCCCAGGTCGGTGTAGCTTTCCTCGTCATCGTTCAGCAGCTCAAATTTGGCATAGGGTGTCGGCGTGCCGTCATCCTCCACATACCAGTCCAGGTCTGTGGGTGTTACCACGATCTCGCGGGGGTAGATCTCGGCCACACCGTCATACTTAGCAACAATGTAGTTGCGCAGCACGGGGTAATCGGCCTCGGTCAGGCTGCCCACGGTCACAGGATACACACCCACGGGGGTGGTGCTGTCCAGGGTAAAGATGTTGCCGTCCTTGTCTGTAACCCCAAAAGCAAAGGAGTCCTCCAAATGCAGGGTATCCTTGTCCTCCAGGCCGGTAATGCTCAGCCAACCGTCCACGCTGCCGGTGCTTTTGGCGTCAAAGTCGCGGATAAACCAGGGCGTTTCCATGTCGGCAGCGCCGTACATCTTGCGTTCGGACTTGGTGTGTACCTCCAGCAAGGCGCGGCTGATTGCGCCGGAATACTTTTCCTCGGCAATATAATAATCGCCGTAGATGTCGCCCTGCAGCTCGGCATGGGTGTCAGCGGTAATGACGTTTTCAGTCAGTTTCTTCAGCCGATCCGTCTGCGGGGTACCGTCCGAATTCAGGGTTTCTCCGGTCTCGGCGGTGGCATAGGTGCCGGTCAGGACCTGCTCCTTTAGGGTGACGGCATCTCCCAGCACATTGTCCAGAATAATATCCCGGATGGTAGCTTTGTCGGTGCCGTCATAGGTTTTTACATTGCGGGGCTGCTGCGGGTTATCCAAATACAGGCTGTGTACGGTCACAGGTCGGGGCGTAATAGCGCCGGTGTAATCCTCGGCACCCAGTTTGTAGTTGTAATGGGGGTCACTGGTAGCATTGTGTACAATGCGCAGATCGCCGGTGCGCAGCATAGTGTATTCCCTGCCCTTGCTGTTGTGCACAGCACCCTTGCCGGAGGCGTCCACATAGTAGCCTTCCACGGTGTCGGGGGTGAACTGCACCGTATCGCCCGCTACAATGCCGGTATCTGCCGTGACGGCAGCCGCCTGAATGTTCTTGATCTGTCCATTGCACTGTTGGTCGTATACTTTGTCGTTGTGGTAGCTGTATACATTGACCGGGCGTTGGTAAATGATCAAATCGCACGCTGCTGTACTGCCGCCAGCCAGAACCCAGCCCGCATTTTTCGCGGCATCGGTCAGCCCCACGGTAACGTGATAGGTGGTGGCATTGACTGCACCGATGTTCTGCCAGCTGGTGCCGGGCAGCTGCGTGGTGGGGTAGTCGGCTTTGTTGCCACTTACCGGGGCGGTAATGGTCAAAGTCAGCAAGGATAGGCTTGCGCCGGTGGTGCCGGAAACCGTCAGGCTGGTGGGGCTGATCTGCTTGCCGTCATAGACCTTGCTGTTGCCGGTAATCTTGACCTGCAGGGCTTTCTCCCCGCTGGGGGTGGGCGCCGCCACACCGGTGCCGATATAGCTGGTGTCGCTGGCGCTGTGGTTGGTTACGGCAAAGGCCAGGTTGGGCAGATCATATTCCACCACATACTTGCGGATATGGTCCGTGGCCTGCGTGGTTACCTGGACGGTGTAGGAGCTTGTCCAGTAGGTGGCACCGTAGCTGTTCATGTGGTTGTCTACCTGAGATTTAATCTTGGCACCTGCCGCATCCTCATTGCCGGAGCCGAAGGTGGCAGTCAGGTCGATCGCGGTCAAAGAATAGATGACCGCGCCGTTGCCGGTGTAGTTGTCACCATGACCGCAGGTCGTAACCGTAAACTCGCTGCTGGAACCCCAGCCATTGTAGGTGTAGATACCATTCAGACCGGAGGTATAGCTGTTATTGCCGGAATTCCAGTTGCCCTCAAAGCTGCCGAAATCCGAGTAGATGTTGGCTTTGCCGTTGTTGTCGCCGTAGTCTCCGGCTTGGAATCGGATATAATACTTGTGACCGTGGGTTACGGGAATCGCGTAGTAGTAATACCAGATTCCGGGTACACCGTCAAACCATGTATCGTACCATGTACTGTTCGTGTCCGCGTGTTCCGTGTTCAGGTCTTTGTTTTGATAATACGAAACCCGCGTGCCGGTATACGCAAAGCCGTCGGGACCGGTCATGGCAAAGGTCTGCCCGATTTGGCTGCCCTCGGACCAGGACGCCGGACGTCCGATATTCTTGGCCGTCACGTTTTTGGTGGTGGTCGTGGTGCCGGTCACGCCTTTCCAGCTGCCGTCCGCCTGCATGGTCAGGTAATTGCCGTTGTCGGTAAAGCTGGGCTTGTAGCTCATAGCGGAGTTGCTGGTTTTCCAGCGCCAGCTGCCGGTAGTCTTGTTGGCACCGATGTACGCCACGTTGCTGCCCAGCAGGCTGTGTACAAGGCTGTTTTCGGCGCTGCTGGTAATTTCGGCAAGGTAGCCGTTCACACCCAGGTCGCTGTTGTACGCCTTGGCACCGTTAAATGCTTGGTTCCACGTAATGTCGGAGGTGGTGGTCACCACCTTGTAAGCCTTGCCGCTGCCGGGGTCAATGGTCACACCGGCCAGGCGCATTTCGTCCACGTACCAGCGCACCTTCGCGCCGCCGGTGGTGCCGTTGGCTACCCGGTTGTTGTCAAAATTGGCCCGGTCATAGGTGGTAAAGGTCACGTAATTCCGCAGGGCGTTTTCCCAGGTACTGGTCTCCACACGGTCTTTGGTGGACGATACCAGCACCAGCTTGTCCTTTTCGGTGGTCTGCACGGTAATGCCCAGACTCTGCAAGGCACCGGTATTGATGTTGATGCTGTCCCGGCTGTCATAGCTGCCCTGCAGGTACACAATGGCAGTATTGACGTGCCGTCCGCTGGGCAGGTTGATTTTCAGTGCCGGGTATGCCCATGTGCTGCTGGATTTGCCGCTGGTGGCTGCCGCAATACCGGCTGCATCCGTAACGGTGCTGCCGTTAATGGTGTTGGTGTTTCCGTAAGAAAGCACACCGTTGTGCTGGATGTCTATGGTGTAATCCATAGCCAGGCCGCCCCATTGGTCGGCGCGGGTGTTGGTGTAGCTGTCTTTTACGGTGGTGTACTCCTGCGTGCCGATGCAGCGGAAATAATATTTCAGCAGGGTCTCAGTGTTGTACATGCTCAACGGCACGTTGCCGATCGTAAGCACGCTCTTGATTGCGTACCAGCCGTTGTATTTACTGCCGGTCACGGCTCCCAAATCGGTGTTGCTTACGCTCACGTTCAGGCTGTAGCTGCTCACCAAACCACTCTTGGAATTGGCGTCCGCAAAAAAGGTAGGCTTGCGGTCTTTGTACGTCATGTACTGCCATTGCGGGGTGGGCTTGTAGTTGTTGTCTCCCGGCTGATAGTACAAAATAGCCTCATACACCGCATTGCCGTTTGCCACAGTGGCCGTGGGGTTGGCAAGCAGCAGCATTTGACCGTAGGAGTCCGGGGTCATGGTGTCGGGGTTGGCTGCACCGCCGCACTGTGCGCTGGGCGTGGTCACAATCTCCAAATCCGGGGTCTTTACGTTCAGGATGTTGCTGTTGCCTGCGGTTCGGTTGGGTACAAAGCTGCCAAATTCGCCGGTGTCGGTGTTATAGCGACCTGTGGTTTCATCTGCCAGATTGCTGTACCACTCGTACACGGTGCCGTGGGCGCTGGTGGCCGTGAACTTCAGCCGGAAATGCGTCCCGCTCTGCGCTGTGTCTACTTTGTTTAGGGTTAAGGTCCCGGTAATGCGATGCACGGCGGCGTTGCGGCAGAAGGTATCCCAATCTGCCTCCGGGTTGACTGCTGCCAAAGCAGCCTGCATGGCGGGGTCGTTCTGGGTCGCGGGGTCGCTGATCGTGATCCGCTCCAGACCGCCCCATTCGCTGTCACCCGCTACATCCTGCCATTGCAGGTACTCGCCGCCATTAAAGGCATCAAAGCCCACGGTGGAATACTGCCACACGGCGGTAATGTCGGTGGCGCCGTCCGGTGCCCAGCCGCTGGCGCTGAATACTGCGCTGCTGCCTGCATACACGGTTTTGTCGGCGCTCTGCCTTGCATAGGCGGGCCACAGCAGCACGGTCAGCTTGCCTGCGGCGTTTGTGTCCGCAACCTGATACAGGGTGCAGCCGTCTGCGGCAGTGTTGCTGCCCACGGCACCCTTGCGGTAATATTCGTGGCTGTTCCAGCTGCCGTGGTGGTCACTGGCAAACACAGCCCGGAACTCGTACCCGTTCCAGACCGGGTCGGTGTCCGGCAGGGTCAGGGTGCTGCGCAGCACGTAATCTCCGTCTGCGGTGCGGTTGGTGGTGTTGACCACGGTGCCCCAGGCGGCGGGCAGGTCCTGCCAGTCGCTGCCGGGCTTGCGGTACTGCCAGCCGGTCAGGCGGGGCTGCTCGTCCGCTGTAGCGGTCGCAACAAAAAATGCCTGGGCGGACTCGTAGGTGACTTCATCCTGCACAGGCTCTGCGGTAAAGCCGCCCAAATACAGCGGGGTGGTCTCGTCATTGTCCCAAAACAGCTTGGATACATTGGTGCGGATTGCGCCGTACTCGGTAACCTCGCTGCCGTCCGGGCGGTAGACCCGGGCTGTCAGCACGCCGGTTTGGGTGTCGGCATCATAGATACACGGCAGGTTGCTGATGACGTACTTGCTGTCGCTGTTGACGGTGCAGCTGTAGACCTCGCTGCTTTGCATATAGGCGGGGTTGTCGCTGCCCAGAATTTTGACCACGTACCCGGCATAGCTGGTATTGGTGCCGAACAGGTCGTTCAGGTCACCCAGCACGCGGGCTACACCGGTGGTGCGGGTCATGTTGGCATCGAATACGTTGGGGGTGCCCTTGGCAGGGTCGGTGCCAAGGTTCCAGCCGGTGGGGCCGTCTGCGCTGGTGTTGGCCAGCAGCGGCGTGCCCTTGCTGTTCAAGGTCACCTTGTACACGTCACTGTTCCAGTGGCCGGTAAACCCTGCAATGGGTGTCCAGTCCTCCGGCAGGGTGATATCCTCGGTCAGCATATAGCAGCCGTCCAGCGGATACCAGTAGCTGCCGCCGCTGCGCAGAGCATCTGTTACGGCTTTAAAGTTTGTGCCGGAAATGCGCTGCACAAAGTGGACGGTTTCCTGACCGGACTGGTTGGCTGCGCAGATCTCACACTGCTTGCGCTGGCTGACATACATAACCGAGTTGATGAACATAGCACTTTCCTGCGGGGTTGCTGCGTTAGTAGGCAAGTGTCCGATTTGGTTCATAAGGTAGTTGCCATTACCCGAAAGATAAAAGTTGTTGGTGCCTGTCTGGTTGTTGATCGTCCAGTTTAAGGGCTTGTCATAATAGCCATACAGATGTGCGGCAAGATTGCCGCCCGCATAGTCTACCCACAGGGTGCCAAAGGCGGCTTGCTGGTTTGTATGCGTCCAACTGTTCCCGGTAGAATAATCCTGTCCTTCCACAAAGGAATACGGATAGTTGGTAGGGGTACGATACTTGGGATTCTCGACAGCCTGAGCGGCGGTATGGCCATTTTGTACGATGTGCAAAGTGTTGGATCCATACTGGATATTTTTGCCGTACACGCCGTGGCTGCCGCCGGTGGACAAGATCAGACCGGGTGCGTCAGACGGACTGACGGTGCCGCTGTTTACGTTGCCCTTGTTGGAACCCATTAACTGGTTCATATAGAAGTGACCGCCGCGCTGGTTGTTCGTCTGTCCGTCCTTGGTGGTGCCGTAGGGCAGCCAGCTGTTCAGGCTGTAATACCAAGTCGTGCCGTCATTGGGGTCGATGCTGCTTTCGTCCAGATCGGTGCCATAGGCATCATAATAGGCACCGGCATAGGCGTACAGGGTGTCGTGCCCGGTCAAAAAGCCGTAGCCGTTGGCGATATAGTCCTTCAACTGCCAGTAGGCTTTGCCGCTCAAATCCGGTTCGTCACTGGTGCAGACACCCCAGCCCACACTGTCCATGCGGTAGTTGCCCTCGGCGTCTAGCATGTAGCGGGCGGGGTCGCGGTTAAAGTCCTCGCATTCAATGGTGTATACGCGGATATGGATATCTTTGGCTGCGCCGGTGGAGTTCCAGTTGGAATCTACATCATACAGCCAGCCGTCCGCGTCCGAAATGGCAGCAATAAACTTGCCGTACATGGCGGACGAATCCCGTACATACGGGTTTAGGAATGTGATTGCCTTTTTGTACCGCGTTCCGGCGCTGCTCTCGATATAATTGCCGTTGTCGTCCACGGTCAGGTCGGTATAGGCGGGAATCTTAACCGCCGTGCCGGTGCCGCTGGAACCGGACACGCGGAAGTATACAGTCTTGCCGTACCATTCGGAGTTGACTTCTAAGGCACCGTCTGTAAGATTGAAGCCCACATAAGTGCGTGTTTCGCCAGTGGGAAGCCCATCATCATCTAAGACATTGGCAATTTGGGGCTTTCCATTCCACCCTCCGCTTCCAAGGCTTGTCCAGTATCTGCGGGCTTCTGTGGGTGAAATTTTCCCCTCAGCCACCCACTTGGTGATACGGTCATAGGTGTCTTTGGTGATATACTGGTAATTGTTGTTCAGCCCTTCGATCCACTGTGCATCTGCGGACAGGTGCGGTGTGGTGCTGCTGCCGGTGGCGGCATACAGGGCAATATCCGCGTCATCTGCCGCTTCCGGCGCGGCTTCTTCGGGCGATTCCACGGTCATTACCAGACTGTACAAAACCTGATCGGCTGCCCGCTGTTCGTCCGTAAGTTCGGTGCCGCTGTCTGCCAGCTGCCGGGCGCATTGTGCCAGATAGTCGGCATCCGTAACGGTCACGGCACAGCGGTAGCTGCTGCGGTAGTCCGCGTTTGTAACCTCAAAAGAAAAACGAGAATCTGTCGCTCCCTCAATGTCCTGCCAACTGTAAGCGGCAGCGCCTTCGGTGGCGTCAAATTCCCATTTGCTTTCACTATTTAAGGTTGCGGTATACCGTGTGTCTCCTTTGTCTGCGTAGATTTGTACCTGGCCGTCCACATTGGCGGCGCTGATTGCATAACCTTCCAGGGCGTAGTTCTCGGTGCGCCAGGCTAGGCTTACCGCCGTGCTGTCCTCATCGATCTCGTCCAGTGCGTCCACAATGGCCAGGTAGGTTTCGATGCCGTTCCAGGTCATATCCGGGTTAGCCTGTAATGCCTCATACTCAGATACACCGGTCAGCGGGAATACGTACCATGTTGGCTCGTCCTCGGCGTAGTTGTAGATGGGCTCTGCTTCCGCGTCCAAATCTGCTGCACGCCGCAGCACCTGCCATTGGTAGGTTACTTCCACGTCCTCGCGGTTCAAGTCCGCGCTAAGCGTTACGGTATCACCAACGTTGGCGGTAATAACGGTGCTCTCGGGGTCTAGCACGGTCAGCGGCTCGGCGGCGGTTTCGGGTGTTGCCGGTTCCGCAGGTTGCGCTTCCGGTTCCGGCGCGGCGGGTTCGGTGTCCGCCGTTTCAGTGTCCGTGGTTTCGGCGTCCGCAGTCTCAGTGTCTGCCGATTCGGTGTCCGTGGTTTCGGCGTCCGCAGTCTCAGTGTCTGCCGCCTCAGTGTCTGCCGATTCGGTGTCCGCCGTTTCAGTGTCCGCAGCCTCGGTGTCCGAGGTGTCGGGGGCGGCGATGCTGTCAAAGGGGCTTACATCCGCCGTGTCCCCTGCGTCCACATAGCTGTCTGCTGTCGGTACTGTGGCATCTTCCGCGTAAACCGTAAGCACGGGGCTTGCCATGCTCAGGCACATGGCAACGGACGTTGCCAGAGCCAAAGTTTGCTTTAGTAGTTTTCGCAAGTTGGATTCTCCTCTCTAAATAATATCTATATAAAAAACGGACACAACCTTGGAAGTTGTGTCCGTTGGAAACCGTATTTGTAAGATGTGATTAAAATCCTCCATCCTCGGGAACTGGTGGCTCCTCGGGTTCGCCTCTGTTCTCGTAGCCTATATCGTTATAATCTCTGCCGTCACCCTCGATTGGTTTCGTCCAGTCTTGCGGGGGACCGCTGGGGGTACTCGGCTCACTGGGTGCTGCCGGTTCAGGTGGCATAACTTGATTGCCTTTAACGCTGTCATCCGCACTAAAGTTGTAATCGCTGCCGTCACCTAAAATCAATACATTGCCATGTCCCGCTGCGCTGCCCTCACCGGATATACCCTCCGGCTGCTCCGGCTCTGCGGGTTCAACAGGTGCAGGTTCCACCGGGGCGGCGGGTTGTGCCGGTGCCGGGGTGCTGGCAGGCTGCGGGGTCTTTGCGGGCTGCGCCGGCTTGGTCGGTGCCGGGGTGGCAGCGGTCGGCTCTGCCGTGGG
>JABLTO010042757.1_pt1 | contig 28035 bp, 25 predicted proteins | sample 7160091 | NCBI WGS metagenome assembly JABLTO01 (sample SAMN14651225, study PRJNA627086) | human gut metagenome | isolation source: feces | host: Homo sapiens
AAATTCACGGCCGAATCCAAAACAGCCGCTTGCCGGAATAATCGGGTTTTTAAGCTGCAGACCAGGCAGTTTTACGCTTAGATCCATCCAAATGCCACCTTTCCGATCGGGAACACCGGTCCCTCTTTACAGATTCGATGATAAAGTTCTTCTTCTTTCTTGTCTTTCGCAATACATGCCATACATGCGCCGATGCCGCATGCCATGCGGCTTTCAAAACTTACATAGCCGCGCTGATAACGTGCTTCCACGGCCTTCAGCATCGGTACTGGGCCGCAGCTGCAGACAAAATCGGTTGTGATACCGGCCTCATCAATGGCATCCATGACAGTCCCTTTCGTCCCGTAGCTGCCATCCATGGTCGCCACATACACTTGGCAACCAAGTGCTTTGAACTCTTCTTCATAGAAAAGGGAACCGCGATCATTAAAGCCCAGTACGACATCTACCTTTTTATCAAGACGACGATACTGTTTCGCCAGTTCATACAAAGGCGGAACACCTACACCGCCGCCGATCAGCAGGATACTGTCTTCCTTTTCTTCGATCGGATAGCCATGGCCCAAAGGACCAAACACATTCAGTGTCTGTCCTTTGTCCATCAGGCTCAGGCGTTTCGTTCCATCTCCGACGACCTTATAGATGATCACAAAATGCTGCGGATCGATCACATCACAGATAGAGATCGGACGGCGCAGGAAGAAACTGTCGATCTGGATATTCACAAACTGTCCCGGCTGCATGTCTGCCGCTATTTCAGCCTGCATTTCCATTCGATATGTATCTTTGGCAATTTCCTCATTTGACAAAATTGTAGCTACTTCACACTTCATAATCAACGCTCCAGTTCATTCATGCTGATCGTCGTGAAACTCATTGACTCAACGACACGCAGGATCGCGTATGCTGTATCCAGCGATGTGAAACAGCTGATGCTGTTTTCTGCCGCCACACGGCGGATCAGGAATCCGTCATTTGATGTTGTCTTATGCGGTTCCATCGTATTGATGATATAGTTGATGCGGCCCATGCGAATCAGGTTCAGGATATTCTTATCCGGGTTTTCACTGATCTTGATGGCATCATGCACGAAGATTCCATGAGAACGCAGGAATTTGGCCGTACCGTTGGTAGCGTAGATACCATAACCGATATTGAAGAAACGTTGTGCGATCTTCAGGGCTTCCTTCTTGTCTTTGTCCGCAACAGTGATCAAAACATTTCCCTGCAGCGGAACCTTGACGCCGCTGGCAACCAGTGCTTTATGCAGGGCCTTTTCCAGCGTAACATCGCCGCCCAGCGCTTCACCGGTCGATTTCATCTCCGGACCAAGTGTCGTATCAACGCTGCGCAGTTTGGCAAAAGAGAATACCGGCGCTTTGACAAAGACGCGGTCTTCTTCTTCTTTCACGCAGTCGATCGGATATCCCTGTTCAGCCAGTGAGTGACCAAGCACGCACATTGTTGCGGCATGTGACATCGGAACGCCGGTGATCTTGCTTAAGAACGGCACCGTACGTGAGCTTCGCGGATTGACTTCCAGTACATAAACATTGTCCTCTTTATCGACGATGAACTGAATGTTGTAAAGTCCGACAAAGTGGAATCCCTTACCGATGCGAATCGCATAATCCACGATCGTGTCTTTGATTTTCTGTGACAGTGTCGGTGCCGGATATACGGAAATAGAGTCACCGGAATGGACGCCGGCACGTTCGATATGTTCCATCACGCCCGGAATGAAGACATGTTCCCCGTCCGCAATAGCGTCGATCTCGCATTCTTTTCCGACCACATATTTGTCAACCAGGATCGGTGCATCATGAGAGATCTCTTTTACGGCCGTTGCCATGTAAACACGAAGATCATCGTCATTATGAACGATTTCCATCGCTCTTCCGCCCAACACATAAGAAGGACGTACCAGTACCGGATAACCGATGCGGTTGGCAATCTTGACTGCCTCTTCGACTTCAACTGCTGTTTCTCCTTTTGGCTGAGGAATATTCAGCTTATGCAGCATTTCCTCGAATTCATGACGGTCCTCCGCGCGGTCAATATCCTCCAGCGTTGTTCCCAGGATCTTCACACCGCGCTCGACCAGCTTGTCAGCCAGATTGATCGCGGTCTGTCCGCCGAACTGAACGATCACGCCCAGCGGCTGTTCCAGATCGACGATATGCATGACATCTTCGATCGTCAGCGGTTCAAAATACAGTTTGTCGGAAATCGAGAAATCCGTAGAAACCGTTTCCGGGTTGTTGTTGATGACAATGGCCTCATAGCCTGCCTCACGAAGCGTCTTGACACAGTGCACGGTCGCATAGTCAAACTCAACGCCCTGACCGATACGGATCGGACCGCTACCCAATACGATTACTTTCTTGTTGTCTGTTCGAACTGATTCATTTTCCTGTTCGTATGTTGAATAATAATACGGCGTAGCACTTTCGAACTCTGCGGCACAGGTATCTACCATCTTAAAGACAGGAATGATCGCATTTGCCTTTCGCAGATCATAAACTTCGCGCTCTGACATTTCCCATCTGCGGGCAATGTAGGAATCCGCAAAGCCGTTGCGCTTGATTTCTCTGAGAACATCCAGATCTCCCTTTTTCTCCATCATCAGCTGTTCCAGCTCGATGATGTGTTCAAATTTATCCAGGAAGAAAAGGTCGATCATCGTAATCTCATGAATTCTGTTTTTGTCTAAGCCGCGGCGCAGCAGTTCCGCGATCGTAAACATGCGCAGGTCATCTTTAACAGCGACACGCTCCCAAAGTTCTTCATCACTGAGGGCATCGATTTCCTTATTATCGATATGATCGCATTTCATTTCCAAAGAACGGACAGCCTTCAAAAAGCTTTCCTCGAAATTACGGCCGATGCTCATGACTTCACCGGTAGCCTTCATCTGTGTCCCCAGACGACGGTCTGCATTCGGGAACTTGTCAAAAGCAAAACGTGCCAGTTTCGTTACGATATAGTCTAAAGCCGGCTCAAAGCAGGCATAGCTTGTCTTTGTGATCGGATTGATGATCTCATCCAGCGTCATGCCGACTGCGATCTTGGCCGCCAGTTTGGCGATCGGGTAACCGGTTGCCTTGCTGGCAAGAGCAGATGAACGGGATACACGCGGATTGACCTCGATGACATAATAACGGAATGAATTCGGATCCAGGGCCAGCTGCACGTTGCATCCGCCGCAGATTTTCAATGCGCGAATGATCTTCAGGCTGGCATTTCGCAGCATCTGATGTTCCCGGTCGCTCAGTGTCTGTACCGGTGCGACAACCATGGAATCTCCGGTATGAATGCCGACCGGATCGATGTTTTCCATGTTGCAGACAACGATGGCATTATCATTGGCATCGCGCATGACCTCATATTCGATTTCTTTAAAGCCCGCAATGCTTCGTTCGATCAGACACTGATGAACCGGCGAAAGCTTCAGACCGTTTGCCGTGATCAGACGCAGTTCTTCTTCATTATCCGCAAATCCGCCGCCGGTTCCTCCCAGTGTATACGCAGGACGAACAACCAGTGGATATCCGATCGTGTTGGCAAAAGCAACTGCTTCATCGACAGTATGCACGATGTCGCTTTCCGGAACCGGTTCGTTGATCTTTTTCATCAGATCACGGAACAGCTCACGGTCTTCCGCTTTATTGATTGCCTCAAGATCTGTACCCAGAATTTCCACACCGTACTCTTCCAGGATACCTGAATTCGCCAATTCAACGACCAGATTCAGACCGGTCTGTCCGCCCAGACTTCCCAAAACAGCATCCGGGCGTTCCTTATAAATGATGCGGCTGGCAAAATCGAGTGTCAGCGGCTCAATGTATACACGGTCTGCAATTGCCGTATCCGTCATGATCGTCGCAGGGTTGGAGTTGATCAAAACAACTTCATAGCCCTCCTCACGAAGAGACTGGCAGGCCTGACTGCCGGCATAGTCAAATTCGGCTGCCTGGCCGATTACGATCGGCCCTGAACCGATTACTAATATTTTATGGATATCCGTACGCTTTGTCATCCTTGTGAAACCTCCTTTTCCATCAGTTCCATGAACTGATCAAACAGATAGTTGCTGTCTTCCGGACCCGGTGAAGCCTCCGGGTGATACTGCACTGAGAAGATCGGATACTTCGTATGACGCACACCTTCCACGCTCTTGTCGTTGAGCGCCTGATGCGTCATCACAAGATCCGTTCCCTTCAATGATTCCATTTCCACCGCATAGCCATGGTTCTGGGATGTCATTTCGACTTTTCCCGTTGCCAGGTTGACAACCGGATGATTGCATCCGCGATGTCCGAACTTCAGTTTGACCGTATCGGCACCGCTGGCCAGTGAAATCAGCTGATGTCCCAGACAGATTCCAAAGATCACGACATGTCCCATCAGCTTGCGGATCGTTTCGATGGCAACCTGCACATCTTTCGGGTCGCCGGGACCGTTGCTCAGCATGACTCCATCCGGCTTCAAGGCAAGGATCTCTTCCGCACTTGTGTCATATGGAACAACCGTCAGATCGCAGTTACGGCGTGACAGTTCGCGAATGATCCCGTGCTTTGCGCCAAAGTCCATCAATACGACACGTTTGCCGCGGTTCGGGATCGGGAAAGGATTTTTCGTTGACACCGTTGCCACCTGATCATGCATCAGCTCGTGATTTTTCAGATAAGCAACAACTTCCTCGACATTGGCATCCGCATCTGCCATGATTGCCTTCATCGTTCCGCTGTTGCGCAGTTTTCTTGTGATCGCTCTTGTGTCGATCCCCTGGATACCCGGAATTCCTTTCTGTTTCAGGAATTCATCCAGCGTATAGTCACTGCGCCAGTTGCTTGGCGCATTGCAGCACTCACGAACGACAAAGCCAAAAACAGCCGGATCAAGACTTTCGAAATCGTCACGGTTAACACCGTAATTACCGATCATCGGATAAGTCATCATTACGATCTGTCCGCAATAAGAAAGATCGCTTAAAACTTCCTGGTATCCGCTCATACCTGTATTGAACACCAGCTCGCCCATCTGGTATTGGCTGGAGCCAAAGCCTTCGCCTTCATAAACGCTTCCGTCTTCCAGTATCAGTAAACGTTTCATTCTATACCCTCCTCATACACGATCGTACCGTCGACGATCGTCATCTTCACTCTTCCTTGTACACGCCATCCGTGAAACGGCGTATTTTTTCCTTTTGACAGGAACCGATGCCTGTTGATGATATATTCTTCATCGAGATCGACAAGAATCATATCGCTGGCATATCCTTCTTTCAGCACACCTTTGCGCTGCATGCCGAATCGTTTTGCCGGTGCCTCGCTCATCCAGTATACCAGCTGCTGCAGCGTAAAGACACCGCTTTTCACCAGACGGCTGTACAGCAGGGAAAATGCACTTTCCAGAGATACGATGCCGAATGGTGCTTTATCCATCTCCCGCTGCTTTTCCTCTTCACTGTGAGGGGCATGATCATTTGCAATCAAAGTCAGGGCACCGCTCTTCAGTCCTTCGATCAGCGCAAGACGGTCTTCCTCTTCGCGAAGCGGCGGGTTCATCTTCCAGTTTGGACCAACGACATCACGTTCGTTCAGCAGCAGATGATGTGCAGTCACCTCGCCGCTAACATCACAGCCCTTTTGACGGTACTGTTCAAGCAAAGCCACGCTCTCCTTGGCGGATACGTGACAGCAGTGATAATGAGCGCCGGTTTCTTCAACCAGCTTCAGATCACGTTCCAGCTGTTTCCATTCGCATTCGCTCGGAATGCCGACCCAGTGACGGTCGCGCGCTTCGCTTCCGTCATGCACACAGGCTTTTGCCTTGCGGTAATTCATATCTTCCGTATGGGCAACGATCATTGTGTTCAGCTCATGACTTTTCATCATCGCTTCTTTCATGACCTCATCATTTTGAACACCGACGCCGTCATCACTGAAAGCGCAGATGCCCATTTCTTTCAATGCCGCCATATCCACGACCTGACATCCCTGTTCACCTTTGGTGATCGTCGCATAAGGAATGACATGCACACGCGCATCCCGGCGGATCTTCTCCATATACTGCTTCATCACTTCCGTGTCATCCGGATACGGAATGACATTCGGCATTGCCATAATCGTCGTAAATCCTCCGGCAGCGGCAGCCATCGTGCCGGTAGCGATGGTTTCTTTATACTCATTTCCCGGTTCACGCAAATGCACATGGACATCGATCAGACCAGGCAAAAGAGCATAACCTTTTCCATCAATGACCTCTGCCTGGGGACAGTCGATCTGTTTTTCAATCGAGAGAATCTGTTTTTCGTCAAATAACACATCTTTTTCTGTCAAGCTGCCGTTTTCCAGCACCTTCACATGTTTCAGAAGCTTCATGGTCATCCTCCTTAAAAACTTGCCTTAAATGCACGCTTGACCCCCGCTTTGCGCACCAGCACACCGTTGCTCATCTGTTTGAAGATACGGCTGTTCTTTGCTTCGACCAGATCGGTATCGATTTCAACATTTCGATTCACAGGTGCCGGATGCATGATGATCGCATGCGGTTTTATTCTTGCCGCTCTTTCTTTCGTTAAACCATAACGCTGTAAATATTCCTCTTTTGACATCTTCATTGCGGAAGCGTGGCGTTCATGCTGGATGCGAAGCATCATGACTACATCGGCCCAGGCAACGGCCTCATCCACTTCCATGAACGGATAACCTTCACGCTGCCATTGTTTCGGACCGCTGAATACACATTCTCCGCCCAGCAGCTCCATCGCTTCCTTATTGCTGGCTGCCACACGTGAATGCGAGATATCACCGATGATTGCCATTTTGATTCCTTTGAATGTCTGAAATTCCTGATAGATCGTAAGCAGATCCAGCAGACACTGCGTCGGGTGGTTGCCCGCCCCGTCTCCGGCATTGATGATCGGGATCCCGATGTTTTCTAAATCCCTGAAATATTCATCGCGCGGATGACGGATCACGACTGCTTCATACCCGATACTTTCAAATGTCCTGACCGTATCATACAATGTTTCACCTTTCTCCACGCTGCTTCCCTGTGCAGAAAAATTTTCGACCATGCAGCCAAGCTGATGCTCGGCAGATGCGAAGGAGAAATGAGTTCTGGTGCTCGGTTCAAAAAAAAGATTAGCAATCAGTTTCCTTTCCGGTAATTGCCAATCCTTGTGCGAAACGCCAAAAAGCTGTGCATCCTTCAGAATGCCCATGATTTCTTCCTTCGATAGGTCTCGGATTCTTAACAGACTGTTTTGATTCATAATGCTTCCTCCTGTGTCTATCTAAGAAAAAAGGCCGCTTTTTTCATACAAAAAAGGACCTTGCTTGTTAAGGAGATCTGATTTCGCCTTCATAACCTCTCTGGATTATGTTAAAGGACCTTTTTTCTACCCCTATTTTATCATAACAGTAAAATAATACAAGAATAATTTCAAGTACTTGTCTGAGTGCGCTTTCACAGCCCGGCAAACATATTTTTCATATAAACCACTGTTTTATGAACTGATGCAGTGCTTCTGCATTATGATAGTCAAGATCAATGCTGTAATAATGCTTTTCATCCGGCCTTTCGAACCACAGCCACAGCCGCAGGCGGTCTTTTGATTTCTGGATATATGCCTTCAAAAACAGCGGCTTGTTCTTCTGCGCACGAAGCGAGCGCAGCTGTGTCAAATGCAGCTGCTGCGCCAGTTCGATCATCGCATGATAATACGCATCCCATACTTCCGGCGAATTACCGCGAAACAAAAACACTCTCTCAAGCAGATCGGCAAAACGCCCGCAGAGACGTTTCATCTGGTGGACCCTTCTTTTCTGCGCCCCCTCCAGCTGTTTTTGTTTCATGCCGCGATAAATCTGTTCAATCGCATCATTGTCCAGCTCCGTGTCTTTACGGTATGCTTCATGGATCCGACACAGATCATAAGCATCGCTCAGCGCATTGTGATTGACATCTCCTTTGATGCGGTAAATCAGTTTCAGCGATTCCAGCGAATGTGTTTTCTGGAAAACCTCATTATGCCGCTTCACCCTTGAGGAAAGCAGCGTCTGCAGATCGATGATCCCTTTAAACAACTGCTCGCTGCTGTGATGATACAGTGCAGCATTCGAACATAATGTCCGCCCGTCATCGGGTCCGAAGCTGTACAAGGCCACCTGTCCGCCGTGTGCATGATGCGAAAGCCACTGCACAAAACGATCCGCAACCGAGGGAAACAGTGAAGCACGGCGAATTTCTTCATCATGCAAATGTGTCATCCGCCGCACATGCGGTGAAAGCCGGTAAAAACCGGCCGGACGAATCAAAGAATAAAACGAATCGATCCGCCGATACTGGTCATCACACAGCCAGGCGCCGATGGCAATGACCTGCTGCATATACTTCCCCTCGATGCGCACGGCATCAAATTCATTATCTATGTATACGTGAATCATAATATCATTCCCTTATCATTATCTTAAATGATAACAGAAAACACGCGGCATTTCCACATCATAAAAACAGATGCCAAAACGTATATCCGGCATCTGTTGCGAACCTTTATCGAAAACGGATCCTGTATGCACAGCGCCGGCATAGCGGCGAGCAAAGTCGATGACGCAGGAAGCCGTCGCGGATCTCGTTTAAACGTTCTCCCTGCAGAATCTGCGCAAAAGACTGTTCGAAAACATTGCCGAGGCACTCCTGCGCATATGCATCCAGACAACAGGGAACAACACTGCCGTCACTCAGGATAGCGATCATATCGCGAAGACCGCGGCATGTTCCCCGATCGCTGACATAAGGATGCGAAAGGCTCGGCCACTCAAACACTTCGTCAAAACTCAAAAAACAACGATCTCCCAATGCAATGCTGCGATTCATTTGAACCGGAACATCCCGGTCAAAAAACGAACAAATCTGTTCCATCAGCTGATGCTCCCTTTCTGCCAGTTTGCCGTCTTGTTTGCACCAGAGACGATACGATACATACGTTCCCTGTGCTGACAGCGTTTTGCCGCAGTGCAGCACATCCGCCATATAACGCTCCTGCATCTGCGCCGGCTGCTGAGAAAAGGAATGAACAGAAATATTGATCTGTCTTGGCGGATAACGCAGCAGCAGCGGCTCGGCCTTTTTCAGCAGGGTGCCGTTCGTCGTCAGCTGTACATGCATGTCCGCTTTTCGGCAAAGCGAAAGGATTTCCTCCAGTTCAGGATGCATGAGCGGTTCTCCGAGCACATGAAGATACAAATATGACGTATACGGTTTTATCTGATCTAAAATGCTGCGAAACTGATCGATGCCAAGCATCCTTGGATGTTTGTGATCCTGTACGCAAAACGAACAGGAAAGATTACAGGTATTGCATATTTCAACATAAATACGTTTATATTTCATCGAATCACCGCATGTCATCTTAACACATTATGCTGCGCTGTGAAATAGCTTTGAGCATTCATTGATCACAATGATGCTTGCGGAAAGTCCGAAAACAACTGCCCAGCTCACCAGATCCAGTGATGCCGTATGCAGGATCAGCTGTGCGAACGGAAGCTCGCAAACCAGGATCTGAAGGCTGATTCCGAAAAGAAAGGTCAGGACCAGCCAGCGGTTTTTCAATACGCCTGCCTGAAAGATCGAATGTGAGAGCGAACGCAGATTCAGGGCATGAAATAACTGTGACATGGATAAAACCATAAATGCCATGGTTTGCGCATGCACGATATTATATTGAAGTCCGAAACGAAATGCCACCAGTGTCACGGTACCGATATACATTCCGTTCAACAGTGTAAAAAGCCCCATTCCGTGTGCAAACAAGCCTTCTTTTTTCGGCCGCGGCATATGTTTCATGACATCCTGTTCCTTCGGATCGACACCTAATGCCAGTGCCGGAAATGCATCAGTGATCAGATTGACCCACAGGATCTGCACGGCAGCCAGCGGCGAAGGAATGCCCGGAAGCAGCGCAATCGCCATGAACAATGTCATGATCTCTCCCAGATTGCAGCTCAGCAGATAGAGCACCGCTTTCTGAATATTCATATACAGATGTCTTCCTTCCGAAATGGCATCTACGATTGTCGCAAAACGATCATCGGTCAAAATCATATCTGATGCCTGCCGGCAGACATCACTGCCGTTTTTTCCCATGGCAATACCGATATCGGCCCGTTTTAAGGAGGGAGCATCATTGACACCGTCTCCGCTCATGGAAACAATCGCGCCGCTGCGCTTGAAGCACTCCACGATCTTGACCTTATGTGTCGGCGTAACCCTGGCAAAGACCCGGATGGCTTTGATCTGTCTGGCCAGCTCTTTACTGCTCATCTGATCGATCTGTGAACCGCTCATCACCTGCTCTTTTGTCTGTGCTATTTCCAGATCTCTGGCAATGGCAAGGGCTGTGTCAGGATGATCTCCGGTGATCATGACGACAGCGATACCCGCCTGTTTGGCAGCCGCAATGCTTTCTTTGACATCCTTTCGGGGCGGATCGACAAAAGCGATCAGCCCTGTAAAAACAAGATGTTCTTCGAGAAAAGAACCGTTTTCCCGACGACAGGCAAACGCCAGTATCCGTTTTGCATCGGCAGCCAAACGCCGACATTCCTGTTTGATTGCTTCTCTGTGCGATGAGCTCAGCGGCTGGACCCTGCCGTTTAAAAATACCTGATCACAGCGTGGAAGCACCTGTTCGATAGCACCCTTCATATGCATGACTGTCCCATGCGTCGTCTGATGAACGCTGCTCATCCGTTTTCTTGTCGAGTCAAACGGTTTCTCATGAAGCAGCGGACTTTCTTTTCTCATCTTTTCGATATCAATGCCTCTATCCCGGGCAAAGCGCAGCAAGGCAAGTTCCATCGGTTCTCCGACTTCTTCAGCTCCAAGATGCGCATGATTGCACAGGATCGCTCCTTCCAGCAGCAGTTCGTTTGTTTCCCCCTGCTGAAGCGAACCAAAGACATCGCTCACCCGCATCCGGTTTTCCGTCAGCGTTCCGGTCTTATCGGTACAGATGACATTGACCGAACCTAATGTTTCCACCGCATGAAGATGTCTCACGATCGCATTTTTTTTGCTCATTGCTGTAACGCCGAAAGCAAGCACGATCGTGACGACAGCCGGAAGCCCTTCCGGTATGGCTGCCACTGCAAGTGAAATCGAAACAAGGAGCATCTCAAAAAGATCACGCTGCTGCACGACGCCGATCAGAAACATCAGGGCACAGACAGCTACCGAACCGGCGCCCAGAAGTTTGGACAAACGGGCAAGCCGAAGCTGAAGCGGCGTTTTTTCGCTGTTCTCATCTTTGAGCAAAGAGGCTATTTTGCCTACTTCACTGTGCCGGCCGCAGCGGACGACGATTCCCGATCCATGACCGGAAGCAACGGTTGTCGACATAAAGGCCATATTACGCTGCTCCGCTGTGTCCTGATGATCCTTATAAAGCAAAGTTGCGTCTTTTTCTACGAGATCGCTCTCTCCCGTCAGCATGCTTTCCTCACAGCGCAGCGAGATTGTTTCCAGCAGCCGCAGATCTGCCGGGACAATATTGCCGGCCTGCAGAAAAACAATATCGCCGACGACCAGATCTTTTGCATCGATCAGCTGATATTCACCGCCGCGCAATACCTGCGCTTTAGGCGAAGAAAGCTGTTTGAGAGCCTCCAGGGCCTGTTCGCTTCGATACTGCTGCACAACGCCGATCAAGGCATTCAATACGATCACGAGCACAATGATGCAGGAATCGATCACTTCCTGCAGCAGCAGCGACACCGATGCCGCGCAAAGCAGAATGATGATCATCGGATCTTTGATCTGTTCGAAGAACCGCTGGGTGATCGAGCTCTTCTGCTGTGTTTCAAACACATTGGCTCCAAACTGTCTTCGCCGGTCTTCGATCTCATCCGGGCAGACACCGACGTTAGGGTCAACGCTCAATTCTTCCAAAACCTTATATGTAGGCGTATGATATGGCATATCCACCATCCTTTCACCAAAATCTATGGATCTTAAAACGTGAATATGATATTTTTGCCAAAAGCAGACAAAAAAAGCTTTCTTTCAGCCGCTCACGGCCAAAAGAAAGCTTTGTCCATTTTATCTGATATCTGTTATAAAACTTCTTTGATCTTTGCAGCGATTGCTTCTGCATCAATTTCATATTTATGAAACAGATCAGCAGGCTTTCCGCTTTCGCCGTATGTATCTTTGACACCGATCTTATAAACACGGCAGCCCAGTCCTTTGTCAGCCAGAACATCGCAGACCGCGCTTCCCAAACCGCCGATGATCGAATGTTCTTCAGCCGTAATGATCACATCATGCGTCTTTGCTGTTTCCACGATCAGTTCTTCATCGATCGGCTTGATCGTATGGATATTGATCACGGTAGGATCCGCATCGACCAGATCACAGGCTTTTAATGCTTCCTGCACCATCAGTCCGGTAGCAATGATCGCAACTTTGCTTCCTTTACGCAGGGTCACGCCTTTGCCTAATTCGAAATGATAATTTTCGTCATTGACATCTTCTACGTTGGAACGCCCTAAACGCACATAGCAAGGCCCGTCAATCTCGGCAACGGCTTTAATGACCTGCATTGTCTCCTGTGCATCACAAGGCTGAATGACAGTCATTCCCGGAATCGTGCGCATCAAAGCAATATCTTCGTTGCACTGATGGCTTGCGCCGTCTTCACCTACGCTAAGTCCTGAATGAGTCGCACATACTTTAACATTCAGATGCGGATAACCGACAGTATTACGAATCTGTTCATATGCTCTTCCGGATGCAAACATCGCAAAGCTTGAAGCAAACGCGATCTTGCCGCTGGCCGCAAAACCAGCCGCAACATTGATCATATTTGCCTCGGCGATTCCCATGTCGAAATGGCGTTCAGGACATGCTTTCTTTGCTTCAGCGGTTTTTGTACTGCCGGCGAGGTCGGCGTCGAATACCACTACTCTTTCGTTTTCCTGAATCAATTCTGTCAAAGCTTTTCCATAAGCTGTTCTTGTTGCGCATTTACTCATGATCTTCTCCTCCCAGCTCGTTCATTGCCTGTTCATATTGTTCGTCATTCGGTGCCGTACCATGCCAGCCGGCCTGATTTTCCATGAATGACACGCCTTTTCCTTTGATGGTCATCGCAATGATTGCGGTAGGCATACCTTTTGTTTCACGGGCTTCCTTAAATGCCGCTTTGATTTCATCAAAATCATGCCCGTTGATCTTAATCACATGAAAATTAAATGCTTTAAATTTGTCTTCCAGCGGGTCTACATTCATGACATCCGCCACATTTCCGTCAATCTGTAATCCGTTATGATCCACGATCACACACAGATTATCGAGCTTATAGTGACCGGCAGCCATGCTTGCTTCCCATACCTGTCCTTCCTGACACTCACCGTCTCCCAGCAAGGCATAAATCCGATGCGCATTGCCATCCAGTTTATTTGCCATCGCCATGCCCACAGCAGTTGAGATGCCCTGTCCAAGGGAACCGGTCGACATATCGACACCGGCTACATAGTTCATGTTCGGATGGCCCTGCAGACGACTGTTGATCTGACGGAAAGTCAGCAGCTCCTCCTTTTTCATGAAGCCTTTCTCACAAAGCACTGCATAAAGCAATGGTGACGCATGACCTTTGCTCAGCACGAAGCGGTCACGATCAATGGAATCAAGATTTTCCTCAGTGATGTCCATTTCGTCGAAATATAACGCCGTCAGCAAATCAGCGGCTCCCAGACTTCCTCCCGGATGACCGCTCTGTGCAGCGTGTACTTCGGTCAGGATGTCTTTTCTGACATTCGTTGCATAAAACTTGAGTTTTTCATTTTCCATATGCTCTCTCCTTTTCTGTTTCATACCCTCTCTTAGTATATAATAGTAAACTTTGTCATCTTTTGCAATTATGTTTCAAACAAAATGTAAGGGTTTTTTTTGTGCTTTTGTACGAACAGACAAAAAAAGGAGGTTGCCCTCCTCAATGAAAATCTCTATTGACTGTGTTTTTCTCCATCATGAACAAACAGATCCAGATAACGGCGCTCATCACTTTTCCGCACGCAGTCATAAAGCACATAACTCCCCGAAAAGCAGCGATGAAAACCGTAATCGTCCAGCAGCAGCGAAGTGCTGCGCAAATGTCCGCGAATACCGCATACATCAAACAAACAGGGACTGATGAGGACATTTATATTCTGTTTGTATTTTTGGATAAAACGATTCATGCGAATATTATGCCTCTCTGCCGCTGAAATCAGTATGACAGAGGGCGGATCCGCCTCAAAACATCTCTCCAGTCTGGCAAGCATCGTTCTGGAAAAGGCGGAAGGCTGAAAGAATGAATCATCTATGTAGTAAATATACATTTTTATCGATTAAAGAAGAAACTTGGAATGCTCTTATCCAGATCATCCTCTTCTGTTGCTTCGCTGTGCGCTGCAGGCTGCGGTTTTACCACGGTCGCACTTGTTCTTGGCGCGCTTTTGACGACCGTTTCCTGCGGTTCGCTGTTCTGTTCAAAACCGGTTGCGATCACCGTAACAATGATCGCATCTCCCAGCTGTTCATTGATGGCAATACCGAAAATCGTATCGATTTCACCGCCGGCAGCATCCTGGATCACCGCTACGGCACTCTGTGCATCATACAAAGAAACCTTATCGCCTCCGGTGATATTGATGATGGCACTCTTTGCACCTGTGATCTGAGCTTCAAGCAATGGTGACTGAATTGCTTTTTCAGCCGCATTGATTGCCTTGTCTTCGCCATCGGCCATACCGATACCGATCAAAGCAGCACCCTGATTCTGCATGACACTGCGGACATCCGCAAAGTCCAGATTGACCAGTGCCGGAACCGCAATCAGATCCGAGATCGTCTGCACGCCCTGACGAAGCACATTGTCCGCTGCCTGGAATGCTTCCTCGATCGGTTTGCGTCCGATCACTTCCAGCAGATTGTTATTGGATACGATGATCAAAGAATCCGTATATTTCTGCAGTTCTGCCAGACCTGAAACAGCATTTCTTTCCCGGCGTTTTCCTTCAAACATGAACGGTTTCGTGACGATACCGATCGTCAAGGCTCCCTCTTCTTTGGCAATCTTTGCGAAAAGAGGTGCTGCTCCCGTTCCTGTTCCTCCGCCCAGTCCGGCTGTCAGGAAGACCATATCGCTTCCCTTGATGGCTTCGCGAATCTCGTTTTCTGTTTCTTCCGCCGCTTTGCGTCCTACTTCCGGATTACCTCCGGCACCCAGACCTTTTGTCGTTTCCCGACCCAGAACGATCTTGTTTTCACATTCCGAATTGCGCATGACCTGCACGTCTGTATTTGCGATATAAAAGGTTACTCCCTTGACACCGTCAGCGACCATGCGGTTGACCGCATTGCTTCCTCCGCCGCCGATGCCGAAGACCTTGATATTTGCTACCTGATTGAATTCATTCATGATACTGCCCCTCTCTCTCACTTGTCACTCAGCAACATATTTTTTAGCTTCCTGGTAAATCCGCCTTCCCCGTCATGGGCAACTTTGCGGATCGACTCCACGCTTTCTTCCATTTCGTTTCGATTGACGCTGATACGTTCGTCCTTGCGGACCTCCTGTATCTCCTTCCAGCTGTAGATCATACCGATTGCCGTCGTATATGCCCCATCCCTTGCTCCGATCGTCTGGGGAACATAACTGCTTGCCGACGCACTGAATCGATCCATCAGCTGCTCGAGTATCTGGATATTGACGCCTTCGCCGCTGACAACATATCTTGTATTGCCGCCCTGCGTGATCGGCCGGCACGTTTCGTTGATCTTTTCGATCCATTCCTCGATGCGTTCATAACACAAAGCATAAACTTCATGTGCACTCAGCGCTATCTGTACATCATTGATATTTTCCAGATAAATGATATTGTCTCCGTTTTTCTTTGGATCTTTGTCAAAGATATTCTGAAGCAGACGATAACATACATGATCCTTTAGACCATATTTATTCTGAAGCTCCTCATACCAGGAAGCATAGCCTTCTTTCAGCAAAATACACTTCATCAGCTTGCCATGCGCAAACAGAGAAAGACATGTATTGTAACGGCACAGATCCACCTGTACGACATAACGGTCGATCGCCTGTTCGAAAACAGCCGCCTCCTGTGCCATGGCATAAGAGTCCAGACAGATGTCCAGTATCTCCAGATTGGCCTGTTCCACGCACCGTGCATATGCATACACGGTTTTCTTCTGTGCAAACAAGAGATCCATATCCATCACAAAACTGTCACAAGTTTCACCCAACGGCAGCTTGCGTGATGTGATGCCGTTGATCTTATATTTGATGCAGCCGACATTTACCAGTTCCAGATGGACGGCCGGTCGATAGCCGATTGCTTTATTAAAGCCGCTTTGTATATGATACAACCTTACGGTTCTCGTACCATCATCGATGGAAACATTGATCTTCTGGTTGCAGCGAGTCACCTCAATCGAAGGAATCGCCAAAAGGACACGTTCAATTCGGCATCCAAGCGCGATCGTCGCATTGGCAACTGCTTTGCGAATTGCAGAAACAACTGCTTTTTCATCGACGATTTCCTTATTGTTCACCCCGCTGGTCTGTACTCTCTCTACTCGAAGCATATTCAGTCTTGCCTCAAAAAGTTCTCCGATAACAAGGCGTACTTCATGATCAGCGATTTCCAAAGCCGCGTAGATTTCCTTTCTACCCATAGACTTTCCTCACTTCTTTACAATTACTATATAATCATATCATAAATACGCATTTGCGGAATAAGAAATTCTAGCATTTCCCTGCCTTTTTATCATTCTTTATGCACTTTTCCACAAATTGGTTTTTGATTTGTTTTTTTACTCCATCTTCACACTGATTTCACTGTCAGCACTGATTGTTTTTCCTTTTTTGACACTTTGCGACGTGACTTTTCCATTTCCTTCCACCGTTATGTCAATGCCGGTCAGTTCACAGAAAGCATTCACTTCCTTTCGGGTCCATCCGATCATGTTCGGCATCGTGATGGAGGTGCCCTCCGTCAGCAGCAGCATCCTTTCATTTGACGTGATCGTTTTATTGGCAGACGGATACTGTGCAACCACGCTGGTTCCATCACCGATGATCACTGTTTCAAACGCATATTCATCCAGTTTGCTCTCGACATAATCAAGCGAATGATTGACAAATACCGGCGCTGTATACGTTTCCCATGTGCTGCTGGAATCTTTGTCGGAATCAGAACTGTTCTCGCCTTCCCCGCTGACACCAGCCGCGACCAAAGCCTCTTTAAACACGTTTTTGATCGGCTCGTCATTAAAATCAATGATGTCATCGGAAACAAAGACATAGTAAAGCATCACCTTTGGATCTTCGGCCGGAGCCGCCATCATTACGCTGGAAGTGTACTTGGAGTCCGTATAGCCGTCTTCCCCGGCAATCTGTCCGGTTCCGGTCTTGGCGATGACATCAATGTCATCCATCTGGTAACGATGTCCTGTTCCATAGTCTTCGGAAACGACCTTGGCCATCAGATCACGCATATATTCACTAGTTTCTTTGCTGATCGGCTGGCCTACTTTTTCCGTTGTCCAGGACTCGATCGTTTCATTGCTGTAGCTGTCCACAATGCTGTCCACCACATACGGGCGTACCATCACACCGTCATTGAAAATGGCCGTATATGCCTGTACCATCTGCAGAGCAGTAACCGAAGAGGACTGACCAAAGCCCGTGGAGAGGATGTCGGTCGGATGTGAAAAGTTTTTTACTCCTGTTGCATTGGAGGCAAAAGGAATATCGACGCTTTTGAAAAAACCGAAGCGTTCCAGGTATTCCTCAAATGTCTTGGCCGTCAGATAATCGGCGAGCAGACAGCAGATACCGACATTGGAAGAGTAAACAAATCCGTCATCAAAAGTCAGCGTTCCATAATCATGTCCAAGCGCATCACGAATGCTCGGATAAACCGTGCTCTTGGTTGTTCGTGATATTTTTTTGGTGCTTTCATCATAAGTATAAGAGAAAACACCTGCGCGATATTTCTGATTATATGGATAATTGCCGGAATCAAGGGCAGCCGCATAAGTAATGCCCTTCATGACCGAACCTGGTTCATAGGCATTGTCGCTGGCCATATTCAGATACTGAGTAATGTCATGCTTGTTCATATCAAAGGTCGGATAACTTCCCCATCCCAGTATTTTGCCCGTTTCTACTTCGACGACCAGGGCCCATGCGCTTTCGCACTTACTGTCCTTCATCGTTTCCTGAAGACTTGTTTCCAGGGTCGACTGTACATTGGAATCCAATGTCAGATAGACATCATTACCGTCAACGGCCTGCGCGCCGACATAGCGCGTTCCCGGAAGTTCGGTTCCGTCCGCCGCCCGCTGATACTGCATCCATCCGTTTTCTCCGGAAAGATAGTCTTCCAAAGCATATTCCAACCCCATCTTACCGATGATGCGCTGTTCCTCTTCATCATAGCTAGCAAATCCGACCAGATGCGAAGCAAACGTGCCGGTCGGATAATCGCGATCGCTCGTTTCAATGAAATCGATCCCCGGAAGGTTCAGATCTTTGATCTGCTGCATTTTTTCCTTGCTGATCCGTTTGGTGCCGGCACCGAGCTCCGTCTGGACCTTATTGCTGCTCTTGGCTGCTTTCATCGTTGCCAACAGTGTTTCGGCATTCACGCTTCCGCCCAGAACTCCCGCGATTTTTTCCGCGGTATCTTCCATATCCACGACATAAGCCGGCTTACCGTAGATCTCACGTTTTTCATCCAAATATGCAATGATCGTATAAGCCACTTTGTCCTGTGCGATAATTTCCCCGTTTCGATCATAGATCGTTCCGCGTTTTGCCGCCGTAGTTTCCGTATAAATATCCGTGCCGTTCAGCGCCTGCAAAACATCCGTCTGGCTCCAGATATGCTTATGCGTCAGCATCGTAAAAAGGACATTCGTCACTACCAATGCCCCTGCTAATGCAATCATGCACATTAAATGAAATAATCTTTGATTGGTCCGCTTCCGCCGCATCCTGATCACCTATTTCTCACTGTTTCCGCCGTCAACGACATAGACATTTTCCTGATTTGTATCAATGCCGTCTTCTTCCACCATAGCCAGCACACGGCTTCTTTCCTGCAGCTCGTTTATCTCGGACTTCAGCACATTAACGCTGTCCTGCAGGCTGCTGACCTCTGCCGCTGACTTCTGATGTTCATTTGACAGTACAATATTATAAGATGCCAGACATACTTTTGTCAGTGCATATATTCCCAATGACGCGATAAAGAGCACGAAAAGCAAACCTTCCACTCTTATCGTTCTTTTCCTTTTGATCAATCTTGCTTTTGCCATGATGGTTCCCTCACTTTCTCAATGATACGAAGCTTAGCCGAATGAGAGCGATTGTTTTCATTCAGTTCTTCCTCGCCCGCCGTAATCGGTTTTCTTGTCACAAGTTTGAAGCAGAGCTGTTCCTGTTCAAGAACAGGCAGTCGTTTATTGACTTTCGGCGGTTTTCCCGCCTGATTGAAGGCATCCTTTACAATACGATCCTCCAGCGAGTGAAAACTGATGACACAAAGCCTTCCTTTGACATCGAGCAGATCCAGGGCCTGCTGCAGCGCATCCTGCAGTTCCTGCAGCTCACTGTTCACTTCAATGCGGATGGCCTGAAAGCTTTTTTTCGCCGGATGACCTTTTTTATTGATCACTTTTGCCGGCAGTGCCTCTTTGATTGCTTCCACCAGTTCAAATGTCGTATCAATGGTATGTATGCTGCGTCTTCTTTCGATGCTTCTGGCAATCTGCTTGGCAAAAGGTTCTTCACCGAAATCATGAAGAACACGGCACAGCTGTTCATACGAATAGGTATTCACGACTTTCCATGCATCAAGATCCTGCCGCTGGTCCATGCGCATGTCCAGCGGTGCATCGTAACGATAGGAAAAACCTCTGGATGCTTCATCAAGCTGAGGGCTGGATACGCCTAGATCCATCAGGATGCCGTCCACCCGCCGGATTCCCAGTTCGCTGAGTTTTTCTTTCATCATGGAAAACTGTGAATGAATGCATGTAAAATTGCTGCCGATTGCCGCCAGGCGTTCCCGGCTTTGCTCGATTGCCTGTGCATCGCGGTCAAACGCATACAAATGTCCTTTAGGGCATTGCTTCAGGATACAGCTGCTGTGTCCTCCTCTTCCCAGCGTTGCATCTACATAGATACCGTCTTCACGCAGGTTTAGCCCGTCCAGGCATTCCTGCAGTAATACACTCACATGTCCGCTCATAATTCAAACTCCGTCAGGCTTTCCGCCACTTCTTCAAAACGGCTGTTCTGTTCTTCTTCCAAAGCCAGCCATTTTTCTTTATCCCATATCTCAAGATGTGTACCGACACCGATCACCTTACACTCTTTCTGCAGATGTGCCAGCTGAACCAGTCCGGAAGGAATCGTAATGCGGCCCTGCGCATCAAATTCACATTTCATTGCTTTGCTCAGCATCATGCGCGCATACATGCGGGCATCTTTCCGCGTTGTCGGCAGAGCAGAGAGCCGCTGATATACTTTTTCCCACTGCTCGATGGTATACACATAAAGGCAGCCGTCAAGTCCGCGGTTCACAACGACCGAATCGCCCATTTCTTCACGAAATCTGGCAGGGAGTATCATTCGTCCTTTTTTATCAATATTGTGATCGAATTCTCCTATCAGCACCGCTTATTCCTCCACTTTCCACCTTTTTGTGTAACTTTTCACCTCCAATTATAAACTTTTTGTTCTCTTTTGTATAGATTACAAGGGCTTTTTTTCATTTACATTATCTTTCAATATTTTCCATTTTTCTTCCTGCCGGTTTTTGCCAGCTAAAATAAGGTGAGAACAAACAAAAAGTGTCCCCTGCGGCATACAGGAGACACGTTTTGTTTTAAATGATCGGCCCATCACGGCATGAACCTTATTTTATTGCTTTTTCTGTTTTTCCAAGAGCCTTTCCAGCAGGCTTTCATAGATCGGTTTTGCACCGAGCAATTCCGCAGTCAGATAGGCAGTCACCGAAACAAGTGTCAGTGACAGCAGATGCGGCATTCCTCCTGTCATTTCCATGATCAGCACGATACCGGTCAGCGGTGCACGGACAATGCCCGCAAACAGCGCCGCCATGCCTAAAATGATGAAATTATTGATCTCAATAAGCGGTGCTCCGCTCAGCTGTGCATACACATTGCCGTATGCCGCTCCCAGATAACTGCCCAAAACCAGCATCGGGAAGAAAATTCCTCCGGCAGCTCCGCTGCCAAAGCACAGGATCGAAAACACAAACTTTACCGTCAGCAGCACCAGGATCGTCCGCAGCGCGCCTGGCATATATTCCAGGGCCTGTGTCATCACATGCCCTGAACCAAGGACCTCAGGAACAAAAAACATGACCGCAACGCTAAGAAGAAGCGGGACGTACACATATTGATGGGGTTTTAAAAACGGGAGCTTCGAATACCAGATCTGTGCCTTCAGCGTAACAAAATTATAAAAAGCGGCCGCTGCTCCGCTCAAAATGCCGAGACCGATGATCCATCCGTAAGAAGGCAGAGAAAGCGTGTGGGCAAGCTCAAAATCAAACGAAGGCGAAAAGCCGAAGACCATGCTGGACACAAGATCCCCGCATAAAGAAGCGATCATCACGGTCAGAAAGAGCGGCGCCGAGAAGTTTTTCTGTATTTCCTCAAGACAGAACAACACTCCCGCAAAGGGGGCATTGAAAGCAGCCGAAAGGCCGGCACCCGCCCCGCAGATCATTAAAGTACGCTCATCCTCTTTTCGATGCAGCACTTCGGCAACTCCCTTTCCGCACATGCCGCCAAGCTGAATGCTTGGTCCTTCCCTTCCTAAAGAAAGTCCTCCCAGCGAGGCAAGCACACCGGCCGCCAGCTTTGCAGGAAGCACCCGTCTCCATTTCTGATCGAGCCTGCCGTTTGCTTCACCTTCGATCTGCGGGATACCGCTGCCTGAGATCATCGGTTCAAAGCGAAGCAGCAAAGAAATCAAAAAACCGATCAAAAGCGCGGCAGGGATCAGCACGAGGATCAAAATGACATTCTCCCTCAAGGCCGCCGCCGCTTCGAAGACAACTGTTTCCGCAACCGACAAAAGCTTGCGGTAGACAACAGCCGTCAATCCGGCAAAGCAGCCGACGGCGATCCCTTTAACGATCAGTGCATATGGAAGTGTTCGATTTTCTTTTCTAGCATTCATTCCTTTTCTATCCCCTTTCAGCCAGTTCCGTCAATATTTTGCTCAGTTCATCTTTGCTGTCTGCCGTAAACATGGGCTGTACTTCAAGAACCGCAGGCTGCTGCGCCGCATAAATGCGGGAATACACAGCGTTCCATCCCACGTTCATCGCTCCTTTGACATCGGATTCATACCCGTCCCCAATATAGAACACATTATCCTCGGATTTGATTCCCAGCCGCTGTTCCACAAAATGAAATACGCGCGGATCCGGCTTGTCTGCCTGTACCATTCCCGAAAAAAACTGTCGTTTTACGGGGATGTAGCGATCCACACCCAATACAGCGGCTTTTTGACGCTGATGCGCTTCATCACCGTTACTGAGAAGTGCCAGTACGCAGTTTTTTTCTGTCAGCCGCTGCAGCATCTGTTCCATCCACGCATCCATCTGTATCCTTTCCTGAAAAAAAGCATATGCTTTTTCCAGTTCTTCCAACTGTTTTGTTGTCAGCGTAATGCCTTCATCGGCAAATGCCAGCGCATTGCGGCGGCATACCAGATCATGGCCGGACAGATGCAGTGACGCACGCAGCTGATCACTGTAAGAACGAGTCATAAAAAAGATGTTTTTTAATCGTTCTTCTGACGGGACAGCTGCTTTCAACACCTTACGGGCGGCAGCCGCAAAAGGCTGGTACAGATCATACAGTGTACCGTCCATATCAAATATCAAATACGTTTTCATCCTATCACCTGCACCATTATAGCACGATGAACGCATCGTTCATAAACAGTTTTGAAAGAAACAGACAGACACAAAAAAGCTGACGGAATTTTTACGGCTGGCTATGCCCCGGATTCCATCAGCTTTTCTTCTACTTTAACGGCAGTTTCGTCTTGATGCGAAAAACAAAATACAGGACATGAAACAGCCATACACAGCAAAGCGCGATCTGGCCGATCAGCACTTCCCGCATCGCCGCAAACGCAAATCCCATCACTACGGTAGTCCCTGTCATCATCGAAATCTTTTGTCTCATGGTCAGCCCCTCTCCATTCAAAAAGGGTTCCATCGCTTTCTGATACAATGGCCGTGAGCGCAGCCATCGATCCATTCGCGGAAAACTTCTCGCAAAACACCAGGCAGACAGCAGATAGAACGGCACGGTTGGCAGCAGGGGCAAAACAGCACCGATGCTTCCGAGCAAAAACGCAAGGATCCCCGCCGCAAAATAAAACAGCTTCATTTTCTCCCTCCTTTTTTCAGTCGGTTCTTTTCCCGCGTTGTCGACAACAGATGCGAGATGGCAAGCAGCGGATGATGAAACAGCATCCGCTTTCCGCTGTAACGCATGACACTGCGGATTTGCTCGCGATGCACACGGTCATAACAGTGGACCCGGCAATTCGAACAAAATGTCTTGGTTTCCATAAAAGGACATTTACGAGTACGCATCCTGGCATAGTCGATCAGTTCCTGACAACGGGCACAGGGCGCATCATGATGATGGGCCCTGCAGTAAAGAAGAATCATTTCCTCCACGACACGCTGTTCGCGATCTCTTTTTTTCTTTGTTTTGTCTTTCATCAGGTGTTTCTCCCGGTTTCCATTTTCAAGATCGATTCACAAAGCCGCAGTGTGGAGAGCCTGTGCGAGACCATGATCACGGTCTTGTCCTGTTTCTGCTCATCCAGCGCCTTCAGGATCATCGCCTCATTCAGTGAATCCAGATTGCTGGTCGGCTCATCCAGCAGCACCAGCGGAGCATCATGAAGAAAGACACGGGCCAGATTGATCCGCTGCGCTTCCCCTCCGGACAAAGAATTGCCAAGCTCGCTGACCATCGTCTGATATCCCTCGGGAAGGCTCATGATGTAATCATGGATATTTGCCCTGCGGCAGGCATCGACGACAGCATCATGATCGGCATCCGCCCTGACAAAACGGATATTTTCCTCGATCGTATCATGAAAGAGATGCGCTTCCTGCGTCATATAACTTTCATAACCCCGCAGTGAAGATGTCTGAATATCACGGATATCATGATCGCCGATTTTCACCGAACCCCGCTGTACATCCCAAAATCGCATCAAAAGCTTTAACAGAGTCGATTTTCCGCTCCCGCTCGCTCCGTAAATGCCAAGCATCTTATTGCCAGGAACCGATAAAGAAAAATCGTTCAGGATCAGCTCCTGATCATAGGCAAAGCCGACATCCTTGAATTCCGCGCTCCCGCCGGACACCTGCTGCCCCGTTTTTTTCTCGGCAACAGCTTCCTCTTCTTCCAGCAGGGCCATGATACGACTTCCGCTTGCCAGCGTATTCTGCAACGTAACGCCCAGATTGGAAAGAGCACTGACTGCCCCAAAAGAAGAAAGCTGAAGCACAAAAGATATCAGCAGTGAAAACCGGTCAAGCTGTCCGAGGGCATATAAACCTGTGCAAAGCAGCAGCATTCCCAAGGAAAGCACTAAGATCGCTGTCGTGGTCATTGCCATGTTCTCGCCTGCGCGGATGCGAAGACGGCCTTCAAACGCTGACAGGCGGCTGCTTTGTTCCTGCAGCTGCGAAAGACGGCGTTCCCCCTGGTCATATTGTATGATCTCATCGAGCCCGCGCAGCGATTCCATCAGGAAACTGCTGAACGAACCGGCTTGCGAACGCACTTCCCTTCCCAGCGTATCACAGCGCTTCGAGCTGTAAAGCGGAAGCATCACTCCGATCAAAAGGTAGGAAAACAGTGCATACAGACCTAAGACAGGATGGATCATCGCCTGCATCGCCGTGAGCAGGATGCTCATGATCAAAGCAATCAGGACCGGTGATATCGTATGGGCAAAAAATACTTCCAGCAGTTCCACATCCGCAGTCAGCATGCTGATGAGATCACCTTTCCCTTTTCCCTCCAGTTTAGAAGGACAAAGACGACGCAATGCAGTGAATACTTTATCCCGGATCAGCGCCAGCACTCTGAATGCGATATAATGGTTCGCCGCCTGTTCGCCGTAACGAAACACTCCTCTGCTGATTCCCATGACCGCTAACAGGCTGAAATAAACGCTCCAGGAAAACCACGGATCATCACTGAGAACCCAGACCACGCCGACCGCACCCGATACGGTGATCAGGATCGAACAAAAAAAACCGAACACACCGAGAATGACCGCTGCGATCATCCACGGCCACAGGGGCATTACCATTTTCAGCAAAGATTTCATCATGGCAAAATTACCTTTTTTCATTTACGTTCTCCTTCCCATAATTTTCCAGGTTCTGCTGCGTTTCCCATAACCGGGCAAAACTGCCGTCCCGCTTTAACAAAGACGACATCGTCCCCGCTTCCGCAACCGCTCCATCTTTCATCACATAAATACAGTCAGCCTTTACGACGTTGGCAAGACGATGAGTGATCATCAAAACGGTTTTGGTTTCCGCCAGCTGTTCGATCAAGGTCATGATGATCGTTTCGCTTTCCACATCGATATTGCTGGTAGCTTCATCAAAAATGTATATCTGCGTATCATGCAGCAAAGCACGCGCCAGCGCAAGCCGCTGCCGCTGTCCGCCGGACAGATTCGCACCCTGTTCACTGAGAAGTGTATCCAGTCCCTTCTCCTGCTTCAAAAAGGAGGACAGCTGCACTTTCTCCAATACCTCCCACAGTTTCTCGTCATCCGCATCAGGATCTGCCATCAACAGATTGTCCCGCACGCTTCCGGAAAACAGATACGAACGATGGGTGACCTTTGTCACAAATTTACGATGCTCCTTTTCGCTCAGCTGGCGAAGATCATGATTTCCGAAACAGATCCTGCCATCATAACGGGACAGCTCTCCCGCCAGCAGGGATGCAGTCGTGCTTTTGCCGCAGCCGCTTTCCCCGACGACGGCCGTGAAGCTTCTTTGCTTCAGCTCCAGACACAGATCACGGAGCACCTGTTTCTTCTGATCATAAGAAAAGTTCACATGATCAAAGATGATCGGGAATGGATCCTGATGCAGTGTGTCCGTGCCCTTTGCTTCCGTTTCAAGATCCAGCAGATGAAAGATCTTGTCACTTGCCGCCATTCCGTTCATGGCAATGTGGAAGTAAGAACCAAGCGTTCGCATCGGAATAAAAAACTCGGCTGCCAGCAAGATCGTAAGCAGTGTCCCCTGCAGCCTCAGCGCTCCGCTTCGATAATCATATACAGCAAGCGCAATCCCCAGCGCAGCGCCGCCGAATGCAACCAGATCCATGATCGTTATGGAATTCAGCTGCATCGTCAGCACTTTCATGGTGATCCTGCGAAATTCCTCCGCCTCCCGATTCATTTTCTCCTGCCTCTTTGCATCTGCCTGATAAATTTTCAATGTGGTCAGGCCCTGCAGATTCTCTAAAAAATGATCCCCAAGCGAAGTATAACGGCCCCAGTAACGTGACAACAGTTTTTTGGCAAATGTCTGTACTGCCGCGATCGATACGGGAATCAGAGGCACACAAAGAAACAGGACAAGAGCCCCTTTCCAGTTGAAGAACAACAAGACAGCGAACAAGGTCAGCGGAGCTGCCATGCTGTAAAAGAACTGTGGCAGATAACCGGAAAAATATGATTCCAGCTGATCGACCCCTTCTACGCTTACCTGAATGATTTCACTCGTTGCCGCCTGCTCATGATAGCTGCCGCCCAGCTGCAACAGCTTGCGATATATTTTATCCCGCAGTTGCTGTTTCACCTCATGACTGGCCTTCTCACCGTAAACAGCTGCCATGCAGCTTAATTTCCATCGCAGCACGATCGCTGCCGACCAAAACAATACGGCTGCCGCCAGCTGTCCGGCTTCAATCCTTTTTCCCTCCAATATCGCCGCTAATAAAACACAGAGCGAACCTGTAACAGCAATATTCAGTACAAGCATCATCCACTGACAAACCGCATTTTTACGGACATAGCGAATCGATGGTCCGATTTCACTGATCAATCTCTTGTTAATCATATTCTCCTCCTATTAGTTATCAATAGCTAACTAATAGGTTAGCATTATCTAACCACTTAGTCAAGAACTTCCTGTAAGGAATAAGATAATTGTTTTTCTTCGGGCGTTTTCTTTTTTCGGTTTTCTTGAAAAGTTAATGAAACATGCTATAATATCCTTTGTATCATTTACAAAAATGATTTTCTACGATTGCGAGGTGGATGTGTGAAGTTCAAACAATTCATTACAGTTCCCAATCTTCTCTGCTATATCCGTATCGCATTGATCCCTTATTTTGCGTATACTTATCTTCACGCAGACAGAATGACTGATTATCTTTATGCGGCCTTTTTGCTCGCCGTGATGGAGATCACCGATTTTCTCGACGGCTTCATCGCCCGGCGTTATCATATGATTACCGACGTGGGAAAGATCATCGATCCGATCGCAGATAAGCTGCTGCAGCTTACCTTGCTGGTCCTTCTGTTGTATCATTATCCTTCAGCCGCCTTTGTATTGGCCCTGTTTTTGATCAAAGAAGCCAGCATGGCTGTATGCGGACTGCTTTCAATCAGAAAAAAATGCCGGCTGGACGGCGCTTTATGGTGCGGAAAGATCTCAACGACCGTATTTTATATCTGCATGATCGTATTGATCCTGTTCCCTAAGATCTCACCTTCAGCTGCTGATTTTCTGCTTTGCATCACTGCCTGCTTCCTGCTCTATTCCTTTATCGTTTATATGAGCACTTATTATAAAATGTTGAAAAAAAACAGTCCTCTGCGCTAAATTGTGCAGAGGGCTT
>JABLTO010035577.1_pt1 | contig 28033 bp, 29 predicted proteins | sample 7160091 | NCBI WGS metagenome assembly JABLTO01 (sample SAMN14651225, study PRJNA627086) | human gut metagenome | isolation source: feces | host: Homo sapiens
TAGTTCTTCAATAGTCTTAAATTCAAGCATAAAAAATGTCCTCCTTCCTAGAAAGAGAACTTTTTAAATTTTATATAAAATAAAAACTTACGAACTTTAATTAGTCCGTAAGTTGATTTCAATTGGAGCAAATGAGGAGAATCGAACTCCCGTCTCAACCTTGGCAAGGTCACGTTCTAGCCACTGAACCACATCTGCATTGCATTAATAATATATCAAATAACGAAATAAATTGCAAGTATAAATTTGCTATGTTATAATAAATTTGTTAAGAGAGTAGAGAAGAGGTTACTAATGAAGAAAAAATATAAAGTTTTATTAAGTGTTTTAGTTATTTTAATTTTAATTTTAATTGTAAGTGGAATATTTGTTTATAGTAAATTTTTTAAAACAAATTCTACAAATGAACCGGTTAATACTATTAAAGTGACAAATTCTATTGATAAATATGGCTATACATTGGAAGATAGAGATACGGCTTTATTTAAAGAAAAATTTGAAGAATTAAAGACACTTTTAAGTAATGAAGATTATGATAAAGAAGAATATGTTAAATTAATTAGTCAACTATTTATAATTGATTTATATACTATTGATAATAAAATTAGCCGTTATGATGTTGGTGGTATGGAATATGTTTATTCTGGAGCACAGTCTTCACTAAAATCTGTCGCTGAAAATAGTCTTTATAAAACTGTTGAAAATAACTTAGATAACACAAGAACTCAGAGTTTGCCTTTGGTAAGTGATATAACTGTTGATGATATTTCTCCATATGATTATACAATGCCAGATGATAGTGAAGTATCTGGATTTAGAGTTAAATTATCATGGACTTATAAAACAAGTATGGGGTATGATACAAAAGGTACTTTAGTACTTATTCCTGATGGTGAAAAATATGGGGTTGTATATTTTAATTCTTAGTTTGTTTAATGTTTACGTTTAATAAAGGAGGAAAATAATGGAAAATAAACCTGAAAAAATGAATATTAGAGGGTGGCTGTTTATCTTTTTGTTTGTATTTACGATATTAGTTGCCGGTGTTACTGTTAGTTACGCTTATTATACTTTAAATATTAGAGGACAAGCTAGTACTGAAGAAAATACTTCTGGAGTTTTAAATGTTACCACTTCATTAACTAATAGTGCGGCAATTAATACTTCTAATCTTGTATTAATTGCTGGTGATGATTTAAGTAAGGCTCAAAAAGTAGAATTTACAATAACTAATGAAAGTGATTCAACTGTAGCAGCTCTTTATACAATAAAATTAGTTGATGTTTCATTAACACAAAATTTGTATAGTAAATATTTAAAATGGGCTATTGTTATTGATGGTGATAAGACTAATATGATAACTGGTGATTTTCATGATGAAACTGGGGCAATTTTAGAAGGGACTACTGATAAAACACCAGTAAGTATGGATTCGAAAATTTTAATAAGTGATGATAATGCTAAAATGTTAGATGTTGGTAAAACTGTTACAGTTGATTTTTATTTGTGGTTAGAAAATGATGATACAGTAAATCAAATTTATTTAACAAGTGGCAATTTTAGTGGCAAATTATCTTTAAATGCTACCCCTTATAGAAAAAAATAAAGCAAAGCGCTTTATTTTTTTTAGTATTTATGTTAGAGTAAACCTCGCTTAAAAAAAGGGGGGTAATTAGATGAGTGAAAAATATATAACTATTGACTATGATATTAATAACTATCAATTATTTTCTATTTTGTGTCAAAGATATTTGGCAGTTGGGACATATAAAATAAATTTAAAAGATAAAAATGTTTCATTAATAGTAAGAGATACACAAATAAAGAATGTAAAGAAAGTATTAAATTATTTAAAGAAAGAATATCAAAATGGGGTTAATATATCACTTATGAAAATCAAAATTATTTATGATATGATAAAGCAAGATGAAAAAGCTACACTTTATAATTGTAAAAAAAAATTTACTGATGGAACTTATTATTATGCTTTTTGGAATAATGCTTATCAAAGAGTTAAGAAATACCAAGAATACCTTAATAATAATATGATATTAACAGAAGATGAGTTATTAATATATGATTACTTTAAAAAAATAGAAGAAAAGATTTGGCAACGAAAAAATAGTAAACATCTTACTTCTGTCGCTAAATTAGAACAAGTACTTCTTTATGTATCTTTATATAATATTAAATATTTTAAAGATATTGATTTTACTTTTGCTAATGGAAAAAAAGCAATTTTTACGATAAAATGTATGCTTACCTCTTTAGAAGATTATAAAACTAAAAAGATTTCTAAAGAGAAAATGGAATTATTTCATTTGATGGCTAAAATAGAAGATGTGATGCGCCAAAATCAAAGACATGAGTGGATTAAAAATAGACAAGATAAGTTAGATGAATTATTAGAGATAAATATTAAAGAACTAGATGATGTTTATTTTAGGGTTTTGCCTACATTTAGAGATGGTTCTTCTAAGGAGTCTTTTTGGCGTAATATGGCTTTTATGGCAAGTGATTTGAAAACTAAATATATGACTGATGAATTAATAGATTTATTATATACAATGGCACTTATAGATGAGGCTAAAAGAGCAAAGAGAAAAGGCAGTAGTAAAGTGCTTCAAAAATCTGCTTAATATTAGTAAGGAAGTGATAATCTATGCGACAAAAAGTAAAGATCTCTGGTAAAAAAGTTATGGAATTACAAGAAGATATATGTACTGTTTTAGAAAAAAAATTTTATCTTTATCATTATAAAATTAGTAAATTTAGTGATTGTATTGTTTTTGAAGTAGATGGCTATAATAAAGAACTTTCAGGTGTTACAAAAGATATTATTGAAGCCTTACAAAAAGAAAAAGAAAATATTATTAATAAAGCACTTATTTTATATGAAAAAACGTTACTTGATCCGGAATGTTCTTTTTTAAATACTCATGAATTATTTAGTGATGGGACATCATATTCTTCCTTTTTAACTTATTATGGATTTAAAAGTAGAAAAAATTATTTGAAAGGAGTACAAGTAAGTTCGTTTGATTTACAACTATATCATTTACTGGCATTAATTGATAATACTTTGTATGATTATCAACTTTTAAAGAAGAAAAACTTATTGTATGAAAAAAGTGAGTTATTTTTAAAGAAAGTAAGACAAAATCCTGATATATCAAGTGATGATTTAAAAAAAATGGGTTTTAATGCTAGTTATCAGAAGACTTTAAAGAAATTTCAAAATACAAAGATAGATGATGAAATAATAAATAAAACTATTCTAAATATCAGAAAAATAGAACTACTTAAAAGTGAATATAAATGGGCAAGTGATTATTTAAAAATGCAAGAGATTTATGATACAATGGTTAAGGAAAATAGTTTTGCTATTACTAATATTAGTAAAGATGGTAATCCTAATTATTTATCTTTATGGAATAGAGTTAGTAAACAAGCTAAACAGGCTTTTTTAGAACAAAAAGATGAAATATATTATTTTGAACTTCAAACATATGAAGTGATGGCAAATATAGAAAATAAAAGAAAATTGAAGGTGTGATGATTATGAAGAAAATTATTATGTTAAAGTATGCTGAATTAAATACTAAGAAAGATAATATTAATATGTTTTTAAAGACTTTAAAAAATAATATTGAAAGTAAAATTAAAGGGTTTGGTAGTATTAATTATGATAAAGGAAGAATGTTTATTTATCCTTTTGAAGAACATTTTGATTTTGTTTTGGATATTTGTAAATGTACATTTGGTATACATGAGATTTGCATTGTATATGAGCTTTCTAGTACGGATATTGATTATGTTTCTAAGTGTTTAATAGAAGTGCTTGGTGATTATTCTTTTGAAAGTTTTAAAGTAGAAACAAAAAGAAGTGATAAGGGATACTTTATGACAAGTCCGGAAATTAGTAAGTATTTAGGGGGTGTTGTTTTAAAGAATTTTAAAGATAAAAAAGTATCAGTTACAAATCCTGACTTAGTAATTCATGTTGAGATTAGAAAAGAGCATGCTTATATTTATTTTGTCCCAATAAAAGGGCTTGGTGGTTATCCAATTGGTAGTTTAGGTAAAGGAATTTTAATGTTATCTGGGGGTATTGATAGTCCAGTAGCAGGTTATTTAGCTATGAAAAGAGGGGTTAAGTTAGAGGCTTTATATTTTGAAAGTCCACCACATACTAGTGTAGAAGCTAAAAACAAAGTTTTAAGTCTTGCACATACATTAAGTAAATATGGCAGTGAAATAAATGTTCATATTATACCTTTTACGGATATACAAGAGGCTATTTATAAAAATATACCAAGTGATTATATGGTTACTATTATGCGAAGAATGATGTATAGAATAGCTACACGTATGGCTTATAAAAATAAATGTAAGATTATAATTAATGGAGAAAGTATAGGTCAAGTTGCTAGTCAAACACTTAGTAGTATGAGTGTTATTAATGAGGTTACAGTAATGCCTGTTATTCGTCCAGTAGCGTGTTTCGATAAATTAGAAATAATTGATATTGCTAAAAAAATAGGAACTTATGAAACAAGTATTTTACCATTTGAAGACTGTTGTACAATATTTGTGCCAAAACATCCTGTAATAAACCCAGAACTTGAAAAATGTATAAGTTATGAAAAATTAATACCATATGAAGAGTTAATTAATAAAGCTATTTATGATAGTAAAATAGAAAGGTTTAGTAATCAAAGTGATTATAGTGATTTGTTATGATAATTAATAAAAGTGCTTTTCAAAATGAAGTTAGTTATAATTATTTTTGTAAAGTTTTAATTAAAGAACTTGGGAATAGAGATATTAAAATTACTTTTAATAAAGATGGTATGGTTGTAATTAGTAAAGATATAAATGTTCTTAATAAAATTAAAAAGATGACTCAGGAATTTAGAGAAAAAAATTCTATTTTAAATGAACGAGAAAAGATGGATTATTTATATAGTTTAGTTTTAAATGATAGTTTTGTTGATTTTAATAAGCTTGAAGATAAAAGATTATTAAAATTTTGGATAATTATAAATAAAAGAATTATTAATAGTTATAAGAAACAAAAAAGTGTTTCTAAAGATGAGATAGAAACAACACATACAGTTGCTTTAATAGAGAATATTAAAAGAGAAAGAAAGTTAAAAAAAGGAATTAATTTTTAGAAAATGGGCCATGTTATTACTAGAGGTGATAACCGTGCTTGTACCATTTAAAGAATCTATTACACATAAAGAATTTAGGAAAAAACAAGATACAGAGTTATATAAAGAGAATCATACGGGACCAAATTGTGTTTAAAAAGAATGGTAAAATGATTCTTTTTTTTGTATAATGATATTAGAGGTGAAGAAAATTGAAAATATTATCAGTTAATGCAGGGAGTTCTTCCCTAAAGTTTACAGCTTTTGAAATGCCAGAAGAAAAGAAATTAATGAGTGGATACTTTGAAAGAATTGGTATTGATGGTAGTTTTTATACAATTAAAGTAAATGGAGAAAAGATTAAAAAAGAGGTAGAGTTACCAAGTCATACAGTGGCTTTTGAATATTTAATTAATGAATTGTTAGAACACCATGTTGTAGAATCTTTAGATGAGATTAAGGGGATAGGACACCGGGTAGTACAAGGGGCTGATCATTATGATAAAAGTGTTATTGCTACAGATGAGGTTGTCGAAGATATCGCATCTTTAAGTAGCTTAGCACCATTACATAATCCAGCGGCTGTATTAGGTATTAAAGCTGCTAAAGAGGTGGTACCTACAGCTACTAGTGTTGTTGTATTTGATACGGCTTTTCATCAAACAATGCCTGAAGAAAATTATTTATATGCTTTACCAAAGTCTTGGTATACAGATCATCACGTAAGACGTTACGGAGCCCATGGTACTAGTCATAAATATATTACAGAGTATATGGCTAAGAAATTAGGTCGTGATGACTTAAAACTAATTATTTGTCATGTAGGGTCAGGTTGTAGTATATCTGCTGTTAAAGATGGTAAATGTGTTAATACGTCAATGGGATTTACACCAACAGGGGGTCTTATTATGGGAACACGTTGTGGTGATATAGATCCATCAATTATTCCTTATATTATGGAAAAAACTGGTATTACACCAGAAAAATTAAATCATATTTTAAATAAAGAAAGTGGAGTTCTTGCCCTAAGTGAAAAATATAGTGATATGCGTGATATTTATGATAATGTTAAACTAGGAGATCCAGTTTGTACTTTAACACTTACGATGTTTATTAAAAGAATTGTTAATTTTATTGCTCAATATTACTTTGAACTTGAAGGGTGTGATGCAATTGTATTTACAGCTGGTGTTTTAGAAAATGGAGCATTAGAACGCAGATGGATTGTTGATAGATTAAAATTCTTAGGGGTAGAGTTAGATAATGAAGTAAATGAAAGTATTGCAAGTTATCATGAAAAACATGAAGGAGTTATTACAACTAAGGATTCTAAAATTCCTGTTTATGTAGTGCCAACTGATGAAGAAATAATGATTGCAAGAGATACATTTAATTATGTAGATTAATTTAGAAAAAGAGGTTATGTATGAAGTCTGACATCATGAAAAATATAATTAAGAAAATAAAACAATATGATACAATTGTTATTGCAAGGCATATTGGACCAGACCCAGATGCTATATGTAGTAGTTTAGCTTTAAGAGACGCTATACTAGAGAACTATCCTAAAAAACATGTTTATGCTGTAGGTATGGGTGTAGCTAAATTTCGTACTTTTGGGGAATTAGATCGCATTGATGTAAGTACTTTACGTAATCCTCTTTTAATTACTTTAGATGTTCCTAACTTTTATAGAGTAGATGGTATTAATAATTTAAAATATAAAGAAGTTATTAAAATAGATCATCATCCTTTTGAAGAAGACTTTGGGGGTATAGAATGGATAAATGATACATCTTCTAGTACGTGTCAAATGGTAGCGTCTATGCTTTTAAAAAGTAATTTTGATATTTCTTCTAATGTAGCAGGTAACTTGTTTTTAGGAATAGTCTCAGATAGTGATCGTTTTTTGCTACCTTATACAACAGTGGAAACATTTGAAGTAGTAACGAATTTACTTAAAAGAACAAAATTAAAATTTAATAATCTTTATGAAAAGCTTTATGAAAGACCAATGGAAGAAGTTAAATTTCATGGGTTTATAGCTAGCCATTTAGACGTATCAGAAAATGGTTTTGCCCATATAATTATTACCGACGATATATTAAAAGAGTATGGTGTTGATAGTGCAACTCCATCAAATATGATAAATGATTTTAATTTTATGAAAGGTGTTTTTGTATGGACATTTGTAACGTATGATGCTAAGAATGCCGTTTATAAAGTAAATATTAGGAGTAAAGGACCTGTTATAAATGGTATTGCTAGTCGTTATCATGGGGGAGGACATAAAATGGCTAGTGGTGTTAGAACAGAGTCTTTAGAAAGTATTGAAGGTCTTTTAAAAGATTTAGATTTAGAATGTAAGAAATATAAAGAAGAAAATGGTTTATAATGACCATTTTTTTGTTATAAAATACTTTAAAGACTAAAATTTATTGCTTAATTTTGGATACTCTATTATAATATAAATATAGGAGAAGGTAAGTTTATGAAATATATAAGTTTTTGTGTTCCCATGTATAATTCAGAAAAATATATGCAACATGGGATTGAAACTCTTTTAAGTGGGGGTAAGGATGTAGAAATAATTTTAGTAGATGATGGGTCTACTGATAAAACAGGAGAAATAGCCGATAAATATGTGAAGGATTATCCAGATATAATTAGGGTTGTACATAAAGAAAATGGTGGACATGGTTCTGGGGTAAATAAGGGACTAGAACTAGCTAAAGGACTTTACTATAAAGTTGTTGATTCAGATGATTGGGTTTCAGAAGAATCTTTAAAAGAAGTTTTAAAAACTATTAAAAAACTAAAAAAAGAAAATAACTTAGTTGATATGATGGTTGTTAACTATGTTTATGAAAAAGAAGGAAGTAAGAAAGTTATTAGTTATGAAAATACTTTACCTACTAATAAAGTGTTTACTTGGGATGAAGTTGGTAAATTTAGAAAAGATGCTTATTTACTTATGCATTCTGTAATATATAATACAGAATTTTTAAAGAGTACAAATATTAAATTACCAGAACATACTTTTTATGTTGATAATATATTTGTTTATTATCCTTTACCAAAAATTAAAACAATGTATTATATAAATACACCTTTTTATCGTTATTTTATAGGTCGTGATGATCAATCTGTTAATGAAAAAACTATGATAAAAAGAATTGATCAACAACTATTTGTTACTAAAACAATGATTGATTTCTTTAATCCATATGATTATTGGGAAGATAAAAAGATGTGTGCTAAGTATTTAATTCATTATATTGATATAATGATGAGTGTATCAACAATTTTATTACAAATTTCTAATACAAAGGAAAATAAAGAAAAATGTAGTGAGTTATGGAGTTATTTAAAAGAGAAAAATCAAAAGTTATATAGAACATGTAAAATATCTTTATCAGGGTTGTGTCTTTTACCACGTTTTATAAGTGTTCCTGGTTATAAAATTGCTAGAAAGATATATAAATTCAATTAATATAACACTTAGAAATGAGATGATTAAATGAATAAAAAGGAAAGTAGTTTGAGTTTCCAAAATATATTTCAACATCAAACTAAATTAGCGGCTTATATAATAGCGTGTATGACTATTTTAGTATTGGGGCTTTCATATGCTTTGTTTTTAAGAGTTGATTCTAATAGTGCTAATCAAGTTGTTACGGCTGGGGATTTATCTTTTACATATAAAGATGGTTCTACTATTTCATCAAGTGGACATGAAAGTTGTTTTTTACCGATGAGTGATGATGAGGCTGGTTTATATAATTCTACTTGTAGTTATCAGTTTAGTGCCCAGAATAGTGGAACATTAAGTGCTCATTATACTTTTAAATTAATAGATAATGGATCTTCAATTGCAAGTAGTAAATTAAAATATGTATTAAAAAAACAAAATGAAAGTGGCGTATTAGAAGTATTAAAAAGTGGATTAGTAAGTGAACTAAGTGATGGGCTATTAACGGAAGAAGATATAAGTCCTAAAGCAATTGTAGTTTATAGTATTCAAGTATATATTTTTGATGATAATATAGTAGATACAGATATAAGTAAAGCTGTAAATTATACAATAGATGGATCTGGTTTAGTTAAGGAGGATAGTGCTAATCCTGATATACCAAAAACTACTGTGACAGAATATATTACAACTTTAGCAGCAACAGATACAACAAATCTAGCAGTAGATGATTATGGTAATACAAGATATATCGGAAAAGACCCAAATAACTATGTCAGTATCGATGGCGATATATGGCGTATTATAGGTATAATGAAAAATGTGGATGATGGAACTGGAAATAAAGAAGACAGAGTAAAATTAATAAGAGCTAGCTCTATAGGTAGTTACTCATGGGATATAAGTGAAAGTTCTGTAAACGAAGGAAATGGTGTAAATGAATGGAGCCAGGCTGATTTAATGAAACTACTAAATCCAGGATATGAAAGCGAAACAGTAGGTGGATCATTATACTGGAATAACCAATCAGGAAGATGTTATTACTCTAAAAATAATTTTTCAGAAAGTTGTGATTTCACAAGTACAGGCATAAAAGAGAAATTAAAAAATATGCTAGGCAATGCCGTATGGAATACAGGAAGTAATGGAAGTTCATATTCACACGATAATATAAAAACGGCAAAATTTTATGAATTAGAAAGAAGCAGTAATACTGGCAAGATATGTTCAAGTGGTAACTATTGTAATGATACAGTAGAAAGAACAACAACATGGACAGGGAAAGTTGGTTTAATGTATCCAAGCGATTATGGCTATGCAACAAGTGGTGGAGACACAACAGACCGAGCAACATGTTTAAATACTGTTTTACGTAGTTGGGATGGCAGTAGTGTAAGTGATTGCAAAAATAATGATTGGTTATTTAATGGTTCTGATCAATGGACAATCTCGCCGTATATGTACTCTTCCAATGCGGTCAATGCGTTCTTTGTGGTCAGCACCGGCAGCGTCAATGTCGTCTATGCGTTCCCTGGTCTTGGGGCTCGGCCTGTAGTTTATCTGTCATCGAATGTGAAAATATCAGGGGGAGAGGGGACAAGTGAATCACCATTCTCGCTTGAACTATAGTCGCTAAGCCTCGCTGGCGGGAGTATATCCGCCCGAGGAAGCCCCTAGGCGAAGCCTAGGGTAGTTCAAATTTAAAAATGAAGACTTTTTACGATTGAGTGGGGAAAAATAACAAAACTCTCATGATTTAATGGGAAAAAAGTAAAAATGGTTCAATAAAATCGGTTCAATAAAATCTGGTGTGAAGAGAGATGATAAAGTTTCATCTCTTTTTTACGTGGTAATATGTAGTAAATAATAATATAACTAATAATATACTTTGTTTTGCATAGAATTATATAGGTGATATTATGCACTTATTTAAGACATTGCAAAACTTTTTATTTGATAAAGAATACTTTTTATCCATGTGGGAGAATTATATTCATGTTTATGGCTTTTTAAGTGTTGAAGAATTAAACATGGATAAAATAAAGCTTGTTATGCCTAAGTTTAGTTTAGTTATAACTGGTTCTTCTTTTAAAGTATTAAAATTAACTAAAAGTGAAATCTTAATAGAAGGTAATTTAAGTGGAGTAAGTGTCTATGAGTGATTATATTTGGGTAGAGGTAGAAACGAATAACTATAGTCGTTTTCTTTTAAAATGTCAGTCTTTAAATATAAATATTTATAAAGTAATAGAAAAAGATAATCTATTAATTAAAATACTTTATAAAGACTTTAATAAACTAAATAAAATATGGTTTATTAAGTGTCATATTGTTTCTTATGAGGGAAAAAGAAAAATAAAAAATATACTACTATTAAATAGAGTGTTTATAATAGGCCTTGTTTATGGGATTGTCATGTGTTATATAGCAAGTAATATTATAGTAAACGTCAAGGTAATTCATTCTGATAGGGAGATTAGAGAGTTAGTAACGTCTCTTTTATATGAAAAAGGTATTAAGAAAAATAGTTTTAGGAAAAGTTATGGGGAGTTAGAAGAAATTAAAAAAGATATTTTATTAAATAATAAAGATAAGTTGGAGTGGTTAGAAATAGAAAGAATTGGTATGAATTATATAGTACATATTGAAGAGAGAAAATTAAATGATACACCTAGTTCTAAAACTAACTGTGATATTATAGCAAAGAAAGATGGACTTATTAAAAAGATTATTTATTCTAAGGGAGAGTCTTTAGTAAATGTTAATGATTATGTTAAAAAGGGTGATACTTTAATAACAGGGACTATTAAAAAAGATGAAGAAATAAAGGGTAGTGTTTGTGCTACTGGAAAAGTTATGGCTGAATCTTGGTATAACGTTAGTCTAAGTATTCCCCTAGAAGAAGAAATAAAAAATACTACTGGTAAAGTAAGATATAATTTAAAAATTAAAAATGATAAAATAAATACTTTTATTTTTAAAAGTAGGTTAAATAATTATATTGAAGATAATAAAAAAATTATTACTTTATTTGGTACAGACCTTTATTTTACTAAGCAAAAAGAAACTACGAATACCACGAAGATCTTAAGTGAAGAAGAAATAATAAATAAAGCCTTAAGCTTAACAGATGAAAAGATGGCAACAATCTTACAAGATACTGATGAGGTAACGCTTAAAAAAGTTTTGAAAAAAACTAAAAATGATAGTACAATGGATATAGATGTTTTTGTAATAACTATGGAAGAGATAGGTGAACAAAAACTTATAGAATAAGGGACTAGTGATTTTAATGGTAAAAAATTTATTAACTAATGCAATTATTGATATATGGCCTATGTTAACTATCTTTTTAGTAGTGATAATATCAATTCGTTTAATGTATATTCATAATGGTAATGAAAAGTTTGTTTTTTATAAAGAATTTTTAAATTTATTATTTATTGTTTATGCACTTATATTATTTCAACTTTTAACTAATGCTGAGATGAATAGTAGTAGTGGAGTTAATATTATTCCTTTTACAGAGATTATGCGTTATGAAGTTGGGACTAATAGTTTTTATTTGAATGTTGTTGGGAATATCATGTTATTTGTGCCATTTGGTTATTTTGTATCTAGTTATGTTAAGGCTAGTAAGGTTAGTCATATTTTACTTGTTAGTGGTATTACTTCTTTTACAATTGAGGCTGTTCAACACTTTATAGGGCGTAGTTTTGATATTGATGATATTTTATTAAATGTAGTAGGGGCTATAATTGGTTTTTTACTTTATATAGGTCTTACGGCTATTAAAAAGCATTTACCAAAGTTTTTAAGAAGTGATACTTTCTATAATATATTATGTGTTATTCTGATGCTTGTTTGTGTTATTTATTACTTTAATATCATGGGTATATCTTTAAATTAATTAGTGTCTTTGGGGCACTTTTTATTTTGGAATATTATATTTTTTTAAAAATTGAACATCAAAAGTCTTAAAAATTGAACATTGAAATCATTAAAAATTGAACATTGACATAAAATGTGGTATTATTAAAGCGGTGATGATATTATGAATTTTGATGAAAAGAACTATTTACCAAGGCTAGCAGATGAAAAATTAGAAAAATATTTAAAAGTCTTTGGGGCAGTTTCTGTTGAAGGACCAAAATGGTGTGGAAAAACATGGACTTCTAGTAAATATGCTAAAAGTAGTGTTTATTTAGATGAGGAAGAAACGTATGAAAAAGCAGCATTAAACCTTGACATGGTATTAAATGAAGAAAAACCTGAATTAATTGATGAATGGACTAAGATTCCTAAAGTTTGGGATTCAGTAAGAAGAAAATGCGATGCAATAGGTACACCTGGTAATTATATATTAACGTGTTCTACAGAATTAAGTGAACTTAGAAAAAAAGATGTTTTTCATTCTGGTGCGGGACGTATTGGTAAATTAAAGATGTATCCAATGTCTTTATATGAATCCAATGATTCAACAGGTGAGGCATCACTTATGGATATGTATAATGGAATACAAAAAGATATAAATGTCAAAGTTCCTTCCTTAGATGATATTGCGAATCTTATAATTAGAGGTGGATGGCCAAGTAATTTGAAAGTTGAAAAAGAATTGGTTGGTTTGATTCCAAGTAGTTATATAGAGGCTATTTTAGATAAAGATATTAATGATGAAAAAAAACGTGATAAAAATAAGATGAGGATGCTTTTAAAGTCACTAGCAAGAAATGAATCAACAGTAGTAAGTAATCAAACTTTATTAAAAGATATAGATAATTATGAATCTGAACAGGAAATGCTTGAAAGTCGCGCTACTATTAGAGACTATTTGGATGTTTTAACGAGATTATACGTTATTGATACACAGGAGGCTTATAGCGTAAATTATCGTTCACCAGAGCGAATTGGTAAATCGAGCAAAAGACATTTTATTGATCCGTCACTTGCTTGTTCTGTTTTAGATTTAGATAAAGCTAAATTAATGCAAGATCTTAATACATTTGGTTTTATGTTTGAATCCTTAGTAGAAAGGGACTTGAAAATATATGCTAGTTATCTTGATGGCCATTTATATCATTTTAGAGATAATGTAACAGGGTTAGAAGTTGATAGCATATTAGAATTTAAAGGTGGCGAGTATGCAGCAATAGAGATTAAACTAGGTAATAATAAAGTAGATGAAGCAAAAGAAAATTTAGTGAAATTTGCTAATTCAATGTTAAAAAAGCCAAAGTTTATGTGTGTTATTACGGCTAATTCTACTTATGTAGGTTATGATTCTAAAACTGGTATTTATGTCCTTCCTATAACAGCCTTAAAACCATAAAAAAACTCGCTTTTTATAAAAATATGTGTATAATAGTTATATATTTACTGATAACAGATGGGGGAATTGTATGAATAATGAATATGAAATAAATGATACGTATGGTTATGATAAAGATTATTCTTATTTAGATGAAGTGATTTATGAGACTTTAAAACATGAGAATGTTTCTAATGCTTTGTTTTCAATTATTTTTGTAAGTAATGAAGAAATAAAAGAGATTAATAAAACTTATAGGGGATTAGATAGAGTTACTGATGTTATAAGTTTTGCTTTAGAAGATAACTTAGATGATACAGGGCTAGAACTTAGAATGCTTGGAGATATATATATATCTATACCAAGAATGATAGAACAAGCAAATAGTTATTTACATAGTGAAAAAAGAGAATTATCTTTTCTAGTAGTACATGGTATGTTACATTTACTTGGGTATGATCATACTAGAAGTAAGGAAGAAGAAGAATTACAATTTGGTATTCAAGATGAGATTTTAGATAAATTAGATATTAGAAGGTGAATTGATAATGATAGTAACTAAAGAGGATGGTGTAAAATATTTTTTTAAAAATAGTTTAATAAATGAGCCTTTTATTAATGGGTATACTATTTTAGAGGAAGAAGATGGTCTTAAAAAATATATTAATGAAAAAGGTGAGGTTGCTTTTGATCAAGCCTTTTATGAAGCAAGTCCCTTTTATAATGGTATGGCTGTAGTTTCGAACGATAAAAAAAGGACGTATGGGGCCCAACACTTTTATATTATTAATGAACATGGTGAAAAAATATCATCTGATTATGATTATATACTTTCTACAGAAGATGATTTAATCAATGTGACTAAGTATTTAAAAACTGGTTATCTAAATCACGAGTTAAAAGAAATAATCCCTTTAAAATATACATTTGCTTCAAGATTTAAAGAAGGTCTTGCTGCTGTAACTTTTGATAAAAGAAAGATGTTTATTGATACTGAAGGTAATGTTAGTATAGACTGTAAAGAGTATGATGAGATACATTATTTTTGTTGTGGCTGTGCGAGAGTACGTAAAGATGGATTTTATGGCTATATAAATAAAGCTGGTGAAGAAATAATTCCTTTTATTTATGAAAAGGCTGATGATTTTTCTGAAGATCTTGCTTCCGTTTCGCTTAATGGTAAAAATATGTATATTAATAATGAAGGTCATGTTGTTATTAACTGTGATGAATATGATAAAATTCATACTTTTTATAATGGTCTTGCAATAGTTGAAAAAAATGAATTTTGTGGTTTTATAGATCACTATGGGGTAGAAGTAATACCTTGCATTTATAATTTTATAAATCCTGGTCAATTTAATAAAGACATTTTAACGGTAAGACATCATAATACTGATATACTAGTTAATAAAAAAAATGAGGAATTACTATTTATTGAGGATACTTCAAACGAAGAAATAAAAGTTAAAATGCCTTGTGGAACTTGTTTAGGTACTTATGAAGAGATATGTCAAATTGATGAATTTGGTTTTATGATTGTTAAAAAACACGGGAAATATGGACTTATTAATTTTCAGGGAAAAGAAGTAGTTAATCCTGTGTTTGATAATTTAACGTTTCCTAATAATAATGGAGAAAGATTAGGGCTTTATCAAAGCAACTATTATATTATTGATAAATTTGGGCAAGTAAGGAAGGCATTTTTAGATCCAGGTATTATAAAAATTTCTGATTCATTAATTCTTAAATTAAGAAAAGAAGATCTTTATTCATGTGTTTATTTACTTGAACAAATGAAAAGGGCTGATATGGCTGAGCCTTATTATGATTTGATAATAGATGGTAATGTTGTGTCATTTAAATCTTCAGAAGAAAGAGATGAATTTTTAAATAATATTATCCTTGATGAGGACGATGAAATAGAAGAATCAATGAATTTGGTTAGAAAATATGAAAATAATTAGAAGGTAGGAGTAAATATGAAAAGTGGATTTGTTAGTATAATCGGACGACCTAATGTAGGGAAAAGTACCCTTTTAAATGCTATATTAGATTTTAAAGTAGCAATTGTATCAGATGTATCTGGTACGACTAGAAATATTATTGAAGGGATTTATAATGATAGTGATAGTCAAATAATATTTATGGATACACCAGGTATTCATAAACCACAAAATAAACTGGGAAGAATTTTAAATAAAGAAAGTTATAGTCTTACAAAAGAAGTTGATGCAATATTATTTGTTGTTGATGCTAAAAAAGGACTTGGTCGGGGGGATGAGTTTATATTAGAAACTTTAAAGAAAACCGCATCTCCTGTAATACTTGTTTTAAATAAGATAGATGGGCTTAAAAATGAGGAAATTATGTATAGAATAAACGAATATAAAGACTTATATCCTTTTAGTGATATAGTACCTATTAGTGCTTTAAAACATGATAATATTACAAGACTTATAAAAGTTATTAAAACTTATTTAACTGGATCAACTAGGTATTTTGATACAGATATGGTAACTAATAGTTCAATGAATTTTTTGGCTAGTGAATTAGTAAGAGAAAAACTTTTACATGTTACTACGGAAGAAATACCACATAGTATAACTTGTCTTACAACAAAATATGAAGAAAAAAGTGATATTATTAATATATCGGTTGATATTATAGTTGATAGAGATTCCTTAAAGAAAATAATAATTGGTCGTGGTGGCGAAAGATTAAAAGAAGTAGGGACATTAGCAAGAAAAGATTTAGAGGTTTTAACAGGTAAGAAAGTTTATTTAGAACTTTATGTTAAGGCTATTAAAAATTGGAAAGAGAAAACATCTTTATTAACTGAGTTAGGTTTTAATGAATTAAATTTAAAATAATGTGAATAAAATATAAAAATAATCCCCATAATCTAATTAGAAAGGGGAAGTTTATATGAATAAAAAAGAGGCTTGGAAGAAATTTAAAGAAACAGGAAAAATTGAATATTATTTAATTTATAAAGGAAAAGAAGTGGATTAGAATGATAACAAAAGTGACGGGTTTTATTATACATGTAACAAGTTATAAAGAGACGTCACTAGTTATACAACTTCTTACTAAAGAATATGGTTTAATAGGGGTAATGGCAAAGGGCGTTAAATCTATAAAAAGTAGGTTAAGGGCTATGACATTACCTTTTACTTATGGATATTTTTATATTTACTATAAAGAGGGTAAGTTATCAATCTTAAATGATGTTGATATAATTAATCCTTTTAAAAATATTCATAATGATATAGAAAAACTTACTTATTTGAATTATTTAGCTGAGTTATCTTTGCAAGTTGTAAAGGAAACTGAAGAAAAAGTTATATTTGATTTGTTAACTATGGCTGTTTTAAAAATAGAAGAGGGGTTAGATCCACAAAGTATAAGTCATATTTTAGAGATGAAGTATTTACCAATGCTTGGGGTAGGGCTTTGTTTAGATGCATGTGTTTTATGTGAAAGAAAAACTAATATTATTACGATTTCGATGGATAAAGGGGGTCTTCTTTGTTCTTCTTGTTATCATAATGAACCTTTGATACCAGTGAAAGTAATTAAATTATTAAGATTATATCAAATTATAGATATAAGAAGTATTAAAAAATTAAATGTTAGTGATAAGGAAAAAAAGACAATAGAACTCTTTTTAGATAATTATTATTCTAAATATACGGGTATATATTTAAATAGTAAAGAATTTCTAAATAAATTAAAAAATATTTAGTTAATTTATGTGTCTAAGTCTTTTAAATGTTTGGCCATTTTGTTTAAAGCATCTTTTATTTTATCTAAGTCGACATTGGAATTAGAAGGGTCTGTATTAGGAATCTGTCTATTTTGAATTAGAGTACCTTGACCAGCACATGTAATTAAATAATCACCTGCTAAAACTAACCAGTTACCAATGGTATTTGCTTCATCGATAGTAAAATCTTTAGAGATTAGGGAAGCTACGATAACAGCAGAAAAAGCATAAGTTTGGGGATTAATATTTGGAGGAAACATAATATACCTCCTCTTTTTTATTATATGAGAAAGTGGCATAATAAAGAACTTACATATAATATAGTAGATGAGGATGTGTATTATATGATTAAAAGATTGAATGAATTAGAAATTGGTGAACAAGGGGTAATTCAAAATATATATTTAGATGAAATGAGTTTTTTTAGATTATCAAGGTTAGGAGTTATGAAAGATAATATTATTAAAGCTAAGTTTAATAGTCCTTTTAATGATCCGGTGGCTTATCAAGTTAATAATTCTATATTTACTATTAGAAAACAAGATGCGGCTAAAATTGAGGTTAGTGTATAATGAAAAATATTTGTCTAGTAGGAAATCCTAATACTGGTAAGAGTTCACTTTTTAATATTTTAACACCATCTCACCATCATACTGGTAATTGGACTGGTAAGACGGTTAAGAATGAAGGTAGTTTTTTTAAATATAAAGATGAAAAATATTCTATTGTAGATCTACCGGGTATATATTCTTTAATTAGTGAAAGTGATGAAGAGATTATTGCAACTAAGTATTTATTAGAAGAACAATATGATTTGATTGTTTTTGTGGCTGATGCAGTTAATTTGGAAAGAAGTATTGAATTATTTTTAGAAGTATATGATGTTTTTCCAAATATAATTTTAGGGGTTAATTTAATCGATGAAGCAAGAAAAATTAATTTAAAAATAAATAAAGAAAAGTTAGAAGAAGTTCTTGGTGTCCCTGTTATTTTTTTAAGTACTAAAACTAAAGAGGGAGTTAATGAATTATTAGATACTATATATCAATATAATAATAGAGATTATATAGAGATTTTACATACGAAGAAATTACAAAATTATTTAGATTGGGCTAGAGATAAGATTCCACGGAATATGCTTATTTATGCTCTATTTCATGATGATTATGTGCTTGTTAATAATAATAAACGTTTAAGTTTTTTTAGACATTATATTTCTAAAATAGATGTAGTAGAAAGTTATCATAATTGTGCTAAAAATATTATAACTAATGTTTTGGATAGTCGTAATGTTAAAGAAAAAAAGAGTGATAAAATATTAAATTTTCTTTTTAGCTTTAAATTTACTAGTATACCGATTTTAATTGTTTTTCTTTTCTTTATTTTATGGGTTTCTATTTCTTTTTCTAATGAACCTTCTAATTGGTTGTTTTCTTTCTTTTTGAAAACAGAACAACCATTAATAAAAGTATTATCTTTTATACCTGAGTTTATTTTTAATCCTCTTTTTTATGGAGGGTATAGAACTCTTTACTGGGTTATAAGTGTGATGGGGCCTCCAACAATTATATTTTTTATATTATTTTCGTTATTTGAAGATTATGGTTTGTTACCAAGAATTGCTTTTAATTTAGATTATCCTTTTAAAAAGTGTGGTTCTTGTGGTAAACAAGGACTTACGATGTGTATGGGACTTGGTTGTAATGCTGTAGCAGTTACAGGTACTAGAATTATGGAAAGTAAAAAGATTCGTATTTTAGCTATTTTAACAAATGCTTTTGTGCCATGTAATGGAAGATTTCCTACTATAATAGTTTTGTTAGAAATATTTTTAGCAAGTACTTTAGGAATGAATAATAGTTTTTGGGTAGCCTTATTATTAACGTTAATAGTTATTTTTAGTATTATTTTGACGTTTATAAGTACTAAGTTAATTAGTAAAAAAATAAATGTAGATGAACATGTATTGTTTACTTTGGAATTACCTTCTTTTAGAAGACCTAAATTTTATCGTACTATATATTATGCTATAAAAGAAAAAGGAATAGATGTTTTAAAAAGAGCTGCGATAGTATCTTTTCCAATGGGAATATTAATATATTTATTAAGTGTTTGGCAAGTAAATGGTTTATCATTGTTTTATTTAATTAGTAATAAACTTGATTATTTAGGTGTATTATTGGGACTTGATGGTATTATTTTAATGGCGTTTATACTGGGGTTACCCGCGAATGAAATAATTTTACCAATTATGCTTTTGGGGTATTTAAAGTGTAATACTTTAGTTGATTATGGAACAACCGATAATTTAAAAATGATTTTAATTAATCATGGATGGACTATTAAAACGGCAATTTGTTTTATTTTCTTAATGGTTTGTCATTATCCTTGTGCAACTACTTTATTTACAATAAAACAAGAAACAAAGAGTTTTAAATTAACTTTTTTAGCTTTTATTTTACCTTTATTAGTTGGATTAGTTGGATGTTTAATTATTAATTTTCTTTTTTAAGGATTATTAGTTATTCATTATTTCTTTTTCTTTTTTTTTGTGTTAAACTTGTTTTAAAGGATTGATGATATGGAAATATTGAATATAAATGAACCTAACAAAGAAAATAACATTAGCATTATAGAAAGATATGGCGAGAACCTAACTAAAAAAACATATATAACTGACCCAGCTATTGGGCGTGATGAGGAAATAAAACAGTGCATACTAACTCTTTTAACACCAGAAAAAAGTGCTTTATTAGTAGGTAAGCCTGGTATAGGTAAAACTGCTATTGTAGAAGGTCTTTCTTATCGCATTCAAAATAATAATGTTCCAAATGCCCTAAAGGGTTTTGAAATAATAAAGGTTAATATTACTAGTCTTTTAGGTGATATTAATATGGATGGGCAGACAGAAACAAGAATTGATATGTTAGTAAAAGAATTAAATAATCGAGATAAAACAATTTTATTTATTGATGAAACACATGTTTTAGTAAATAAAAATACCCAAAGTAATGGGGGCATAGACTTTGCTAATATGTTAAAAGCGGGGTTAGACCGAGGAACTATTAAAATGATCGGGGCAACAACAACTGAAGAATATGAAGCTTATATTTTAAGAGATCGAGCTTTTCTAAGAAGATTTCAAAAAATAGATGTTTTAGAAGCTAGTAAAGATACTACTGTAAAGATTCTTCTTGGGACGACACCTAAATTAGAAAAGCAAATGGGTGTTAAACTTCTTTATACTGATTTTGTTAAAGAAAGAATAATGCGTTTTATTGTTGAAATGACAGATGAATACAAAAGAGTATATGAAGTTGCTAGTAGATATCCTGATATATGTTTAACTATTTTATCTAATGCTTTTACATATGCTGTTTATGATAATGAAAGTACAGTTAAAATAAAACATATTTATAAGGCAATCTGTAATGCTAGAAATATATATGAAGATGTGAAAGTAAAAGAGATTGAAAGATTTAAAGAAGAGTTTAAAGATTTGATAATTGAAGAAAAAGTTGACTTAAATGAAAGGGGATAAAAGAAATTATGGAAAAAGTTAAGGTGTTTCAAATTGGCTGTGGTAAAATGAGTAAATATACTATGCGTTATGTAGAAGAGAAAAATGGTGTAGTTGTTGGGGCAGCTGATATAAATGAAAATGTTATAGGTAAAAAGATAAGTGAAATTATTGGTACAGGAAATAGTAATGTAGTAGTAAGTTCTATAAAAGATTTGGATAAAAATATAAAAAAAACAAAACCGGATGTTGCTATTATTACAACTATGAGTACTTTAAAAGATATTAAAGAAGAAGTAAGAACATGTGTTAAAAATGGTGTAAATGTAATTACTACTTGTGAGGAAGCTTTCTATGCTAAAAATTCAAATCCTATTTTATGGGAAGAAATAAATGCTTTGGCTACTCTTTATAACTCTACAGTCATTGGTTGTGGGTACCAAGATATATTTTGGGGTAATATGATAACAAGTATTTGTGCATCAACTGAAAAAATAACCAAAATAAAAGGTGTAAGTTCTTATAATGTCGAAGACTATGGTATTGCGCTTGCTAAGGCTCATGGGGCTGGGCTAAGTGAAGAAGAATTTAATCAAACAATTGCAAGTACTAATGATATGTCTAAAGAAGAAAGAGAAGCTTTAATGAAGAAACAAGAATTCTTTCCAAGTTATATGTGGAATGTAGTTGGTTGGTTAAGTAAGAAATTGCACCTTAATGTAACGGAAATGAGTCAAGTTTGTTTACCTGTAAAAGCAGAAGAAGAATTAGTAAGTGAAACTCTTAATATGACTTTAAAAAAAGGAATGGTAAGAGGGATGAATGCCGTAGTGACTGCGAGTACTAAAGAAGATATTATTTTAGAAATTATGTGTATTGGTAAGGTTTATACTAAAGATGAAAGTGATATTAATGAATGGACAATCTATGGTGAACCAACAACTAAAGTATTAAATGAGGCTCCTAAAACAGTTGAGCTTACTTGCGCTTGTGTAGTTAATAGAATTCCTAGTGTTTTAAAAGCTAAAAGTGGTTTTTTAGATACAACTGAATTAGAAGAATTAAAATATATTAAAAAAGATTTAAATGAATTATTGTGTGATTAGATTTTAAATGTTATAATTTTAGTATAGGAGGAGTGAAATGAAAGAATTGAAAGGGAAAGAAAAAACAAAAAATGTGGCAATTGAACTTTGGAGGTTTATTATTGCAGTAGCTATCATAGGTTTTCATGTTGGCTTTATTATTGCAAGAACTTGTAATGGGACAAATGGTTACTTTATGAAGCCAGAAGCTAAATGGTTCTTTGGATCTAGTGAGGTTTTATTAATATTCACATTGACAGCTGGTTACTTTTTAGTTGCTCATCATGATAAAAGAAAAGATAACAAAGAGTATGCATCTAAAAGTCCAGCAAGAAATGCTTGGGAATATACTTGGACACGTGCTAAGGCTCTTTTACCTACACTTGTTCTTGGTTATATTTTAGGGGTTTTATTCTGTACTAAGTTTTATTATCCGGAATATAATCTTCAACAAACTTTGACTATGATAGTAAATAGTGCTTGGGAATTTTTAGGGTTTCATGCGGCTGGACTTCGTAGTACTGGTAATGAGTTTTTCAATTTAAATGGACCGCTTTGGTTTATTTCGGCTATCTTAATTGTTGGTTATTTCTTATATTATCTTCTTTGTAAAAACAGAGATTTATTAATGGGATTTATTGCACCATTTGGAACTATTTTCTTTGCTGGCTGGTGGAGCTTTACTGGTACTCGTGCCGCTCAAACAGCTTGGAGTACTTTTGGACTTCAAACTGCATCTACTAATGGTATGGGTGGGGCAGCCACAAGTCAAACGGCTACATTAGGATTTAATAATGGTCTTATCTTTGTTATGATTGGCTTATTAGGTGGTATTCTTATTTATAATCTCGTAAATGAACTTAAGAAACATAAATTTACGAATGTTGGTAAAATAGGCTTAACAATTTTGAATGCTTTGTGTAGTATTTTACTTGTTTGGTACACTGTTTATCAACCAACATACTTCAATTTAGAAAGATGGACGGTAGCACTTTTAATCTTTGTTGTTATTACTTTATCATTACTTAATAAAGATTATCTTACAAAGATACTTAACAATAATTATACCAATAAAGTATTGGCTTATCTTGGTTCTATATCGCTTGAAATTTATATGCTTCATTATCCAATAGCTATTTTTGTACTTCGTATGCTTGGTAAAAATAGTGCTACAAATCCATACACTTTCTGGCAAGTATTTGTACCAACAACGATTCTAACTATTGTACTAAGTGTAATCTTAAGTATTATAAGAAATGCTATTAAAATGTTTAAAACGAAATAGAACATAGAAATATGTTCTTTTTTCATAGAAGGAGAAGAAAATGAAAAAAATATTTGTAATTAATTTAGGTACAACATCAACTAAAATTGCCTATTATGAAAATGAAAATTGTCTTTATAAAGAAAATTTGCAGCATGACGCGGATGAAATTAAACAATATAATACGGTATGGGAACAATTTGGATTACGTAAGAAAGCTATCGACGATTTTATGGCATTACATAATATCAAAGTTCATGAATTAGATGCTTTTGTTTCTAGAGGAGGTCATACGGAACCTTTAACAAGTGGTGTTTATAAAATTAATAAAAAAATGCTTGAAGAATCGGCTAGTATGAAGTATGGAAATCATGTATCAGACTTGGGACTTAAACTAGCTTATGAATATTCTAAGGAAGGCCCTTTACCTTTTACAGTTGATACGGCTTGTACAGATGAATTTGAAGATTTAGCACGTTATTCTGGATTAAAAGAAATTGAAAGATTATCACGATTTCATGTGTTAAATCATAAGGCTGTGGCTAAAAAATATGCACAAGATATTAATAAGAAATATGAAGAACTAAATTTAGTTGTTTGTCATATGGGTGGTGGAATTTCTGTGGCTATTCATCATCATGGTAAAATGATTGATGGTAATAACGGCCTAGATGGTGATGGACCTTTTTCAACCGACCGAGCTTGTGGATTACCGGTAGGTCAACTTGTTGATATGTGCTATAGTGGTAAATATTCTTATGAAGAAATGAAAAAGAAAATAAAAGGTTTTGGAGGTCTTATGAGTTATCTTGGTGAGACTGATGTTAAAAAAATTCAGCAAAAAGCATTAGAAGGACATGATAAAACTTCTTTACAAGCTTTGCAAGCCATGTGCTATCAGACTTCTAAAGAAATTGCTGCGATGTCCACTGTTGTTGGAGGGGAAATTGACGCTATTTTAATAACAGGAGGAATGGCTCATTCTGAATTTTTAATGGATGAAATAAAAAAACGTGTTTCTTTTATCGCACCTGTTTTTCTTTATCCTGGGGAATTTGAAATGGAATCTTTAGGTCAAAGTGTTTATAAGGCCTTAATAGGTGAAGAAGAAATTAAGGAACTTTAGGAGGCAAGTTATGTTTAGAAATTTTACAGAAATTGAAAATTATGTTTTAAATAATAAGATAAAGAAAGTTGTGGCACTTGCTAATGCTCAGGATGAATATGCTCTTTCGGCTTTAGTTTATGCTCATAAAAAGGGGATTGTTGATGCTGTTTTAATTGGAGATGTCCCTAAGATAAAAGAGTTACTGATTAAATTTGGTGAAAATCCTTTGGATTACGAGTATATTTCTTCTGATGATGAAAAAAAAAGTGCTGAACTTGCAGTTTCACTTGTTAAGGAAAAACAAGCTGACATTCCAATGAAAGGGCTTATGATGACTTCTTCTTTTATGAGGGCAATTTTGGATAAAGAAAAAGGACTTATTGAAGAAGATCATTTATTAAGTCAAGCATCAGTAATTGAAAATAAAAATGAAAACCGTTTTATGGTGTTTACAGATTGCGCTGTTAATATAAGTCCTGATGTTAAAGCTAAAATAAAAATAACGCAAAATGCAATTGGGATTATGAAGAAACTGGGTGTTGATATTCCCAAAATCGCTGTTTTGTCAGCACTTGAAAAAGTAAATCCTAAGATTTTAAGTACAGTAGAAGCTAGTGAGGTTGCTCAAAGTGAAGAATTTGTAAATAAGTATCCTATTATTGGACCTGTTGCTATGGATATTGCTTTATCAAAGAAAGCTGCAGAACATAAAGGGATTTATAATGAAGTGTGTGGGCAAGCAGATATATTTATTATGCCTGATTTGGATAGTGGGAATATTTGCACAAAAAGTTTAGTTTTCTTAAGCCATATTGAAATGGCTGGTGTTCTTATTGGAACAAAAACTCCTGTTATAATGACAAGTCGTACTGATAGTGTTCGTGATAAATACCTTTCTATACTTTTGGCAGTTTTTGGTATTTAGAATATTTATTTAAAATTTAGCCAAATTATAATTGGAGAGTTGTTATGAAAAAGTTAGATAAAAAAATTTTACTTATATTATTATTTATATTATGTTTATTTGTTGTTCCAATGCTTATATTTACTTTTTTAGTACCAAGATTTCATGATAAGGATTTTACTAAACAAGTTTTTGTTACCTATAAAACTCAACCTAACATAAGTCCTGGTCGTGTGTGTTATGGTAATATATTTTCGTGCAAAGAAACTAAATACTTTCAAAATGGCGAAGTTGATACAAGTGTCTTAGGTGATTATAAAATAGAGTATACCTTTTCTTATGATGATAAAAAATTAGAAAAAGTACAAGATGTTTTTGTCGTAGATAATGAAAGTCCCATCTTAAATATCCCTAAAGAAGAGTACTATTATTGTCCTAATGAAAATGTTTTAAATTTAGACGTTACAGCTTATGACAATTATGATGGGGATATTACTAAGAATATTAGTACTAAAATAAGTAATGGTAAAGTGTTATTTTCTGTAAGTGATTCATCTGGTAATACTGCAAAAGAAGAACGCACTGGCATAAAAAAAGATGAAGAGAAACCAAAAATAACTCTTAATGGTAGTGAATTTGTTTATTTGACTCTTGGTAGTGATTATAAGGAAGAAGGGGCTAAGGCCTTTGATAATTGTGATGGTGACTTAAGTTCTAAAATAACTATTAGTGGTAATGTTGATTCAAATAAATTAGGTGAATATAAAATAAATTACCAAGTAAAGGATAGTTTTAACAACGAATCTAATATAACAAGAACTGTTTTTGTTTATAAAAAAAATGATGAAAGTACGCCTAGTGGCAAAAGTATTTATTTAACCTTTGATGATGGACCAGGGGCTTATACTAGTGCTTTACTTGATATATTAAAAAAATATAATGTTAAAGCAACATTCTTCGTAACTAATCAAAACTTAACTAATGGTTATGATGATATAATTAAAAGAGAATATGAAGAAGGGCACTCTATTGGGCTACACTCTAATACCCATAATTATGGCTATATTTATTCATCAGTCGATAATTATTTCACTGACTTATATGCTATTCAAGCTAAAGTAAAAAGAATAACTGGTTATACAAGCATGTTAATGCGTTTTCCTGGTGGTAGTTCCAATACAATTAGCAAAAACTATGACAATAATAGTCATATTATGAGTAAGTTAACTAAAGCTGTTGAGGCGAGGGGATTTAAGTATGTGGATTGGAATGTTGTAAGTGGTGATGCTGGAGAAACTACTAAAACGGCAATGGTTGTTTCCAATATAATTAATTCATTAGGTGGTAAGCAGACTTATGTAGTTTTACAACATGATATTAAATCTTTCAGTGTTGATGCCGTAGAGTCAGTAATCCAATTTGGTTTAACCCATGGCTATACATTTCGGGCTTATGATATGTCTAGTCCTACTGTTCATCATCATATTAATAATTAGTAAAGGAGTAGTTTAATATGATTAAAGAATTTAAAGAATTTATAAAAAGGGGTAATGTTTTAGATCTAGCCGTTGGTGTTATAGTTGGCGGTGCTTTTTCAAGTATTGTTAGTTCGCTTGTTAATAATATTTTATCTCCAATTTTAGGAATTATTTTAGGAGGTATAGATTTTTCAGGATTATCAATTACTATAAAAGATGCAAACATTCAATATGGTTTATTTATTCAAAGTGTCATTGATTTTCTTATTGTATCTTTTTGCATTTTTTTACTTATTAAATTTATTAATAAAGTAACTCATCTAGAAACAAAGGAAGAAGCCAAAAAAGAAGCGTCAAAAAAAAGCGATGAAACAAAGCTATTAGAAGAAATAAGAGATTTATTAAAAGATAAAAAGTAATAAAAAAGTGTCACTAGGGCACTTTTTTACATATTTGAAATTAATCTTTTAACTGTTCAATCTCTTCGATAGATAATTTAGTTACTTTAGCGATTAAATTAATGTCCATCTTTTCCTTTAGCATAGCCTTGGCGATTTCTTGCTTAGATTCTTGAACGCCTTCTTTGTGAGCATCATCACGTGCTTCGCTAATTTCAGATTCGACATATAATTCGTATTCATCATCATTTGTTAATAATTGAACAAATTCTTGATTAGTATTAAGTTCCATAAGTTTATTATAGTACATACTAGCTACCTCATCATTTTGAGCTAAATCATGTAAGCTCTTTTGATCCATATCAAGCATAGCTAAATGTTTGTACTCTTCCTTTCCACCATCATTATAATAATTTTTAAGCAATTTGTCCATATTGACATTAATGATCATTCTCGAATTAGAATACTTTTTGCCATCTTCATCACGATAAGTGAAATGTCTAATAATTGGTCCACCTAAGTCGGCAATAAAATTATAGTTAATTAAATAAATTTCGTTTATCTTTCTATA